>Ga0310694_10001433_pt1 | contig 27149 bp, 23 predicted proteins | sample 174DNAGHGhighgp2_FD_203884 | JGI IMG/M metagenome (GOLD analysis project Ga0310694, IMG submission 203884) | Sheep rumen microbial communities from Palmerston North, Manawatu-Wanganui, New Zealand - 1742 DNA GHGhigh gp2 (v2) (version 2) | ecosystem: Host-associated > Mammals > Digestive system...
CTTGCGGAGGTCGGCGAGGTCGGCGGACATGGCGAGAATCGCCATCACCTCGCTCGCGACGGTGATGTAGAAGCCGCTCTTCATCTGGAAGCCGTCGAGCGCACCGCCGCCGAGGCCGATCTCCACGTTGCGCAGGCCCTGTGCGCAGAAGTCGATCGCCCAGCGCAGCTGGACGCGCTCGGGGTCGATGTCGAGACGCTTGAGTCCGCGCGCGGCGAGCCATGCGTCGTCGTGGTTGTGCTCGTGCTGCATGCGGCTGTTGAGCGCCACCATCGCGAGGTTGTTCGCGTTCGTGATCGCGTCGATGTCGCCGGTGAGGCCAAGCGAGAGGTTCGTGAGCGGCACGACCTGCGCGAGGCCGCCGCCCGCCGCGCTGCCCTTGATGTTGAACGTGGGGCCGCCCGAGGGCTGGCGCACGCAGCCGATCACCTTCTTGCCGAGGCGCCCAAGCCCCTCCACGAGGCCGAGCGTGGTGGTGGTCTTGCCCTCGCCGAGCGCGGTCGGCGTGATCGCCGTCACGTCGATGTACTTCGCGCGCTTCTTCTCGCCAAGGCGCTTCAGCACCTTCGTCACGTCCACCTTGGCAAGCACGTCGCCGTAGGGCGTCCATTCGCCGGACTCCAGGCCAAGTTCGGCCGCAAGCTCCGCCGCCGGGCGCAGCGTTGCTTCCGCTGCCTCGGCGATTTCCCAGTCCTTCATTTTCGTAGGGTCGAGTTTCATTTTGATTTTCCTTCAAGCGTCTGATAAGTTCAACACGTTTAGTATGCCAAATCCGCGCATTTAGCACAAGAGGGAAATTGCAATCGCACTGTCACAGTTTATGTAATATCCAACGGACGATTGCGCCGTTCGCAGGATTCTGCTATACTTCCAGCCATGAAAACAGTAGCAAACATCTCTCGCAGAAACTTCCTCATCGGCGGCGCGGCCGCATTGGGCGCGTTCGGCGGCAGCAGGTTCGTCCTCGCCGCACCGGGATTCAAGGCCGGCGAAAAGCCGCGCCTGCGCTTCGGCGTTGTATCCGACATCCACATTCTCCGCGTGGGCGCGAATGAAAAGATGGAAGGGTCAGGCAACAACCTCACGTTCAAGCACACGCTCGAATGGTTCCGCGCGCAGGGCGTGGATGCCGTCGCAATCGCGGGCGATATGGCCGACAGGGGAATGGTCGAGAACCTCATGGGCGTCGCCGAAGCGTGGTATTCAGTGTTCCCCAACGATAAATATCCCGACGGACGTCCCGTTACAAAGTTCTTCATCACCGGCAACCACGACTGGGAGGGATTCAACTACGGCAAAATGGCGGCAAGGCTCTATCCCGACGCCACAGAGCGCGCAAAGCACATCCTCCAGAAGGACATGGCGGGATGGTGGCAAAAGATTTTCCATGAGCCCTACTCACCGTTCTGCACGAAGCAGGTCAACGGCTACACGTTCCTCGGCGCGCACTGGGACACCTCCACGCCGTCTGGCGGCAAGGTCGATCCCTTCGGACGCATCGAGGAATACATGGCGGCGAACGGGAAGACGCTCGACCCGAAGCTGCCCTTCTTCTACGTACAGCATCCGCATCCCAAGGACACCTGCTACGGTCCGTGGGCATGGGGGCACGACAAGGGCATCGTCACGAAGACACTTTCGGCCTATTCCAACGCGATCGCATTCTCAGGCCATTCGCACTACTCGCTCACCGACGAACGTTCGCTCTGGCAAGGCGCATTCACCTCTGTCGGCACCAGTTCGCTGCGCTACACCGGCATGCCGTACAACGAGTTCCCCAACAAAGGCTACGAAAACACCGGCTGTGGCAGCCGCGCCGCATGGAAGGTTGACGCGGCAAAGTCCATGAAGCGGTTCGCCCCCGGCGACTGCCGCCAGGGAATGCTCTGGAGCGTGTATGACGACTGCATCGTCGTGAAGCGGCGCGAGTTTCTTTCAAACCTCGACATTGGCGAGGACTGGGTGATGCCACTCCCGACGGCAGAATCGAAACCATTCGCCTTCGCCGAACACGCGAAGAAAATGCGCGCGCCAGAGTTCCCTAAGGGTGCAACGCCCACGGTTATCGCAATGAAGTCGATCAACCGCGGCGGGAAGTCGCCGGACGGGAAGGAGAGCATGAAGTCCGTGAAGCAACCGTCGTTCAAGATTGTCACGCCGCCAGTCGCGCCCGATACGAAAGGCAGGCTGTTCAGGCTCGATTTCACGGCTGAGACAACCGACGGCAAAAAATGCACCAAGCGCGTTATCGCAATGGGATTCAACCATTCGGAGAAACACAAGAAAGCGACCTCGCAGCAGTGGTGCTATTTCTTCAAAGGCGAACTCGGCACCGGCGACGTGACCTTCACCGTTACGCCATTCAACTGCTTCGGCGCACGCGGCAAACCGATATCGGTTGTGCAAAAGCGCAGTTAACGGCTTCCGGCATTTTCGGAGGAATATCCGGGAACCAATGACTGCAGCACGCGGCGGTAGTACTCGGCGTCGCGGGTACGGCCCTCCTGCTCCGCTGCGCGGAGCAAGGGCTCTAGCGCCCTCACGGATTCGGCCTCGCGGCGCTTTTTCATTTCCTGCATCTTGGTGTCGCGAGCGTTAAGTAGCTCCTTCAAACGTTCATCACGAGGATCCGGCTTCGCCTCCGTCCTTTTTCCCTTCATTGCGTCTTTCTTCGCCTCGGCGAGTGCGGCATCTTCCTCAGTCGCTGGCTCTACCGCGTCGCCGGCGTTGTCTTCAGTCGTCGTTTGCGCACCAACGGCGGCGAGGTTTTCGGCCGTGAGCTGACCAGCCTCCCACGCCTCCATCGCCTTTAGCAGTTTCTCGGCGTGCGCCACTTCCTTGCGCTCCGCCTCGCTCGTGCCACCGCGCTTGTACATGAGCAGGCGCTCGTCGCGTCGAGCCGCGGCATTCTTTTCGGCGGCTCTCAGCTCGTTCTCGCTTTTTGCCTTATCGGCCTCGGCCTTCTTCTGCTCTGCGATTGCGCAGTCTTTTTCCGCCTGCACTTTCTCTCGCGCTTCCGACTCACGCTTCAACGCGATCTTTTCCTTCTCGTTCTGCGCGGCAAGTTCTTTGGCATTTGCCTCGGACTTTGCCTTTTCCGCCTCCAAGCGTTTCTGCTCGGCGGCGGCGGCGGCGGTATTTTTCTCGGCACGTTCGGCTTCCGCCTCCGCAACCTTCTTGCGTTCTGCGAGGTTTTCCTTTTCGTCCCTAGCCTTTTCTGCGTCTATCTGCGCTTTCTCCTTCTCGTTTTCGGCACGTTTGAGATCGGCCTCGGCCTTGCGTGCTTCGGAGCGTTTGGCGTCCGCTTGAGCCTTCGCCTCCACGCCGGCCCGTTGCACCTTTTTAAGCTCCGCCTCAACCCTCATTCGCTGGTCCGTAAGTTCCTCACGCAGATTCTTCTGCGCAAGCGTGTGCAAAAAGTAACCGCCGGCGGCCAGCACCGCAAGCACCACCAGAAATACCATGTTCTGCGTTTTAGCTCTCATCTTATTCCTCTACTTTCCATTTTCCATTTTACACTTTACACTCTCTTCACGGATCCTCCTGCCAGCGGAGATAGCGCACCTTGCCGTCAGTAACGAGCGCAATCGCTACGATCTTGTGGACAATTCCGAAAGACCGACCGATGATCGTGACCTCGAAGAACTTTTCCGATTGAAACGTGATGTAGGTTGACGCCTCGTTCTGGATGTCAAGCCCCGCCGACTGGAGACGTTCCTGCAGGTTTGCGAAATCTTTGTATATGCCGTAGTCATGCTCGTCGCCATCCACGGTGATGAGCGGGTTCTTACCTTCTGGCGGCGCGGCGTCCCTGAGTTCGATAATGCTCTGCGCAATCGCCATCGCCTCTTCCACGTCGTCCTGTCGTTCATCGTCTGGATTACCCTGGAAGATGCCTGGGATTACGGCCAGCACAACTGGGTCCTTGACGGCGTTCACGTTGATCTTGCCGCTCCCGTAGAGCGAGAAAAATGCGCTAAGCCCATTCGTGATGACTATCTGGTTTTCTTCGTCCTCGTCGGGATTCAACACGCCGCCGTTCACGATGGCGTCGGAGTTAATCGGCTTTTCCTCGAATTCGTTTAAGCCTTTGATCGCCTTCAGCTCTTCGATATCGACTATTTCGCCGTCGCGCGCCTTGGGTTTGTAGTTCTTGTTCCTCTCCACGTCGCGCCCGTCGATGAAATCTTGATACGCCTCTGAGTAGAAATCGCTCTCCGCGCCGTCATCGCCGGTCTTGTTGCCGTCCGTGTCGCGCCAGTCGCACCAGCCGTTGACAATGCCGTCCCAATAGTCCTTGGGGATTCCGCTCACGGCTAGGACGTTCATCCAAAGGTCGCCGAAATTGGGGTCGCCCCCGGCGTAGAGGTTGTTTAGGTTGAACTTCGACTCAATCGGGCGGATGGTCACGGTGACCGTACCGCCGTCAGGGTTGAGCGCATCTACGGGAACTGCGCCCGTGGTGACCTCCTTGCCGCCCTGCGATTTCAACGCCAGCTTCTGCTCGTACCAGCGGTCGTATTCAGACTTCTCCTCAAGGTCGTTCTCTGACGTGACCTCGCCCGCATTCTGGAAGTCGGTGAGAATCACCTCGGCGATTGCGAGGCCAGCGTCGGTCAAGTGGTCCACCGCCACGCGCTCGCGCAGGTAGATGTTGATGCGCGTCTGCAGATGCGCGTCCACCACGTAGCTCGCAATCAGGATCGAAAGCACGGCAAGTAGCCATATCGTGCCGACGAGTGCGCTGCCCCTTCTAAATGCCTTCCTCATCGCAACGGTCCTCCTCCGCCCGGAGGCCCACCTCCGCCGCCACGCGGCATCATCCCGCCGCCGCCAGGCTGGCCGCCTCTGTTGCCACCGCCAGTCGGCGCGGATCCACCTTTGTTGCCACCATTGCTACCGCCTTTGTTGCCGCCCTTCTTGTCTCTGTTGTTTTTCTTGTCGGTATTGCTGGCGGTGGAATCGGTCTTGAGCGGGTTCTGCGAGATGTCCCAAAGCGGCAACTCAAGGACGCGCACCACGGGGTAGGGGTCGCCGTCCTCTTCGATGGGTTTCATCCAGAACGTCAACTGCACACGGCGCGGGATGCAGTTCGAAGTATCCCATGTGTCCTGCCAATTGGCCATGCCGTCGTTTTGGAACGGACTGTCCTTGTCCAGCACGCGACAGTTGAAGCCCTGCACCTGTGAACCGAGGAGGAACCAGTCCCAGTTGGATTCATCCTCCTCGTCGAAATCGTCAGGACGGAATTTGTCCTCGCCTATCACCTGCGCGATCAGGCCGGCCGGGTGTTCGTCGTCCGCGTCCTTTTCGGAACGCACGAAAAGCGTGACCTTGTGCGGCGAACGCGCGAAGCGGGAATTGCGCCCCACGATCGCCGGGCCGAGTTTCGTCCAGGTAATGACGTCTGAAGTATCCGGCTCGTTACGCTCGTTTTCGTCGAAGAGCATGAAACCGTCTGCGTTCGACGCCTGTCCGCTCGTGGGGAAGTAGGCGCTGCGCAGGGCGTAGGCGACCTGTGCGGTGATGTAGTCGAGGCGCTGCATGTTGTCCGCCGTCTCCGTCGCGATGGTCCAGTTGCGTACGGTCGTGTGGAACACCATTGTGCTCACGATGGTCATGATCGAGAGGATCATGATCGCGAGCAGCATCTCTATCATGGTGAAACCGCGCCTCACTGCGTCTTCCTCCAGAGGGTGAGAACTTCGAGTTTAGGACGGTCCTCCTCACGCTGGCGCGTACTGCCCCAGCGAACGACGGTGCGCAGCGTGTAAAGATAGCCGCTGCGTTCCAGCTCTTCGTCGTCCACCTCGTCCACGGTACGCATGAAGGAGTATTTGGAAAGTTCGTCTCGGCGGTCTTTTGAGAAGCTCGATGACGGTATTTCGAGGTAGTCGAGCAGTTCCTCAGCAGAGGTCTCTTCTATGTTGAGCTTATCGTCGTCAATCGGATCGCCGGTTACGAGGTCGGGCGTGGGGATCGGATACACGGTCTCTCCCAAGGACAATACATACTGCGCCGTTTCGTAGTCGCGAGACGCCGTCATGATACGCTGGCAGTTCGCGAAGCTGGTGAGCAGCACCACGAGGCCGATCGAGAGGATGATCGTGGAGATCATCACCTCCAGCAGCGTGAAACCGCATCTATCCGGTCTTACGCTCAACGTCTGCGCCTCCTCTTCCCGTCGTCATCATCGTCGCCAATCGTGACCTTGCCTGACCGGGCCACGTGAACGACCATCAACTCCTCGCCTTCCTCGTTGCCTTCTTCGCCCGATGCCGCGAAAAGATGCACGATATAAGGGGTGCAGTTGCCGTTGGTCTCGTAGATCACGCATCCCTCGTTCTCCGGGTTGACTTCAGCCTTCTTCTCGTCTTTTCCCTTGTCCTTGCCGAGATCGATCTCCCCGGACGTATTGGACCATGCGGCACCGGCGGGACCGCGCCTCTTGAGAAGCGCTTCCGCCTCGCTCTTGAGCTGGGTGGAAGTGAATTTATCGAGCGGATGGCCCTCCTCGTCCACGGCCTCCACGCGGAATATCACGCCCTCGAACGTTCGCTCGGCATCCTCCTTCGCGATGTTCTCGAGGTCCATTACCCGATCGGTGTGGATTATGCCGGATTCCTTCTGCTTACCGTCACCGCTGCTATCATCCGACTCTTCCGCGTCGGACACAGAACCATCATCCTCATCTACGGGAAGTTCAGTGGTCTCTCCGTTCACCTCACGGTAGATGGGCATGGCGCGGGCGCCGACTTCCGACGTATCAACTCCCTCGCCGCTCAGTTTCACGCTGATGGTGCCGCCCTTGTAAGTGATTACGGCGGGGCGCTGGCGAAGCACGGCGAGGGCGTTCGCGTAGTGCGAAAGCTGGGCTACGCCGCGCGCGGCGGTTTTAACGCGCGCGGCGTCTCGTCCCGATGCCACGTTCACCACGGCGCTCACAAGCATGACGCCGATAATGGCCACGACGATCAGGATCTCGATCAGCGTGAAGCCGGAACGCCGGTGCATCGGGAATTACTTCTTCTTCTCGATGTTGGTGATGTCGTCGTCCGTGCCGAACTCGCCGTCAGGGCCGGCGGAGGTGAGGAGCGGACGCTTCTTGCCGCGCTTCTCGAACTTGATGTCGTTGCCCCACGGGTCGGTGATTCCGCCCTGGAGCATCGCGTCCTCGTCGTCAGTCTCCTGCGTGAGTACGTCGAGGTTGTCGGGGTACTTTCCGCCGTGCTTCGCGTTGTACGTCACGAGCGTGTCCTCAATGTTCTTGATGAGGGAGCGCGTGGTCGCGATGCGGGCGTCCGCGAGGTAGTTGATGTAGGCTGGCACGGCGACTGCGCCGAGCATGCCGATGATGGCCACCACGACGAGGATTTCGATCAGGGTGAAGCCCTGGCGGAGCGCCTCGCGCGCGGTACGTTTTTCCTGATTGTTCATGGTTTGTTTCCTTTCTGATTTTTTTATGGATTGGATTTCAGCCAAGTGCCTTCGACATGTTGAACACCGCCATGAGGATGGCGATGGCCACGAAGCCGACGGCCGCGGCGATAAGAACGATGAGAATCGGTTCCAGGGCGTTCGTGAACGCCGTGATGTTGCGGTCCATGTCCTTCTGGTACCGCATGCCGATGTGTTCGAGCGATGCGGTCATGTTGCCGGCCTGTTCGCCGACGGCGAGCATGTCCGTCATCATCCGCGGGAACGCGCCGGACGCCGCGAGCGGGCCGGAGATGGAAGTGCCGTCCGTCACGCGCTTGCGCGCGTTGGCGAGCGCCTGTCCGATTACGGCGTTGCCGCACGTCTCCTCGGATATCTTCAGCGCCTGAAGCACGTTGACTCCGTTCGAGAGCAGAGTCTTGAGCGTGAAGGCGAGCGAGGCGTAAACGCCGTTCGCCACGATGCCCTTGATGAGGGGCATCTTCAGCTTCCACCCGTCCACGCGCAGCCGCCCCGCAGGCGTCTTCTTCCACCTCTTGAACCAAAGCACGAGGAGTCCTATTATCAGCGCCATCAGCCATCCCCACTGCTTCACGCCATGGCTCATGCCGATGAGGATGCGCGTGGGCAGCGGGAGCGCCGCGCCCATGGAGTCGAACACCTTCTGGAACTGGGGGATAATCCACACGAGCGCGGCGATGACGGCGAGCACGCCGAAGCACAGCACCACGATCGGGTACGAGAGCGCGCTCTTGATCTTGCCGCGCATGTTGTCGTTGCGCTCGTAGTGGTCAACGAGGCGGCGGAGCACCTCAATCATCGCGCCGGAGGATTCGCCGGCGCGCACCATGTTCGAGTAGAGCGGCGGAAACGTCTCGGGGTAGCGCTTGATCGCGTCCGAGAACGCCTCGCCGTTCACGATGGCCTGGCATAGGCCCTGCGAGATGGCGCGCTGGGCGCTGTCCTCCTCGCCCTGGTTGGCGAGGCAGCTGAGCGCCTGGCCGAGCGTCATGCCGGCCTCGAGGAGGTCGGCGAGCTCGCCCGTGAACAGCAGCACTTCCACGGGCTTCAGGACCATGGCCTTGCTGCCGAACTTCATGTCGCGCAGTCCGCCGGCGGGCTTTTTCTTCTTTCCGCCGACGGGCTTGCTTGACGCGCTCTTCTTACCGTACGCCGCCATCCGCCTCTCTCCTTTACTTGATCACGCGCACGCGGACCACGGCCTCGCTCTTCTTGAGCTGGTCCACGACCTCCGCCGGAATCGGCGCGTCCACGTCGATGAGCGTGTAGGCGAAGTCGCCGCGGCTCTTGTTCGCGATTGCGTCGATGTTCACGCCGGCATTGCCGAGAATGCTCGTGAACTGTCCGATCATGTTCGCCACGTTCTTGTGGCAGATCGCCACGCGTCCGGCCCTGTTCGTCGGGCCGAGCGAGCAGGCGGGGTAGTTCACGGAGTTCGTTATGTTCCCGTTCTCGAGGAAGTCGCGCATCTCCTTCACCGCCATCACGGCGCAGTTGTCCTCCGCCTCCTCGGTGGATGCGCCGAGGTGCGGGATCACGATGCAGCCCTTCTTGCCAGCCGTCGTGGAGTTCGGGAAGTCGCTCACGTACTTGCGCACCTTGCCGCTCTCGAGGGCGGCGAGCATGTCCTGCTCGTTCACGAGCGCGTCGCGCGCGGCGTTGATCACGATCACGCCCGTCTTCATCATGGCGATGGACTCGGCGTTGATCATGCCCTTCGTGGAGTCGAGCGCCGGCACGTGGATCGTGATGAAGTCGCACGCGCGGTAGATGTCCTCAACGTTCTTGCAGTGCTGCACGGAGCGGTTGAGGTTCCACGCGGCATCGACTGAAAGGTAAGGGTCGTAGCCCATCACGTCCATGCCCAGCGCGACGGCGGCGTTCGCCACCTTCTGTCCGATCGCGCCGAGGCCGATCACGCCGAGCTTCTTGCCCTGGATCTCTGTTCCTGCAAATGCCTTCTTGGCCTTCTCGGCCGTCTTGTTGATAGTCGCGTCGGAGGAGTTCTCCTTCACCCACTCAACGCCGCCGATGATGTCGCGGCTCGCGAGGAGCATGGCCGCGATCACGAGTTCCTTCACGCCGTTCGCGTTCGCACCCGGGGTGTTGAACACCACGACGCCCTTCTTCGCGTACTCCGCGTGGGGGATGTTGTTCACGCCGGCGCCCGCACGGGCCACGGCGAGGAGGTTCGCGCCCGGGACCATCTCGTCCATCTTGGCGCTGCGCACGAACACGGCGTCCGCAGACGCGAAGTCCTCCGTGCGCTCGTACCTGTCGTCCAGGTTGTTCAGCCCGACCGCCGCAATGGGGTTCAGGCATGTGTACTTGTAGTTCATCGTTTCTCTTTTCTTTCTGTTTAGAGTTTATCGTAGAAAGCCGGGCACGCGCCCGAAATCATTGGTCCTCCGTTACGCGACGGATCTCGGTCACGGACGTGACGCCCTTGAACACCTTCGCCCAGCCGTCCTCGCGAAGCGTCTTCATGCCTTTTGAAAGCGCCATCTCCTGTATCTGCGTGGCGTTCGCGCGTTTGACGATGGCGCTCTCAATATCCTCGTCCACCTCCAGCACCTCGAAGAGCGCGCGGCGGCCCTTGTAGCCTGTGCGGCTGCATGCGTCGCAGCCGTTCGGCGCGAACACCGTCTCCTTCTCCGGCGGATAGGAGAGGTCGTAGAACTTGTGGTCGAGCGGCACCTCCTTCATGCACTTCTGGCAGAGACGGCGGCAGAGACGCTGGCCCATCACACCCGCTACGGCGGACGCGATGAGGAACGGCTCCACGCCCATATCAGTTAGACGCGGGAACGCACCCGCTGCCGTGTTGGTGTGCAAGGTGGAGAACACCATGTGGCCGGTAAGCGACGCGTTGATGGCGATTTCGGCCGTCTCGCGGTCACGGATTTCGCCCACCATGATCTTGTCCGGGTCCTGACGCAGGAAGGCGCGCAGCGTGCGTGCGAAGTCGAGGCCGATGTCCTTGTTCATCTGCACTTGGATGATGCCGTCCATCTGGTATTCGATCGGGTCCTCCGCCGTGAGGATGCGCACGTCCATCGTGTTCACCTCGTGAAGGAAGGAGTAGAGCGACGTGGACTTGCCGGAACCGGTCGGGCCCGTCACGAGAAAGATGCCGTTCGGACGACGGATAATCTTATCGACCACCGCGAAATCGCGGTCGTTGAAGCCGAGATCCACCATCTTCACGAAGTTGCCGCTCTTGGCAAGAAGACGCAGGGAGATCGACTCGCCCCACGCGCCGGGCATGGTGGAGACGCGGATATCAATGTCCTCGCCGCCGAGGCGGATGCCGATACGGCCGTCCATCGGAAGACGCTTCTCGGCGATGTCGAGGTTCGCCATGACCTTGATGCGGCTGATGATTGCGCTTTTGAGGCGGTTCAGCTGCGGCGGCACATCGACCTTGTGCAACATGCCGTCGATGCGGTAGCGGATGCGCAGTTCGGTTTCCTGCGGCTCAATGTGGATATCCGTCGCGCCCTGGCGGTCCGCTTCCGCGATGATCCTGTTCACGAACTTGACGATGGAGGCCTCTTCGCCCTCTGCGCCAACGTCGATCTTCGATATCGATCCTTCCTCGTCGTCCACCGCGTAGCGGCCGTCCTCGATCATCTTCTCGATCGCGTCCGCGCCCACGCCGTAGAACTTCTTGATGGCCTTGTCGATTTCCTCCGCCGGGGCGAGGACCGTCTTCACGGGACATCCCGCCGCAAGACGTAGGCCGTCGCCCGCCACCGTCGAGAACGGGTCGCTCACCACGACGGTCAGCTCACCGCCGTCGAAACGGAGCGGCAATGCGTTGTACTTGTACACGGCGCTCGCCGGAAGCCTCTGAAGCACGTCCGGACGCGGCACCACCTTCTCAAGGTCGATATAGTCGAAGCCGAGGGACTCCCCGACTTTCTTGAGAAACTCGGCTTCCTTCACGCCTCCAAACTTGACCGTAGCCTCCGTGAGCCCCATGCCGGGGTTCTCGGCGCGCTGCGACGAAATACGCTCCAGGGCCTCGTCGGAATAGAGACCCGTCGCCTTCAGGACGTTCAACGCCAATCTAGATGTTTCAGCCATGGCGGAGATTATACCATAAAATTCTCTTCATGTGGGAGATTGACTAACGAAAATACTTCTGATATACTTTTATGCGTTTCCCCAAGCGGGCGTAACTCAATGGCAGAGTTCCAGCCTTCCAAGCTGGCCACGAGGGTTCGATTCCCTTCGCCCGCTCCATTCTTTGCCGGAGTGGCGTAATGGCAGCCGCAGCAGACTCAAAATCTGCCGTACGCGAGTACGTGAGGGTTCGAGTCCCTCCTCCGGCACCATCGTTTTACCTCACATTGTAGCGAGTGGCCTTCATTAGCGCCTTCCACAGTTCCGAAGGCGTCTTCGCCGCCATGAGGAGATCGCGGTTCTCCTTCTTGGAGAACGCTTCTGAAAGCGCACCGATGAGGCGCAGGTAGAAAGCGCTTACCGCAACGGGGATCGCGCTGAAGAACACGAAGTTGACGCGCGTGCCCGCGTCGTCGTAGATGAAGCCCTTCTTGGAGACTCCGAGCGCGAGCGTGAGCCCGCCGCCCTCGACGCCGCGCACATGCGGGAAGGCGAGACCGTCGCCCATTGCGGTGGAAAGCACGATCTCGCGGTCCATCGCCGCCGACACAAGCGCGTCGGCGTTCGAGACGAAGCTGTTCTCGGCCATCGCCTCGGCGAGCTCGCGGATCACGGCCTCGGTGGTTTCGCCCTTGAGGTCGCACACCATCAGCTCCTCCGCGCTGAACCGGCTGATGCCGGTCTTGCGCGGCGCACCGCGCGGAGGCTTCTCCGCAATCACGCGCGGGGCGTCCTGTTCTTCGTCGTAGAGGATTCGTCCGCACGAGCTGCACATCTGTATCGTCTTTTCGAGGCGCACCTGCTGCACCTGCGAAACCGGCAACCGCATTCCGCATACGCCGCAGCAGGCGTCAACCATCGGCGCCATCACGAGATGGTCTTTCTTGTAGAGGCGCTGGTAGAACGCCTTGGGCTGCGGCTCAAGCTTCTCCACGAGTGCGTCAATTGAGTCGTTGAGCGAGTCGAGGTGCGAGCCGTCGCCCGTCTGGTGATGCTCGTCACGGGTGAGGACCAGCTCCTGAAGCTGGCTGAGAAGGTTTATCTGATGCTTCATCGTCTCCATATAGAACCCTCAGTGCTGAATGTAAGTGCCGTCAACTTCCGCCCACGGGGTCTTCGTGAAGAAGCCCGCAATTGCCGTATCGTACGCGGCAGTGTGCGCGAACGCCTTCTTCATCAACTTGAAGCGCGTGTCGAACCCGATCGTGCCGCCGTGCGACGCAAGCTCGTTCGCAATCGAACCGTAGTCGAGCGGGTCGGTGACGGACGCTACGCGCAGGTAGTTCTTCGCGGAGGCGCGCACCATGCAGGGGCCGCCGATGTCGATGTTCGTGCGCGCCATCTCCGGCGTCACGCCCTCCTTCGCGACGGTCTGCTGGAACGGGTAGAGGTTCACCACCACCATGTCGATCGGCTGCGCGGACAGGCGCTTGAGGTCGGCCTGGTGCGCATCGTTGTACGTCTCCGAAAGGAGCCCGAGGTAGATCTTGAAGTCGAGCGTCTTCACGAGGCCGCCCTGCATTTCCGGCTGGCCCGTGTAGTCGCTCACCGCCACGAGAGTGCCGTCCGCCGCCGCGCCGAGGATTTCCTTCACCTTCGTGTAGGTGCCGCCGGTGGAGTATATCTTAACTCCAGGACACGCCTTCACTAGGGCGGGCACGAATTCCTCGAGGCCCGTCTTATCCGAAACGCTCATCAGCACGTGCTTCACCGCAACGCGCGAGTCGATGTCTTTTACGATGTTCAACGCCATTTTTTGCTCCTTGATTCTGTTGCCGCTAGTGTATCAAACTCTACGCACAAAGTCACGCAATTATGCATTGCCACTCTTATTTTTCGTCTATCGGCACGAGGAATGACCGATTGCACTTCCGGCAGTCTCTCAGTCGCCAGAAGCATTTATAGATCGACCACGACATGCCGCATGTTTCACGGCGGCGGCAATGTCGGATCCGACGCCGGCAACGGCGGCGATTTCCTCCTCCGTCGCACGGGCGATGCCGTAGATTGAATGGAAGTGGCGCAGCAACGCGGTCTTCTTCGCAGGGCCGATGCCCTGCACTTCATCAAGCGCAGATTCGCGGATCGTGCGTTCGCGCAAACTGCGGTGATAGGTAATTGCGAAGCGATGCGCCTCGTCGCGCAGACGCGTTGCCACGAACAGTCCCTGCGAGTCGCGTGGCAAAAACACTTCGCCGCGTTCGTCATCTGTGACGAGAATCTCCATCCGCTCCGCAAGGCCGACGACTGGAATATCGGTCACGCCAATCTCTGCAAACGCCGCGCGCGCGGCACGAAGTTGGGTGATGCCTCCGTCGCAGATGAAGAGGTCGGCGCGCGGCGACTTCGCCGTGAGCGTTGAGTCGGGACCGTACCGCCGTCGCACGACCTCGGCCATCGAGCGCGGATCGTCCGCACCCTCCACCGTCTCGATGCGGAAGTGGCGGTAGAAACGGCGGTCGGGCAAGCCATCCACTGCGACCACGAGCGATGCAACGGAATGCGTGCCGAAGAGGTTGGAGATGTCCGCACACTCGATGACGTGCGGCGGCTTGTCGAGTTTCAGCGCGGCGGCGAGTTCCGCAAGGCCCTTTTTCACCGCCTCGCGCGTCTCCTCCGGACGCCGTCGCACGAAATGCGCCTTCGTCATTTCCTTGAGCGCGCCGATGGTGTCGCGCAGACGCGCGGCCTTCGTGAAGTCCTCCGCCGCGGCGGCGGCCTTCATCGACTCCACCAGCTCCGCGATTACGGCGGGACGCTCCCCGCGCAGAAACGCGCACGCCTCGTCGAAGCGCGCGCGGTAGTCCGCAGCCGTAATCTTACCTTCGCACGGCGCGGTGCAAAAGCGGATGACGTCCGCATGGCAGTGCCGGTGCGTCTCCTCGTCGGGCGCGAGCGCGTCGCAACCGCGCAGACCGTAGTGCTTCTCCACGAAATCCTTCGCCGCACGCACGACGGGGGCGGACGGAAACGGCCCGAAGTAGAGAGCGCCGTCGTCGCGAACGATTCGGCACGTGGCGAAGCGCGGGAACGGGTCATCTGGATCGGCGCGCAGCGCAAGGTAGCGCTTGTCGTCGCGCATGAGGATGTTGAAGTGCGGCTTGTACTGCTTGATCAGCGAGGCCTCGGTGAGCAACGCCTCAGCCTCGTTGCGCACGCACATCCATTCAAGGTCGGCGACGGTGTTCACCATCGAGCGAACCTTCGGCGCGAGATCCGCGCCCGGACGGAAATAGGAAAGTACGCGCCGGCGGAGGTTCTTCGCCTTGCCGACGTAGATGATGACGCCCCGGCGGTCCCTCATCAGGTAACAGCCAGGGCGCAACGGAACGCCCTTAAGGCGTTCTCGCAGGACGTCGTTCACGCGACGGATCAGGCTTTCTCGGCTTCCTTCTTCTGCTCAAGGGATTTGGCTTTCTCCTCCTCTTCCCTCAGCAGGGCCTCGCCTTCAGCCGTACCCTTCTTGAACTCGCCTTTAGCCTTGCCAAGCGCACGCGCAAGCTCCGGGAGCTTCTTGCTTCCGAACACGAGCACCAGCACAACTATAACCAACAAAATCTGCCATGGACCCCAGGCCATCTTTTTATCCTTTCGTTTTTGATTTTAATTTTATCTAATCTTGAGGCACAAGTCAAGCCTTGTGTGCAGCAGACTACCCAATGATCTTGAGCGCACCGGTGGGGCAGTTCTCCGCACAGAGGCGACAGTCCTTGCACACACCCGTGCAGGCCTTGTCCTTGAACTCAGGCTTGATCACTGTCTTGAAGCCGCGTCCGACGAGGCCAAGCAGCCCCTTCTTCGCCTGCTCGGCGCACACGCGCACGCAGAGGTTGCAGAGGATGCACTTGCGCTGGTTGCGCTCGATCGTGACGAGCTTCTGCTCCGTGAAGCCGGGATGGAAGTCGCCGCGGAGACGCTGCGTATCCGCCTGCACGAGGTTCGCGTAGCGGATGAGCTTGCAATCATCGAAGTCGTGGCAGCCGCATTCGAGGCACCGCTTCGCCTCCGCCTGGGCAGCCTCCACGGAGAGGCCGAGATTGACCTCCTTGAAGTCGTGCTTGCGCTCTTCGGCTGGACGCTGCGGCATCACGGCGCGCGCGATGCGCGGACGGTCCTCGAAGTCCTTCTCGGTGAGATTACGCTCGGAGAGGATAGGCTTGACCGGCTTGTATTCGCCGCCGCGCAGATAGGCGTTCACGGCGAGCGCGGCCTCGTTGGCCTGCGCGATCGCGCCGATCGCGATGCCCGCGCCCTTGTTCACCGTATCACCACATGCGAACACGCCGGGAAGGGTGGTCGAGAAGTTGCCTTCGTCGGCGGCGATCGTGCCCTTGGGCGTCTGCGGCAGATCCGCGAATCCCTCTGGGTCGTTGCGCTGGCCGATTGCGGCGATCACGCTGTCGAGCGCGATCTCCTCGAACTTGCCGGGAACGGGAACGGGCTTGCGGCGTCCGCGCTCGTCGGGCTCGCCTAGCTCCATCACCTGGAGACGCATTCCGCACACCTTGCCGTCCTTGCCGAGGATCTCGTCGGGGGCGTAGAGGAACTTGAACTTGACGCCTTCCTCCTCGGCCTCCGTAATTTCGATGTCCTCCGCCGGCATCTCCTTGCGGGTACGGCGATAGACCACGAACACCTCCTTCGCGCCCACGCGCACCGCAGTACGGCAGGCGTCCATTGCGGTGTTGCCGCCGCCGACGATCGCCACGCGCTCGCCGATGTCCGGTTTCTCGCCAGTGACGACTGCGCGCAGGAAGTCGATGCCGCCCCACACGCCCTTGAGATCCTCGCCCTTGACGCGCATGGCCGTCGATTTCCACGCGCCGTTTGCCACGATCACCGCGTCGAACCACGAGCGGAGCTTCGCGAAGTCCGCATCGCGTCCGATCTTGAAGTTGTTGACGAACTGTACGCCTAGCGCCGCGATGGCATCGGTCTCGGCCTTGAGGATCGCCTTGGGGAGTCGGTACTCGGGAATGCCGTAGCGGAGCATGCCGCCCATCTCCGGCATCTGGTCATAGACCATGACGTCGTGTCCCCACTGCGCGAGCTTGAACGCGGCGGTGAGTCCAGCGGGGCCGCCGCCGATGATGCCTACCTTTTTGCCTGTCGGCGCGGCGACCTTGATCGGATGCTCGTTGCCGTCCTTGCGCACCTGGTCGGCGGCGAAATACTTGAGCTGCGCGATGGAGATCGGTTGCTCCACGAGATTGCGGCGGCACGCCTTCTCGCACGGATGCGGGCATACCCTTCCGATGGCTGCCGGCAGCGGGAACGTCTCCTTGATCGTGGCGACGGCGTCCGCAAAGCGTCCCTCCGCGATTTCCTTCACGTATTTCTGGCAGTCCGTGTGGGCCGGGCAGTTGAGCTTGCAGGGCCCTTGGCAGTCGCCGTCATGGTCGCCCATCAGCAGCTCGAGCGCGAGCTTGCGCGTGGAGAGAGCCTTCTCGCTCTTCGTATGAACCACCATGCCAGGCGCGACCTTCGCGGAGCAGGCGCGGAGCATCTTCGGGCAGTTCTCCACCTCCACCACGCACACGCCGCACGCGCCGTACGGCCCGAGTTCCTTCAGGTAGCACAGGTTCGGGATGTCGATCCCTGCGGCCTTTGCCGCCTCGAGGATCGTGGTGCCCTCGTTCACGGACACCTGAATACCATCAATCGTTAAGTCTATCATCGTTGATTCTCCGTTTTAAAACTTCATTGCTTCTCTACTGTCCGCCGTTAGAATTTGATAACGCGGATTCAATGCGTCGCGGGTCAAATCGCTGGTCAAGCACTCGCCAGACCGTAACATTCTCGCCATCGATCTTGTAATAGATGTTCTGATGAAAGCGGTTAGCCAATGCACGATAGTAGCCAAAATGCACTTCGTGGATTCCTGCGATGCCTTCGAGTTTGTCAATCTCCTCAAAGATATAGTCCTGGAATCTTGTGCCCAAACCAAATTCAAGGCCGTCGTAGAAACAACGGACTCTGACTATGTCCACGATTGCAGATGGCAGGATGGAGACTTTCATCGAAGTGCGCCTTTGATGATCTCCTTCGCAGCCGACCAAGGTATGGGGCGTTCGATTCCTGCCATTACTCGCGCCTCGGTCTTTTCGAGCTCTCTTTGATGCCACTCAGGGGCAAGACGATCACCAGATTGAGAGAGCGATGACCACAAGTAATTCATTGTATCTAGCTTCTCTGAAGTCGTCATCTTGTCTATTGTTTCCATTAGCGCTGGCATTTTGACCTCCATTAGCGTATTGCTCCGCCTCACCCAACGCTGACCGCGCCGAACTTGCAGGTTGCCACGCACTGGCCGCACTTGATGCACTTCGACTGGTCGATCACGTGCGGTTGCTTCACCGTGCCGGAGATCGCGCCCACTGGACACTTCTTCGCGCACATCGTGCAGCCCTTGCACTTCGCGGGATCGATCGAGTATTTCTTGAGCGCCGCGCACTCGTGCGCGGGGCAGCACGCCTCGCGGATGTGCGCGTCATACTCGTCGCGGAAGTAGCGGATCGTGGTAAGGACCGGGTTCGGGGCCGTCTGGCCGAGTCCGCAGAGCGCGCCCGCCTTGATGCCGTTGCAGAGTTCCTGAAGGAGCTCCACGTCGCCCTCCTTGCCCTTGCCCTCGGTGATGCGCGTGAGGATCTCGTGCATGCGCTTCGTGCCAATGCGGCAGTGGACGCACTTGCCGCAGCTCTCCTTCGCGGTGAAGTCGAGGAAGAACCGCGCCATGTTCACCATGCACGTGTGGGAGTCCATCACCACCATGCCGCCGGAGCCCATGATCGCGCCAGTCGCGCCAAGCGCCTTGTAGTCGATCTTCGTGTCGAGCAGTTGCTCGGGGATGCAGCCGCCGGAAGGGCCGCCCATCTGCACGGCCTTGAACGTACCGCCGTCGCGGATGCCGCCGCCGATGCCGAAGATCACGTCGCGGAGCGTGAGGCCCATCGGAATCTCCACGAGGCCGCCGCGCTTGATCTTGCCGGTGAGCGCAAATACTTTGGTGCCCTTGCTCGTCTCGGTGCCCATCGCGGCGAACGCCGCGCCGCCGTTGAGGATGATCCAGGCGACGTTCGCAAACGTCTCGACGTTGTTGATGTTCGACGGGGCCTGCGTGTAGCCCTTCTCCGCCGGGAACGGCGGCTTCAGGCGCGGCATGCCGCGGTTGCCCTCGAGCGACTCGATGAGGGCCGTCTCCTCGCCGCACACGAACGCGCCCGCTCCCGCCTTGATGCGGATGTCGCAGGAGAAGCCGCTGCCGAGGATGTTCTCGCCGAGGAGGCCGGCTTTCTTCGCGGCAGCGAGCGCCTTTTCAAGACGCACGATTGCGAGCGGGTACTCGGCACGCACATACACAAATGCCTTCGTCGCGCCGATCGCGTAGGCCGCGATCAACATGCCCTCGATGAGGGAGTGCGGATCGGATTCGATCACCGCGCGGTCCATGAACGCGCCGGGGTCGCCTTCGTCGGCGTTGCAGATAAGGTACTTCTGCTCGCCCTTCGCGTTGCGTGCGGCGTTCCACTTGAACCAGGTGGGGAAGCCCGCGCCACCGCGTCCGGCAAGACCGGAAATCTTGATCTCCTCGATCACCTGCTCCGGTGTCATCGCAAGTACCTTGCGGATCGCCTTGTAGCCATCCACCGCCTCGTAGGCCGCGATGTCCTCGGGGTCGATAAGGCCGCAGTGACGAAGCGCGATGCGCGTCTGCTTTTCAAGGAACTCCTTGTCGTCCGCCGAAATCTCGTACTTGGCGAGCGGCGCGAGGTCGCCTGTCTTCGCTGCCTCGTAGAGCGCGGGAGCGGCCGCCTCGTCCACCTTCACGAGACGCTTCACAAGCGTGCCGCCGTCATACACATCGACGATCGGCTCCAAATAGCACATGCCGATGCAGCCGGTGATGCCAATTTCCGCGGCGCCATCAACGTTCAGCTTTTCCACGGCCGCGCGCACCTTGCGCGCACCGGCGGCTATGCCGCAGCTTCCTTCTCCGAATACGAGCTTCATTTCGATGCCTCCCGAATCTTGCGCACGATCTCCTTCGCCTTGGCGGGCGTGAGGGAGCCGTAGGTATCCTCGTTGATCATCATCACGGGCGAGAGCGAGCAGCAGCCGAGACACGCGACCGTCTTGATGGAGAAGAGGCCGTCGTCGGTCGTCTCCCCGTCGCCCACGCCCAGCTCCTCCACGAGCGCCTTCTCGATGGAGTCCGCGCCGTTCACGTGGCAGGCCGTGCCCTTGCAGAGCAGGATGAGGTTCTTGCCGACGGGCTTGAGGCGGAACTGCGTGTAGAACGTGGCGACGCCCATCACCTTGGCGGGACTGTTCCCCGTCTTCTCGGCGATGGCGTACAACACGTCAGTTGGCAGGTAGCCGTAGATTTCCTGCGCCTTCTGCAGGATCGATATGAGCGCGTGGTCGTCGCCTGCAAACGCCTCGAAGACGGGCGCAAGCTTCGACAGGTCGCTCTTCTCGCAACACTCGCACATGATGGATTCTCCTTTGATTAAAAGATTTTCGACATCCGACGGACGACATCCGCGGATTCGTTCCGCAGGGGCGTCCGTTTCCCGGATGTCGATCTGCCCGGCTTTCCGCCGACGCATTACGCCTTGAAGCGGTAAACCTCGCGCTTGTGGTACTTCGTGTGGAGGAGGTGGTGGGCCTTCTCGCCGCCCTGCGCGCCGGTCTTGCCGTCGAGGTAGTCCTTGTAGAGGGCCTGGACCTGCGGGTTGAGGTGGCTCATGCGGAGCGTCGACTTCTCGTCATCCGTGTAGATGCCGGCCGTGCGCTGCGCGCGGACCTCGTCCGTCGCGAGGCAGGGCTGGCCGCCGCCGCCGATGCAGCCGCCGCGGCACGCCATGACTTCAATGAAGTCGTAGCGCGGCTTGACGCCGTTCTTGCGGTCTTCGCGGATCTCGTTGATGATCTTCTCCACGTTGCCCATCTGGTGCGCGACGGCGATGTTCACCTTCGTGCCCTTGATGTCGATGGTGGCCGTCTTCACGCCCTCCATGCCGCGCACTTCCTTGAAGTCGATGCTCGGGGGCTGCGCCTCCTTGGTGATCAGGCAGTAGGCGGTGCGGAGGGCCGCCTCCATCACGCCGCCCGTCACGCCGAAGATCGTGCCCGCGCCGGTGTAGGCGCCGAGCAGGTCGTCGGCCTTCTCCTCGGGGAGATCGTTGAAGTCGATGCCGGCCGCCTTTATCATGCGGGCGAGCTCGCGCGTGGTGAGCACAACGTCCGTGTCCTGCTGGCCGGTTGCGGACATGTTCTCGTCGCGGCTGATCTCGTATTTCTTCGCCGTGCAGGGCATGATGGAGGTCATGTGGATCTTCTTGGGATCGACGCCGTTCTTCTCCGCCCAGTAGCTCTTCGCGAGCGCGGAGAGCATCTGCTGCGGGGACTTGGCGGACGAGAAGTTCTCCGTGAAGTCGGGGGCGTACTTCTCCATCCAGTCGGTCCACGCCGGGCAGCAGCTCGTGAGCAACGGCAGCGTTCCGCCCTCGGTGAAGCGCTTGATAAACTCGGTGCCCTCCTCCATGATCGTGACGTCGGCGGAGAAGTTCGTGTCGAACACCTTGTCGAAGCCGAGCATCCTGAGCGCGGCGTAGATCTTGCCGGTGGTGAGCTCGCCCGGCTTGAGTCCGAACGCCTCGCCGAGCGCGACGCGCACGGCCGGGGCGATCTGCACGAGGCAGGTCTTCTCCTGGTCGCGCAGCGCGGCCCAGACCTTGGCGGTCTCGTCGTTCTCGTAGATCGCGCCGACCGGGCAGTGCGCGGAGCACTGGCCGCACTTGATGCAGGGCGACTCCGCGAGCGGCACGCCGGCGGCGGGCTGCATCACGGTCTTCTCGCCGCGGCCGATGAACTCGAGCGCCCACACGTTCTGCATCTCCTGGCACACTTCGGCGCAGCGGCCGCACTTGATGCACTTGTCCGGGTAGAGCACGATCGACGGCGTGGAGGTATCCGGCTCGTGGTGGATCACTTCCTTCGGGAACGGATTCTCGCGGATGCCGAAGTCGGCGGCGAGGCTCTGGAGTTCGCAGCGGCCGGAACGCGGGCACTGCAAGCAGTCGTTCGGATGGTTCGCGAGGATGAGCTCCAAGACGGTCTTGCGCACCTGAACGATGTCAGGGTCGTGCGTGACGATGTGCATTCCCGGCGTCGCCTCCGTGCAGCACGCGCGGAGCAGCTTCGGGCTAGGCACGAGCTTGCCGTTGTCGGCGGGGTTGCGGCTCGGGACGAGCTGGCGCACCACGCAGATGCCGCAGCTCGCGCCCGCCTTGAGGTCGGGGTGGTAGCAGAGCGTGGGAATCTTGATGTGCGCGGCCTTTGCCGCGTTCAGGATCGAGGTGCCCTTCGGAACTTCAACAGTCTTGCCGTTGATTTCAAGGGTAATCATTTCGGTGTTTTCCATGATAAGCTATTCCTTTCCTTCCACTAATCACCCGTGAGAAATCGCGCCGAACTTGCAGGTCTGCTCGCACTGGCCGCACTTGACGCACTTCGACTGGTCGATCACGTGCGGCTGCTTCACCGAACCCGTGATCGCGCCCGCCGGGCACTTCTTGGCGCACATCGTGCAGCCCTTGCACTTGGCCGGGTCGATCTTGTACTGGATGAGCTTCGAGCACTTGCCGGCGCGGCACTTCTTGTCCTTGATGTGCTCCATGTATTCGTCCATGAAGTAGCGGAGCGTGGAGCGCACGGGGTTCGAGGCCGTCTGGCCGAGGCCGCAGAGGGACGCCTTGTTCATGGCGTCGCAGATGGCCTCCATGTCCTTGATGTCCTGCTCGGTGCCGCGACCGTCTGTGATCTTCTTGAGGTAGTTGAGCAGCTTGCGCCCGCCGATGCGGCAGGGAGCGCACTTGCCGCAGCTCTCGTCAACCGTGAAGTCGAGGTAGAACTTTGCGATATCCACCACGCAGTCCGTCTCGTCCATCACGATGAGGCCGCCGGAGCCCATGATCGAACCGATCTTGGCGAGCGACTCGTAGTCGATCGGGGTGTCGAGGAACTGCGGCGGGATGATGCCGCCGGAGGGGCCGCCGGTCTGGGCGGCCTTGAACTGGTGGCCGCCACGGATGCCGCCGCCGATGTCGAAGATGATCTCGCGGAGCGTCGTGCCCATCGGAACTTCGATGAGGCCGGAGTTGTTGACCTTGCCCGTGAGCGCGAAAACCTTGGTGCCCTTGGTGGTGGCCGTGCCGATCTTGTTGAACCAGTCCGCGCCCTTGTTGATGATAACGGGGATGTTCGCGAGGGTTTCGACGTTGTTGATCACCGTGGGACGTCCCCACAGGCCCTTCACGGCCGGGAACGGAGGACGCGGCTTCGGCATGCCGCGGTTGCCCTCGATGGACTGCAACAAGGCGGTTTCCTCGCCGCACACGAACGCGCCTGCGCCGAAGCGAAGCTCGATGTCGAACGAGAAGCCCGATCCAAGGATATCGTCGCCGAGGAGGCCCAGCTCATGCGCCTGCTTGATGGCGATCTGGAGACGCTCGATGGCAAGCGGGTATTCCGCGCGGATGTAGATGAAGCCCTTGGAGGCGCCGATCGCGTAGCCGGCGATGGTCATGGCCTCGAGGATTGAGTGGGGATCGCCTTCGAGCGTGGAACGGTCCATGTACGCGCCAGGGTCGCCCTCGTCGGCGTTGCAGACCATGTACTTCTGGCCCTTGGGCTGCTGCTGGGCGAACTTCCACTTCATGCCGGTGGGGAAGCCAGCGCCGCCGCGGCCGCGAAGGCCCGACTTCAGGATCTCCTCGACCACCTGCTCAGGCGTCATCTCGAAGAGCACCTTCTCGATGGCCTTGTAGCCGTCGCGGGCGATGTAGTCTTCGATCTTCTCCGGGTCGATCACGCCGCAGTTCCTGAGAACGATGCGGTACTGCTTCTGGTAGAACGGGATGTTCGCCTCGGCGACGAGCTTCTTCGCCTGCTCGGGGTCGTAGCAGAGACGCTGCACGACGCGGCCCTTCACCAGGTGCTCCGCGACGATTTCCTTCACGTCCTCGGGCTTCACCTGCACGTAGAACGTGCCCTGCGGGAGGATCTTCACGATCGGGCCCTGCTCGCAGAAACCGAGGCAGCCCGTGACGACGACCTGCACCTTGTCATTGAGGCCGGCTGCCTCGAGTTCCTTCTTGAACTCCTCGACGACGGTCGTGCCGCCGCCCGAGCAGCACGCGGTGCCGCCGCACACAAGTACGTATGATTCGTATGCCATTTTCGTGCTCCTTAGGAGTTCTTGATGATGTCGATCGAAGGACGGTCGAGGATCTTGTCGTCGATCAGCTGGTGGCCGACGATGTGCTTCTCGACCACGGCCTTCGCCGTGGCGGCGTCAACGTTGCCGTAGATCACGGCGGGCATTCCCGGCACGACCACCTCGACGGTCGGCTCCGAGTGGCACAGGCCCATGCAGCCCGTCTGGCGGATGAGGACGTTGGTGAGTCCCTTCTCGTTGATCGCGCCGACGAGCGCCGTGAACGTGTCCTTGGCGCCGGCGGCGATGCCGCACGTGCCCATTCCCACGATCACCTGCACGTCCTTGTTGGACGCGTCGCGCATTTCCATTTCCTTCTGCTTCTCGCCGCGCATCCTGCGCAGGTCTTCAAGTGTAAGTTTTGCCATTGCCTTTTTCCTTCCTTAGCCGCGCTCGCGGTACTGCTTGATGATGCTATCTACGTCCTTCGAGGAGAGCTTGCCATGCACTTCGCCGTTCACGACCGCCACCGGCGCGAGGCCGCAGCAACCGAGGCAGCGCACCGCCTCCACGGAGAACATCCCGTCGGCCGACGTGGCGTTGAGGCCCACGCCGAGCTGACGCTCGAACTCCTTGATGATGTCGTCGCCGCCGCGCAGGTAGCACGCGGTGCCGAGACACACCTGAATGTTGTACTTGCCGGCCTTCTGCAGGCGGAAGAAGTTGTAGAACGTGATCACGCCGTAGATCTTGGCGAGCGGCACGTCCAGTATCTGGCTCGTTTCAATGGCGATTTCGCGCGGAATGTAGCCGTAGGTCTGCTGCACGCGGTGCAGCACCATGATGAGGTTGCCCGGCTTCGCCTTCCATTCCTCGATAAACGCCCTCAGCTCGGGCGTCATCGTCTCTAGCTGTTTGCTCATTTTTCTTCTTCCTTGTTATGATGGAAATCTTCTCCTGTGCGGATAAGTAATATTATCTCACAATTGTCCCTAGTTAGGCAAGGGTAAGATAGGTAAATTTTCCAGTTCCTTTTATCCTGCCTCCTGCGACTCCAGAAATTCCTTCGCGAGCGCAATCCCTTCCGCGCTTTCAAGCCCGCCAACCGCCTCCGCAAGCTCGCTGCGCGAAATCGAATACTCCGATTCGCCCTTCTTATGCGTGAAAGTGAGTTCGAAATCGCCCGGATAGTTGAATAACATCAGCACCGCCCCCGCCAAGTCGCCCATCGGCGGCAGGTCGATGTGCGTGGCGGAGAAGCTGTAGTTAAGCTCCGTGCCCACCCCTTTTTCGGATTTTAGGCTCACCGCGCCGTTGGTTGCTTCGCAGATTTGCTTGAGGATCGGCAGGCCAAGCCCGACTTTACGCTTGTCGTGCTTGCCGGCCTCGGTGTAGAAAGGGTTGAACGCCCGCGCCTGAGTCGCCTCGTCCATGCCCTTGCCGTCGTCCTTGATCGTGACGGCAATGGTCTTGCCATCTTCGATTATCGTGAGTTCAACGTGCCGTGCCCCGGCCTCGATGGAGTTCTGGGCGGTGTCGGCGATTACGTCTGCAAGCGTAGCGTGCATGGTTAAATCTCGTTTACGCCGGGTTTGAGCGGCTTCACGACGCCGCCGAATGTGAATTCGCCCGCAACGGGCGTGACAACGCACCCATGCGCCTTGCCGCCGTCGAAGGTTAGCTCAACCTCGATCATCTTCCCGCTCGGATGCGGATACGACGCCTTGATCGATTTCAACCCGCCCGGCTGCGGCGCAACGCGCACCTTCTCGAAGAACGGCGCCGCGCTGCGGATTCCCGCCACGCCCGTGCGCAAAAACCAGAGCGGATGCGCACCCCACGCATGGCAGTCGCTGCGGGCGTCGTGGCCAGGATATTCGGGCGATTCCAGCGTCGTCGTCGCGCCGAGCTTCACATAGCCCTTCCAGAGGTCAAGCCGCTTGAGGAATAGATCCGCGCGCCCGAACTTGAAATAGGACTCGAAGAGGTAGTACGAGAAGTAAACCGTCGTGCGGTGAATATTCTTCTCGGTGATCAGCTTCTCGAAAAGCGCCTTCGCGCGCTCGCCCTCAAATACTTCCGTCAAGAGCGCCAGACACTGCGCATGCTCCGCAAATGATTTGCGGGCGGCGTCGGAGGCGAAGAGCCCGCGCCCTTCGTCGAAGAATTGCTTGATGATGGCGGGCTTGAGCTTCGCCGCCTTCTCGCGCCAGTGCGCGGCGAGGTGATGGTTGCCGAAGGCTTCTTCGATCTTCGCCGCGCCCTGGAGCGCGGCGAGGTAGAATAGGTTCATCTCGGCGTTCGCCCCGCCGTCGCGCGAACCCGGCGCCCAGCCGCCCGGCCGCCAGCTCGGCACCCAGTCCATGAAGGACCAGCCGGGCAGCTTGTGGATGATGCCGTCCGCGCGCTCGTACAGCTCGAAGCCGTGGAGCGTGTCGCGCATACCGGGAAGGCGCGCGCGGAGCCATTCGCGGTTGGAGTGGTTCATCACGTAGTCGGCGTACATTCCAAGGTAGCAGAGCGTATAGGCGGCTCCTTCCTGAGTGCCAACGGTCGGGAAGTTGAACGGCACGTTGCCGTCGTCGCGGCGGTTCAGGTCGTAGATTTCAATCGCACGGCGGACGATCGCGTCGTCCGCAGTCATTGCGGAAATGACGTTGAGCTGCACGCGGGTATCGCCGGGATACATCTGCTGCTCGTAAAACGGGCAGTCGAACAGCATCTCATGGCAGCACATCTGCATGGCGCGTGCGCAAATCGCCTGCACGCCAGTGAGCGCGGAATCCTCAGGCGTGTCGAACCGCGTCTCGCACTCAAGCGGATAGCGCGATTCGATGAGCGCGAGGTCCTGTATCTCCACGGGCGCGGTCCCCGCCTCGATTAAGACCTCGCACCAGCGCCCGCAGCGGAACCACGGCGGCTGGAACACGGCGCGGTCGCGTCCGTCGAACACGAAGCGGTCGCCGAATCCGCTGAATGACTTGCCTTCCCACTCGCCGCGGTTGCCCTTGAAGAGCTTGCCCTTGTACTTCGGATCCTTCGAGGGACCGCGCAGCGCCTCGGCCCACTGCCAGCTCATCTTTCCGCCCTTGCCGCCCTTCACCACCGCCTCGGGGTACGCGCAGATGTAGCGGCCAAGGTCCCAGAGGATGCGGCGCCTCTCGCCCGGCTTCACCACCAGCGGGAACTTCATCTCGCCGCCATCCACGAACTTGCCGGGGCGCACCCGGTACTCGGTCTGCTCCGGAAGCTGCGACGGGAAGAGCATCCAGCCCTTTTGCCGGATTCCGTGCGGGTTGCCGTTTCCAAGCGGGTTCCGGACGACGGCGGGCTTGAGCCACGT
>Ga0310694_10001437_pt1 | contig 27124 bp, 19 predicted proteins | sample 174DNAGHGhighgp2_FD_203884 | JGI IMG/M metagenome (GOLD analysis project Ga0310694, IMG submission 203884) | Sheep rumen microbial communities from Palmerston North, Manawatu-Wanganui, New Zealand - 1742 DNA GHGhigh gp2 (v2) (version 2) | ecosystem: Host-associated > Mammals > Digestive system...
GCAGCCGCGCCGGCCTCCTGATTCCGCTTCCCGGGATGCGCTTCCCGCAAAAGAAAACCCCTGTGAACGTTGATTCACAAGGGTTTCAGAAAGTGCCGAAGGTGGGACTTGAACCCACACGCTTTTGAGGGCAACGGATTTTGAATCCGCCGCGTCTGCCATTCCGCCACTCCGGCTCGCGATGCACGGATTATACCATATTCCGTCATCATTGACAAGGAATCCGCCGCATATCCGGAGAATTTTAAAATGTTATGCTTTTTGAAGGAAGTGACCTTGTTTCATGAAGAAGATTGTCCTGACCGGCGGTGGTACTCTCGGCCATGTCACACCCCATCTGGCGCTGATTCCGCGTCTTCAGGAAAAAGGATATGAAATCCATTACGTGGGCACGGAAAACGGTATGGAAGCTCCGAAAATGCGCGCCGTTCCCGGCATCACTTACCACGCCGTAAAAAGCGGAAAGCTCCGCCGCTATTTTTCCTGGCAGAACTTTACCGATCCCTTCCGCGTCGTCGCCGGTGCCTTCCAGTCTGCGCACCTCATGGGCAAGCTGAAGCCTGATGTCGTTTTCTCCAAAGGCGGATTCGTGGCCGTTCCCGTCGTTTTCGGTGCCTGGCTGCACAGGATCCCTGTGCTCTGCCATGAGAGCGACCTGACGCCGGGCCTTGCCAACAAGCTTTGCAAACCTTTTGCGAAGCGCTTTGCCACCACCTTTCCCGAATGCGCGCAGGCGCTGGGTCCCAAGGCGGAGATGACCGGAACGCCGCTGCGCCCGGAGCTTTTCTCCGGTAACCGCGAAAAAGGCCTCGCCCTGCTGGGCTTCGATGGCAGCAAGCCCGTCCTGCTGATGATGGGCGGCTCGTCCGGCGCGCAGAGTGTCAACGCCTGCCTGCGCAAAGCCCTTCCCTCCCTCACGCCGGAATTTGACGTTGCGCACATATGCGGCAAAGGCAACCTGGAGCCTTCCCTCGAAGGAACGTCCGGATACCGGCAAATCGAATTCCTCGACGCGGACCTTCCCGATGTCCTGGCCTGCACGGATTTGGTCCTCAGCCGTGCCGGTGCGAACGCCCTGTGCGAATTCCAGGCGCTCGGCCGCCCGATGCTGCTGATTCCCTATCCGAAGGGTGCCAGCCGCGGTGACCAGATTCTCAACGCCCAGAGCCTGGAGAAACGCGGCCTGTGCCATGTCCTGCTGCAGGAAAACATGAATGAATCCTCGCTGGCGTCCGCTGTCCGGCAGACCTGGGATGACCGGGAGCAGCTTTCGCGTGCGCTCCGGGAAGCGCCGCCTGCGGACGGTACTGCCCGCGTGCTGGAAATGATCGAGGAGATCCGGAAGAAATAAACCGGTCTTTTTCGTGACTGGGGGGGAGGCATTGCAGATGGTGAAGACACACTACAGCGCATTCATCAGCTACAGGCATATCACACCGGACCAGGAAATTGCCGAAAAGCTCCACAGGCTGATCGAACACTATACAGTCCCAAGCAACCGGGGAAACGGTCGCACAGATCGGGGAAGCCTCTGCCGAGGTCTCCCCGGACGGCAGCTACTTCCTCTGTGCAAACGGCATCTACCGCACGGAAGACGGCAGCCTGTACTGCAGGACGCCCGGCGAACTACTGGCCGTGGATCCCACGGGAGAATCGCTGCTGATCCGGCGTGATCTCCCCTCCAGGGACCTGATGCCCGGGCACGGCAGCACGCGGCGCCTGGACAGCTACAGCGGTACCCTCCTGGACGTTCCGGATTGGACGCTTCCGCCCGAAGGCCGGCTGACTGAAGGGCTTTCCGATCCGGTCATGTGGGGAAGCACGGACAACGCCTTCACCAACCGGCTGCTGGTCAGCCCGGACGGCCGCTTCTGCGTCCAGATCAATGCGGCAAACCATGTCAAAATCTACGACCTGGATATCGGCAACGAACCGGCGCACCGGATCTACGGATATCCCACAAACGGAATCAGTACCAGCATCGGGGACGCCTCCTTCTCCGCCGACAGCCGGCTGCTGGCGCTGGCCGGTGAAATGGGCCAGATCGGTGTATACGAGCTGGAAGGCGGCCGCCTGCTGCAGTTCTGGGATGGGCTTTACGGCAAGCTTTCCCTGGAAGGCATCAGGTTTAACGGGAACGGAACCCTGGTGATGGTGGCCGGATATATGAATCAGCGTTTCAGGATCTGCTCCGTGGAAAACGGTCTGGTGCTTTATGACCTGTATCCCGAAAAAGCGGTGGCCGCCTGGGGTTTCGACGCGGAAACCGGGGACGCCGTCATCCTTTATGAAGACGGCAGCGCGCTGTGCGCCGATATTTTTACCTCGGCGGAAGAACTCTACGCTTACGCCGGGGAATGAGAAAAGCCTTCGCAGTCCTGCCGGGCCTGCGAAGGCTTTTTTGCCTTATGGTTTTTCAGTTCGGATTATACTCATAGGTTTCCTGATACGCCTTGTAGGTTGTCGTAAAAAGGGTATCACGCCTGGCTTCCCGGTCACCCTGGTACCAGACCTTCCATGTCCTGACCACGTAACCCGGCCGGCCTGTAATCGTCTTCTTCCGTTCCCCCGGTGCCAGGTCCGTATTCACCACCCACTCGGTGCCTTCCGGTTCGGGAATCGTGCGAACGACTTCGCTTTCCAGGTCAATCTTCACTCCCGGTCCGAGGCTCATGCCGTAGATGTTCACTGTCACCTTCTGCTTATTGTATCCGGCTACGATGAAGATCGGCCAGTCCGTGTTGTTCCTGAACTTGAAATCCAGCCCCGGCCAGTTGACCGTGGCATCGAATCCCTTCTCCACATAATTGGAAGGCCAGGCATGCGGATTCCTTTCGAGAATCTCCAGATCCGCGCGTACAGCCGCGTTGAAAAGTGTGGAGCTGGTCTGGCAAACCCCGCCGCCGATCTCGTCCCGGCTTTGTCCGCCGGCGATTGCGGCGGCTTCTTTATAGCCCTTCGCCGCAGTGCGCTCCCCGGTTGTCCCGTTGAAGGAGAAAATCTCACCCGGCAGTACGGTAATCCCGTTGATCGCTGCGGCGCTCAGCTGGATATTCGTATTCCTGTTCTTGTTGTTTGTCGTGTTGGTTGTATAGGCGGAAATCAGGCCGAAACGGTTCATCAGTTCCGCTTTGGTCATTTCCGCTTCGATCCGTTCCGGTACGACATGGACCGTGGAATTGGTCACGCCGGTATCCAGCAGCTTTGTCAGGCGTTCGTACAGGTCATCCGGATCAATCCTGGCGCCGGGGATGTCCTCGGTGAACGTGAACGTTTTCGAGCTGAAATTGAAGCTTTCAACCGTACTGCTCACAGGATCGCGGTTTACATAGTTCACGATTCCTTCTGTCAGCACCCGCAGCGCGTCATGGTCATAATCCTGTTTTGTCGCATACGTCTGCGGATAGGAACGGAGTTTCGACGCCTGCTGGACACGCTCCTCAAAAGGAGTCATCCCGCTGCCGCGGACAGCGGCTGTATTGCCTCTGCCGAAAGCCCACGCCTTCTCCACAGTTTCCCGGACATTGCGCGAGAAAGGCACGCGCTCGCTGTTCACATGCCAGCTTTCGTTGCCGACGGTCACCAGCAGGTCAAACCGGGCGTCTTCCTCGTCGTTTACGGCCTGTACAGCCCGGACAGCTTCCTCCCGGGTCATGCCCCCGACATGCACGTTGTCAATGTAGATGCCCTGGTAAATCCTGTCCGTAAAGATTTCCGCGCGGCATTTTTCATGGATCTCTTCCTTTGCCGGGTCCAGGGAAATCACGGTTCCGTTCATAAAGCCGATGTTCGGCAGGAAGCGGTAACGCACGCCGGTCAGCTGGGGTACCATCAGAACAGCCAGGGAAACGAGGATTACCAGGCAGATGACGATCGTCGCGATCCAGTTTCCGTTATAGTGCTTCGGGCCTTTCCGCCGCGCCCTGTCCTCCAGTTCGGGAATACTGCTGAATCTGTCGAAATCATCAAACAGCGGGGAAGACGCGCCGAGGCCGTCGTTTTCCTGGTGCGGGAAATAACGGTTCCTCGGAGCGTGTTCCCGCTCCGGAAGGGCATTTTTCTTCCGGTTTTCTCCCCGCTCTTCCGGGGGAATATACTCGTCGGGAATGGTCTCCCCGTCTCCCTCATAGAGCTCATATCGCTTCAGTCTGGCCATGTCTCTACCCTGTCCTTATATCCGATGGTTTCGCACCGGGCCCCGCAGCAGGTCCCCTGGCGAGCAGGGAGGCAGATCCATCAGGATCGTTTCCCCTGCAATCCCAAGCGTATCCAGTTCCTCGCCCGTCTTCTCCCGGATCAGCCTGGAAGCAGTAACTTTCCGGATTCCTTCCGGTGTCATAAGTTCCAGCGTCTCCCCAGCAAAAAAGCGGTTCTTCAGTTCCAGCCGCGTTTTCCCGGTTTTTTCGTCAAACCCGGTCACCCGCGCAGCATATTCCCGCTCCTGGTGGAAACCTTCCGCTTCACCGGGTATTTCCGGCGCCCCAAGCAGGAATCCCGTATCGCTGTCCCTGTGGCTTGCGCAACGCAGTTCCTGCATCAGGTCCGGCAGGGCCCTTTCAAAAGCTTCCCGGCCCTCCCGGAGCAGGTCCAGCGCACGCCTGTATGCGCCGGTGACAACTGCGACATAGTATTCGCCCTTCATTCTGCCTTCAATCTTCAGGCTGGATACTCCCGCACTGCACAGTTCAGGCAGGATCGGCATCAGGCAAAGGTCCCTTGCGGAAAACAGGTATGTACCCCGTTCGTCTTCCGCAACGGGATAATACTCCCCGGGGCGTTTTTCCTCCATAACGGCATACTGCCACCTGCACGGCTGTGCGCATTCGCCGCGGTTGCCGCTGCGGCCTGTCAGGTAGGAGGACAGCATACACCGGCCCGAATATGCCATGCAGCTGGCTCCATGAACAAATGTTTCCAGCTGGATGCTGTCGCCCAGCGCCGCCTTCATGGCACGGATCCGTTCCAGGCTGACTTCCCGGGCGAGAATGACCCGTTCACAGCCCATATCCCGGTACATTTCCGCCGCAGGAGTGTTTACCGTGTTCGCCTGCGTGCTCACATGCAGCGGCAGCCCGGGCACCTCCCTGCGAAGCAGGCGGATGGCTCCGGGATCACTGACGATCGCAGCGTCCGCACCTGCTGCTTCTGCTTCTCGTGCGGCCGCGGCAAAACCCTCCAGTTCGTCGTCGAAGGGAAAGATGTTCATTGTTACATAAAAGCGTGCTCTTGATGCATGCGCCAGGCGGACTGCATCCCGCAGTTCCTCCGGGCTGAAGTTGCCCGCAAACGCCCGCAGCCCGTATTGCTTCATGCCGCCGTATACGGCGTCCGCGCCGAAATGCAGCGCTGCCTCCAGTGAAGCGCGGTTTCCCGCCGGACACAGCAATTCCGGTATCCTCATTGTGCTACGCCCCTGCTCTGGTCATATTTCTGCCACAGCGGCGCGTACACCGCCACAGCCCGTTCATGCTCCTCCAGCGTCCTGGAAAAGTACAGTTTCCCGCTTTCCGGTTCCTTCGCGCAGAAATACAGGTACTTTTCCGCAATCAGCATGGAACTCGGGTACAGCGCCGCACGGATGGCGGCGGGAGACGGATTGCAGATCGGCCCCGGCGGGAGCCCTTGGTGCGTGTATGTATTGTACGGATTCTGCTGCTGCAGATCCTCTGCGCTCAGGACCATCCTGCGCACACCGGTAATGTAATGGACCGTCACGTCGCTCTGCAGCATCATACCGGCCTTCAGGCGGTTGTGGAACACCGCGCTGACATTCTCAAAGTCTTCTTCCTTGGCTTCCTTTTCGATCATGCTGGCCATGGTGAGCACCTCGTCCATGGTCAGGCCGAGCGCCTCCGCCCGTTCCATATATTCTTCCGGAAAGACCGCTTCCGTCTGGCTCAGCAGTTTCCGGATGATTTCCTCCTCCGTGGCAGTGGTATATACCTCATAGGTATTCGGCGCCAGGTATCCTTCCAGCACATATTTCCGGACGTCCGCGGTTCCCCCGCCCAGCACATCCGCTATGTAGTAGTAATCGCTGAATGCCTTGCCGCTCCGGCAAAGCTCCAGGAAATGGTCCGCGCTTTCCAGCACGTTGTTCTTCACGAGCTTTGCGGCAAAGTCCTCAATTGTCTCGCCCGGGATCAGGGTAATGTTGCGCACAAGCGGGTTTCCGTCCCCGGCTGTCAGCTGCTCCGCGATCTCGGTCATCGTCATATCCTTGCGCAGTGCATAGGTTCCGACCTGGATTTTCTGGCCCATCCCCGCGAAATCACAGTAATACTTGAAAACCGTCCTGTTCCGGATCAGCCCGGCGTTCTCCAGGTTGGCCGCGACCCGGTTCAGGCTCTGGCCGGAAACAATTTCGAAGGTTTGTTCGGAAGCGTCCGCTGTATCCACAGGCGCAGCAAAGCGGCTGTACAGCATTCGCCATACAGTCATGCAGATCCCTGCAACCACGACCGTTACCGCTGCCGCCACAAGGATCGGGCGCAGCACCCTCCAGAGCGCGCTGTACCAGTAGATCCCGTACTGCCGCTCATCCCGGATACCGCGGTACGTGTACTCCTTTTCATCCTTCAACGCTTATCCCTCTAAACCCGGAATGGCCATATCCACATCCGCAGCTTCCGTCACGATCTTGAAAATGTCAGCCAGTGCCTGCTGTAGCCGCATTTCAGCCATCAGGAAATTGCTGACCTCCTGCTTTGAGAACAGCAGGGTTGAAATACCGGAGAAGCGCTGCATGGACTCAGTATCCGCGTTCTGCCCGCTGACAGCAGCCATCTGCAGCGTAACCTGCAGCTTCCGGTATTCCCTGATCAGCGCAGCGGTCGTTTCGTCGCCCATCACGGATTCTTTCAGCTCATGGTATGTTTTGTACTCCTCACTGTCGCGGATATCCTGCGCCAGCCTGTAGGTCGATGCATAGTCCACGCGTCACTGCCTCCCTTCACGAAAAAAAACGGCCGGAAAAGGTTTTTCCTTCCCTTTCCGGCCGATATTATACCGTTTTTTTCCCTTTTTCGCAATGATGCCTCAGACGTCCAGGATGATCGGCAGGATCATCGGATTCCGTTTGATCTTGTCGAAGATGAACTGGTGCACTTCATCCTTAATCGTGTTTTTCAGGTCCGGCCAATCTTCCCCGGCCAGGCTGTTGTTCGCCAGGATCTCACGTACAAGGGCCTGCGTTTCGTCGATGATGTCTTCGTTTTCCTTGACATAAATGAATCCTCGGCTGACGATATCCGGTCCGCTGACAGTTTTTTGCTCGTCCCGGTTGATGGCGATGGCCACGATCAGCAGGCCGTCCTGGCTCAGATGCTTCCGGTCACGCAGGACAACGTTCCCCACATCGCCAACGCCAAGCCCGTCCACCAGCACGCCGCCGACGGGAACCTGTTCGCCCAGGGCCAGTGTCTGCTGGTTCATCTCGATCACCTGGCCGAGTTCCGGAATCACGATGTTCTGGCTCGGGATCCCCATGGATTCGGCCAGGATCGCATGCTGCCACATCATCCGGTATTCGCCGTGGACAGGAATAAAATACTTCGGGCGGATCAGGGAATGCAGCAGTTTCAGCTCTTCCTGGCAGGCGTGTCCGGAAACATGCACCTCTGCCATCGCGCTGTAGACAACCTGTGCACCCAGCCTGTACAGCTGGTTGATCACCCGCGAGATAAACTTCTCGTTTCCCGGAATCGGTGTCGCGGAAATGATAACCATATCGCTTTGGCGGATCTGCAGTTTCCGGTGTTCCGCATAGGCCATCCTGGTCAGTCCGGCCATCGGTTCTCCCTGGCTGCCCGTCGTCATCACCAGGATTTCATTGTCGGGATACTGGTCCAGTACATCCATGTCGATCAGGTAACCTTCCGGTATCTGGAGCTCCCCGATGCTCATGGCTACGCGGCTGACATTCACCATGCTCCGGCCGATGAAACAGACGCGCCGCCCGTACCGGATCGCGCTGTCGATAATCATCTGCATCCGATGGATGTTGCTGGCGAACATTGCCACGATCACCCGGCCTTCCGCCTGGGCAAACATTTTCTCAAAGGTTTCGCCGACCTTCAGTTCGCTCATGGTATATCCGGGGCGTTCTACGTTCGTCGATTCGCACAGGAACGCCAGCACACCCTGTTCCCCGTAGCGGGCGAATGTCTGGAGATCGGTCACCTGTCCGTCAATCGGCGTATAGTCCACTTTGAAGTCGCCGCTGCAGATCACCGTGCCGGCCGGGCAGGTGATGGCGATAGCGCAGGCGCCGGCGATGGAGTGGCTCACGTGAATAAACTGGCACGTAAACCGCCCCAGCTGCACCGTGTCCCGCGGTTCGACCACATGCATGGGAATCCCGTCCACCCGGTATTCCTTCAGCTTCAGGTCCACCAGCGCCAGCGTCAGTTTCGTTCCGTATATATGGGCAGGTGCCTGTTTCAGGATATAGGGTGTCGCTCCGATATGGTCCTCATGCCCGTGTGTAAAGAGATATCCCCGGATATGATCCCGCTTTCCCATCAGGTAGGAAATGTCAGGAATCACCAGGTCGACGCCCAGCATATCCTCTTTCGGGAATACGCTTCCGCAGTCCACCACAATGATATCGTCCCCGTATTCGAAAACATACATGTTCTTGCCGATCTCATCCACTCCGCCGAGGGATACGATCCGCAGCAATCCGGTTTCCTTTTCCTTATGTGCTCTGGTGCTCACTTTATCCGCCTTTCATCTTTTGCGCGCTGTGTGGCTGTACGACGGGAAAAAAGGACTCATCCCCTCTGTTTCCCTGTCTGTGTTTGTCTGGTCCCATACTTAATATATATGATAGCATAAACCTTTCCGTTCTGCTACCCCGTTTTCGGCAGAAATTGTTACAAAAGTGCAAATTCTGTATGCACAAACCACAGGATGTATGCTTTCCCCAAAAAAGCAGCAGGCTTTCCCGCGGAAAGCCTGCTGCCGGACATTTCAGTATTAGTATTCAGGTACTGGTCAGCCGTTTCCGGCATCTTCTTCCAGCGCGTTCTCCGGAACCCATACGCGGCGGGTAACCCCCATCGTGGCATCATAGAACTCAAACAAGGCATAGGATCCTTCCAGCATCCAGACCGTTCCGGTTGTACCGGCCGGCACCTTGTTTTTGTGGAGCGTATATTTGTATCCCGGCCCGTAATATGGATATACGGAGTGGGTCACCACAAACTGCCCAAGCGCCTGTTCCGTCGGCACGAGGTTTGCATCCATGTTCAGGCGTTTCAGTCCTGTATAGAACCTGCGCTGTTCGCCGGAATACGTAAGTTCAACCTGGACCCACCAGATTTTGTTCCGCGAATCGTATGCCTTGGAGATTGCTGTTACGCTCTTGCCTGCCACATTATAGGTTCCCAGTTCATCATAGGCTGTTCCGGGTCCTGAGCGGCTGGCCAGTTTTTCATTTGCTACGACCGAAACGCCTGTCGCAGCCGGGGGCAGCGGTGTGACCACCGGCGCCTGTGTCCGGGCGGGAGTCGGCGTGGTGTAGCCGTAGTTGTTGTAGTTATTGTAGTTGTTGTAGTTGTTGTAATTGTTATAGTTATAGTTGTACCTGCTGAAAATCCCGTTGCCGTAAAGATTCGTCAGCGAATCCGGCAGGAAGATCAGGTCGGAGACCCGGGCAATGTACTGGTAATCCCTCAGGTTCCCCTTATGCCATCCCTTGATAACCAGGTCCACACGGGTCACGTTGTCAAACCGCCGCGGCAGCGCAAGGCGCTGATAGCCGTCATACATGGTTTCAGACAGCTCCGTTGTATCAATGGTATCGGGCAGCTTGTTGAAAATATACGGGCCGTAAGCGTAATTCCCTACCCAGACCGTCACATCCAGCCGGTAGATCCGGGCATAATCCTGGTAGTTTTCCCCCTGCCATCCGTTCCGGAGCCACAGGTCCTTAATCGAAGCGTTATAGAAGAACAGGGAAATATCAGGGATCTCGTTCGTGGCATTTTTGGTCCAGCAGGTATGGTTCATGGTTGTGTTCCAGTTGCCGTCAAACAGGTTCCCGACGTTCCGCGAGATCGGCGAGCCGTCCCTTTGTTCAATCTCCCAGTTATACGGCTTGATGCTGCGTTCGGAGATATCCACCGGGCCGTAATTGTATCCGTAGTTGTAGTTGTTGTTATAGTTGTTGTAACCGGAGTTCTGGCTGTAACCGGAGTTCTGGTTGTAACCGGAGTTCTGGTTGTAACCGGAGTTCTGGTTGTAGCCGGAATTCTGGTTGTAGCCGGAGTTCTGGTTGTAGCCCGAATTCTGGTTGTAGCCCGAATTCTGGTTGCTGCCGGAATTGTTATTGTTATTATTGTTATTATTGTTATTATTGTTGTTATTGTTGCTGCTCTGGCTGCTGTTGCTGTTCTGGCTGCTGCCGCTGGCGATATTCCCGAACAGGTTGGTCAGCGTATCCGGCAGGAAAATCATATCGGCGGTAACCATATGGAACTGGCTGGTTTCATCGCTGCCCTTGTAGCGGTCTGCAATGCTCACGTCCACCTTGGTTACGTTCTCAAACTTCTGCGGCAGGGACAGGCGCTGGTAACCGTCGTACATGTTCTGTGACTTCTCAGAATCGTCGATGGAGTCCTTCAGGCCCTTAAACTGATACGGCCCATAGGATTCATTCCCGATCCAGACCGTTACATCCAGCTGGCGGATCCTGGCACATTTCAGGTAATTCCTGCCGTGGAATCCGTTCCTGAGCCAGATGTCCTTGATGGACGCATTGTCGAAATAAAACGTCATGTCCGGGATATTGTTCTCGGCATTCTTGGTCCAGAATGTACCCTCCATGAGCGTACTCCAGTCGCCGTCGAGCAGGTTCCCAACGTTTTTGTAGATTGCAGAACCGTTCCTGTACTCAACATCCCACCCGGTTGGTTTCACCGCCTTCTGGACAAGGTTTACCACCGTGACCGGATTGCTTCCGTCCGCAAAGGCTGCCGCTGTCCACAGCAGGCAAAACGCTGCCGCGAAACAAACCATCTTCCTGACCATCTTCATTTTCTATCACACCCCTTTGCTCATATAACGGGAAAAGCAGGATTCTTCTTCCCGCTTTTCACCACAATTTGTAATGTTTTTACAGCAATGCGCGCTGGATCTTTCCGCTGACAGTCTTGGGCAGCTCGTCGCGGAAAACAACGATACGGGGATACTTGTACGGAGCCGTGTGCTGTTTGACGTAATTCTGGATTTCCTTTTTCAGTTCCTCCGTCGGTTCCGTGCCCTTCGTCAGGACGATGCTGGCCTTGACGACCTGGCCGCGCACCTCGTCCGGTGCGGCACTGACGCCGCACTCAAGTACATATGGCAGTTCCATGATGACGCTCTCGATTTCGAACGGCCCGATCCGGTATCCGCTGGATTTGATCACGTCATCCGCCCGGCCGACGTACCAGTAGAACCCGTCTTCATCGCACCAGGCCAGGTCGCCGGTATGGTACCAGCCGTCATGCATGACTTCCCTTGTCTTTTCCTCGTCCCTGTAATACATCCTGAACAGTCCGATCGGGATGCCCTTCGAAATGTCCACGCAGATTTCACCCGGCGTACCGGCGGGTACGGGATTGCCTTCCGCATCCAGCAGCGTAACATTGTAAATCGGGGCCACCTTGCCCATGGAGCCCAGCTTGTGATCTGCACCGGCCAGGTTGCCGATAATCATGGTGCTCTCCGTCTGTCCGAAACCCTCCATGACCTGAAGGCCTGTCTGCTTCTCGATCTGGCGGTAAACCTCCGGATTCAGCGCTTCTCCGGCGCTGGAGGCATGGGTTACGGAAGAAAGGTCGTATTTGCTCAGGTCCTGTTTGATCAGCATCCGGTACATCGTCGGCGGCGCGCAGAAAGTCGTAATATGGTATTTTGCGAACAGCGGCAGGATATCTGCTGCATCAAACCGGTCGAAATCGTACACAAAGATCGCCGCTTCGCAAAGCCACTGGCCGTAGATTTTCCCCCATCCGGCCTTTGCCCAGCCCGTGTCGGAAATCGTCAGGTGCAGGCCGTTCGGATTCACACAGTGCCAGTATTTCGCGGTATGAAGGTGCCCCAGGGGATGCTTGTAGCTGTGGGCCGCAATCTTGGGATAGCCCGTTGTGCCGGATGTAAAATACATCAGCATCAGGTCGTCGCCGCAGGGCGTATCTTCTGTGCGGTTATAGTGGGTGGAATACATCTGGTATTCTTCATCGAAGCTGTGCCAGCCTTCACGGGTTCCGTTCACAATCAGCTTCAGTTCCAGGCTCGGCGCATCCTTCGCTGCCAGGTCCGCCTGGTGCGCCGTATCCCCGTCCGCGGTGCAGATAATCGCTTTGACGCCGGCCGCATTGAAGCGATACTCGAAGTCATGCTCCTGCAGCTGGGCGACAGCCGGGATAGCGATCGCCCCGATCTTTTCAAGGCCGAGGATTGCAAACCAGAACTGGTAATGCCGCTTCAGCACCAGCATGACACGGTCGCCCTTCCTGATGCCGAGGGATTTGAAATAGTTGGCACAGCGGTTGGACGCGCGCTTCATATCGTTGAAGGTGAACCTGTGTTCGTTTTTGTTCCGGTCCAGGTGGAGCATCGCAAGCTTGTTCGGTACTTCATCCGCGATCGCATCAATCACATCAAAGGCGAAGTTGAACTTCTCCGTATTCTTGAATTCGATCTTCACCGGCGTGCCGTTCTCATCCTTCTCAACATCCGCAAAGCGGTGCCACACGCGGGTCCGTCCGTTCTCTGCCGGGAATTCCTGCAGGGCCGTACCGGGCATGACCTTTTCGGGTGTCAGTTCCGGGATCGGTGCGCCGGTCGGATTCAGGACGATTGCATAAAACAGGCAGTCCTTGCCGCCCACGGCAATCATCCCGTGCGGGGTGCCGGAATCATAGTAAATGCTGTCGCCGGGATTCAGTATGCTGATATGTTCGCCGACCTGCACCTTCAGCTGCCCGTCGATAACAATATCGCATTCCTGGCCTTCATGGGTGGTCAGCTTGATATCTTCCTTTTCTGCCTCCGCGCTGTAGGCCGCCTGTACATACAGCGGTTCGGCAATCCTGTTCCGGAAGGAGGCTGCCATGTTGTAGTAAACCATGTCGTGGGCTTCCTCGATCCGCTGCCCTTCGCCCTTGCGGGTCACGGCAAAGGAATTCAGGTTCGGGCTGGAGCCTTCAATGATGTCCCCTACATCGACGCCGAAAGCAAGCGCGCAGCGGTACAGGAAAGCGAAGTTCAGGTCGCTCCTTCCCATTTCGCAGTCGATATACTCCTGTTCCGTCACGCCGGTCTTCATCGCCATCTCCGCGATGGTAAAGCTTTCAATCTCGCGCAGTTCACGGATCCGGTGCGCCATTTCCTGGATTTTGTAATTCAGCCCGGTCATCTGTGCCATATGCCGTCCTCCTCTGTGCCTGCTGCCCTTGCGTCCGCAGCATCCGCTCTGTCCTTGCCTGCGGTCTCCTGCAGTATTCTTCCGCTGCCCTGCCAGGGCAGGAATTCAAAAAATGCCCGTCCCAAGCATTGCTTTGAGACGAGCATGGAAATTGCCCGCGGTACCACTCAAATTGCGGCTTGCGCCGCCGCTTCAGGCTCTCTGTGAAGCCCTTTTGCCCTTACGCGGCTGGTTCGGGAAGGTTCTACTTGCGTCTGCTTTCTTCCTTCCGGCTCCGGAGCTACAGCAAACGGACCCTTCCCGCGGCTTTCACCAACCGCCGCGTCTCTGCCAGCAGGGATTCCGGCGCCCTCTCCTTCAAGGCCTTTATCGGGAGTTTACGCTTTTCCTCCCGTCTTGTCAACACCGAAACTTGTTCATTTGCTGTTCTGCATAAAAGCGAGATTCCTCCGAATCAGCTCTGTGCGCTGCCGGACACAGTCCGGGCTCCGCAGCGGATCCTCCGGCGTGTTGAACACATAGTCCTTCAGCCGCTCTGTATCCGTTTCCGCCACATGCATCCGTGTATCCGAGGATGCGTAGTAGATGTATACCTTCCCGTCATCATCCGCGATCGCGCCGTTGGTGAACACCACATTGCTCACGTCTCCGGTCCGTTCCTTCCCGAGCGGTCCCAGCAGCATGCCGGAGGGTTCGGCAATGACCTTTGCCGGATCCTGCAGGTCCGTTGCAAAGGCATACAGCACATACCTCAGTCCGGCCGCCGTATTGCGCACGCCGTGGGCAATATGGATCCATCCCCTGTCCGTTTTGATCGGCACCGCGCCGGCGCCGTTCTTGGCTTCGGTGATCGTATGGTATTTCCGCCGGGAAAGGATCCGTTCCTCCCCGACCACCGCATGCGTGATATCGCTGCACAGCCCGAAACCGATTCCCCCGCCGCTCCCGGTCTCAATGAAATCGTCCATCGGACGGGTATAGAACGCGTATTGCCCGTCCACGAATTCCGGATGGAGCACAACATTTCGCTGCTGCGGGGAGTTCAGCGTCCGCAGATTCGGCAGACGTTCCCAGGTTTCCAGGTCCTTCGTGCGCACGATGCCGGCCGCCGCAACTGCCGCAGACAGGTCCGGGTTGCCCGGATCCTTGCTTTCCGAGCAGAACACACCGTAGATCCACCCGTCCTCATGGGCCGTCAGCCGCATGTCATAGACGTTCGTCTCCTGTTGCTCCGTATCCGGAAGGATAACCGGATAATCCCGGAAACGGAATCCCTCCGTCGGCCGGCTGCTTTCCGCAACAGCGAAGAAGCTCTTCCGGTCCGCGCCTTCCACACGGACGAGCAGGCAGTATTTGCCTCCGAATTTGATAGCGCCGCTGTTCAGCGTTGCGTTCACGCCCAGGCGCTGCATCATGAAAGGGTTGGCTGCCGGGTTCGCGTCATACATCCAGAACGGGGGAATATGTTCCCTCGTCAGCACTGGATTCCGGTACCTGGTAAACAACCCGTTGTAAAAATGTTCGTCTGTCGGATTCGGCCGCCCGAGCAGCCGCTCATACGATTCCATCAGACTGTCAAAACTTCTGCTTCTCATGAACACCCTCCGGAGTTAATGATTCGTTACTGATCAATAGTTATGTACCGCCTCATCATCTGCGTAGTGCAGTACGCTGTGCTCCTTGATGTAGTTCACTACGTCATCCACTGTCGTGAACGCGAGCCCGACATGCGTATCCGCAGCACCGTAGTAGATGGCAATACGTCCGGTATCTCCGTCCTGCAGCGTCGCACAGGGGAAGATCACGTTCGGCACGAAACCGGTTACTTCGTAATTTTCCTCCGGCGTGAGCAGGTGGTTCGCGCAGCGGTAAAGCACCTTGCTCGGTTCATCGATGTCCAGGATTGCGCCGCCCATGGAATAAACGAATCCGTTGCAGGTCGTCGCCACGCCGTGGTAGAACATCAGCCAGCCCTCGCTGGTTTCGATCGGAGCCGCGCCTGCGCCGATCTTCACGCTCTCCCACCATTCCCCGCCGCTGCCCATCACATGGCGGTGCTTACCCCAGAAGGTCATATCGGGGCTTTCACTGATGAAGATATCGCCGAAGGGCGTATGCCCGCTGTCGGAGGGGCGGCTCAGCAGCCGGTATGTGCCGTTGATCTTCCGGGGGAACAGCACTGCGTTCCGGTTGAACGGGATAAAGGGATTCTCAATCCGGGTAAATGTTTTGAAATCCTTTGTTTTAGCCATGCCGATGGATGCGCCGTAGAAATCGCCGCACCAGATAATATAGTAGGTATCCCCGACCTTCACCAGCCGCGGGTCATAGGCATAATGGGGCATCTTCGGCGCGCCGTTTTCATCCGTAAAGGGGACTTTCTGCCGTTCAACGTCCCAATGGATACCATCCTTTGAATGCCCGAGGTACACATACGGAATCCCGTTGATCTGTTCGCCGCGCAGTACTGCGATAAACCCGTCTTCCCACGGCACCACTGCGCTGTTGAAGATCCGTGCGATCTCCGGCGTGGGATTCCTGCCCATCACAGGGTTTTCCGAATACCGCCATACCGGTGATTCTGTCTTCAGGCCGGCAGGCTTCTCCTGCCAGGGAATATTGGGCAGTGCATCCACATTGATCATCTTTACCTTGCTCATTTCTGTTCTCCTCCGTTCTCCGTCTTTTCCATTAATAAGCGGTTACCCGCTGTTCACCGATTTCCTGCCTGCCGGCTGCATGATGCCGATGCGGCCTGTTATCCGCTGATGCGGTAGACAGGCTGTCCGCCGACCACCGTCCGCCCGAACGGCCTGTCGGATCCTGCACAGCGCTCCACGATGGCTTTTACGGCCAGTCTTACCATCCCCTCCAGGTCAATCCGGAAGGTGCTCAGCCCCATATCTCCTTCACCGCCCGGCGGATAATCGTCGAACCCGGTGATGGCAATATCCTCCGGCACGCTGTATCCTGACTCCTGCAGCAGGTCGATCATCATCCTTGCTGTCAGGTCGCAGTTGCACACGAAGGCAGTGGGCATTTCTTCCGGAAGCATGGGAGGCGTCAGTCCGCCTGTCAGTCCCCTGTCCGGTAGGATCCAGTCCTCCCGGACAGGCAGGTCGTGCGTCAGCATCGCACGGTAATAGCCCAGGTAGCGATCCATGATGCTTGCTGTGGCGAGCCTGTTCCCGACAAAACCGATCCTTGTGTGACCTTTGTGGATCAGGTGGCTCGTCAGCCGGTAGGACCCGTAGGTGTTGTCCCCCGTCACCGCGTCCGCCGTCCCCTGTTCATCATAAAAGTCCAGGAATACCGTCGGAACGCCGCTTTGCGCGATCATTCTTGCATAAGTCCTGGCCGGTTCCCCCATGATGATCAGCCCGTCCGCACGTCCGCTGCTGACCAGGTTCGGCAATGCCTGGCTCTCCTCGCTCTCCGGACTCAGTATTTCCAGCAGTCCGAAGTGGCCTTTTTCTGAAAGCTGCGTAACGAGCAGCCTGTACATCTCGGAATAAAAGCTTTCTGACTCGAAATACCTGCCCGGCACAAGGATTCCGATATCAAGATGCGGTTTTCCCGGTACTCCCTCCCGACCGTATATATAGCCCATTTCCTCTGCGGTTTTCAGGATTTTTTCCCGCAGGGCATCGCTCATGCCGCTCTTACCGCCCAGCGCTTTGGAAACGGTCACTGCGCTGGTTCCGACGGCCCGTGCGATATCCCGCATGCTCGGTTTTCTCTCTGGCATCATTTTTCCTCCCGGTCAGCAGTCTTGCGGGAGATCAGACGTTGCGATCCGCAGGCACATCCGGCCGTTGTGGTACGGGCATTTCCATTCGTCCACGATTGCTTTTCCGATGGACGTTCCGTCCTCCAGCAATTCATTCCGCCATTCGCTGCCCTCCTGCCGGTCCACAATGACCCGGTTGATGTAGTCCCACTGTGTCCGCATTCTGTCCAGCCATACGGGATTCCCGGTCATCCGCCATCCGAATCCGAATCCGAGCATGGCCTCCGCCTGCGGCCACCAGGCGCGGTTCTCGTTCTCCTCGCCGTTGACAATCTCATATTTTAGGCCATGGTCCGTAAACGCCCGTTCCGTTGCGCTTTCCAGGAGCCCTATGCACATTTTCCGCCAGGGATCCCGTTTATCTTCGTCCAGGAAAACCTCCGCCGCGTCCCAGATCAGCCAGCTGCCTTCGATATCATGCCCGTAGCTCTGCATGTCCAGCAGCGGATGGTATTCATTGTCGCAAAACACCTCCAGCCGCCGTTTCTCCGGATTCCAGAAGGTGGTCAGGAAGCGCTCCAGTGCAGCTGTGCCCGTCTTGCGGACTGCCTCGTCCGGATATGCCCTGTACAGCTCTGCTTCACATTCCAGAACATGCATCAGGGTATTCATCGTCCTGGAGGCCATTACACCGTTCTCACTGAGCTTTTCGTTGCTTTCCGGGGAAAAATCGGCCTTCAGCGCCTCCCTGTAACCGCTTGCGTCCCGGCACCTGCCCTCGATCACGCTGTACAGGCCTTTCGCGGTATTCAGCGCTTCGGTATCTCCGGTCAGCCGGTAATAGGCGGCAAGGCCGTACACTGCGAACGCCTGGCAGTAGGTGTGTTTCGTCGTGTCCTGCGGTTTTCCGTCATACGTCAGCGACCAGTATACCCCGCCGTTCACGGGATCAAGGAAACGTTTCAGAAACGCATATGCATGATCCGCATATGGCCGGTATTCCTCCTTCTCGGTTACCCTTGCCGCTTCGGAAAAAGTCCACAGGATCCGGCTGTTCAGGATGCATCCCTTGTCTGCTTTCGGATCAGCCCGCAGCGCTTCGTCCACATATCCGCAGAAGCCGCCGTACCGATCGTCCTTCAGCTTCTCCCAGAAAGGCAGGATCTTCGTTTCCAGGTGTTCCCTGACTGCCTGTTTGATCATTGCCGTTTCCCCCTCGCGGTCATGCAAGTTAACGAATTAAGTTTACATGTTAACTTAATAATAAACCCAAACAGCCGCCTTGTCAACTGTCTTGCAGGCTGATTCAAAATTAATTTTTCCGAAAAGCTATCTTCATTTTTTTGTCATTGTTTCTGATTGACACTTTTTGCTGTTTTTTCTATTCTACATTATATTCTTTTTTGCATGAAGGAGGATGGAACATGTTGGATAAGAAGCGTCCGGACACAATGGAGCGCATCACAACCCCTGAACTTGCGGAGGCTTTCATCAATGAACAGGTTGCCGCCATCCGGGAACAGGTAGGAGACAAGAAGGTCCTCCTCGCCCTCTCCGGCGGTGTTGACAGTTCCGTTGTCGCCGCTTTGCTGATCAGGGCTATCGGGCGGAATCTTGTCTGCGTGCATGTCAACCACGGCCTGCTGCGCAAAGGTGAACCGGAGCAGGTCATCGAGGTCTTCCGTAACCAGATGAACGCCAACCTGGTCTATGTGGATGCGGTGGACCGCTTCCTGGACAAGCTGGCCGGCGTCAGCGACCCGGAGCAGAAGCGCAGGATTATCGGTGCGGAATTTATCCGTGTGTTTGAAGAAGAAGCCCGCAAGCAGGATGGCATCGCCTTCCTCGCTCAGGGCACAATCTACCCCGATATTACCGAAAGCGTCGGCGTCAAGGCACACCACAATGTCGGCGGCCTGCCGGACGATCTGCAGTTCGAACTGGTCGAACCCGTCCGCTTGCTTTATAAAGATGAAGTCCGTGTTGTCGGCAAAGCCCTGGGGCTGCCGGACGGCATGGTTTACCGCCAGCCCTTCCCCGGCCCCGGCCTGGGTGTCCGCTGCGTCGGTGCTATCACCCGGGACCGTCTGGAGGCGCTCCGCGAAGCGGATGCCGTTGTCCGTGAGGAAATCGGCAAGCTTCCTGAGGTGCCGTGGCAGTATTTTTGCGTGATCCCAGACTTCCAGTCTACCGGAATCAAATATGTGGACGGCAAGGGCGAGCGTTACATGGGCTGGGCCGTGATTATCCGTGCGGTAAACACCGTCGATGCTGTCACTGCTTCCGTACCGGAAATCCCCTTCAGCGTCCTGTGCACGATACGCGACCGGATCATCTCCACTGTCAGCGGTGTCAACCGCGTCCTCTGGGACATCAGCGAAAAGCCCGTCGCCACCATCGAATGGGAGTGACCGGATGCCCGCTCTAAACGAGTCGTGGCAATGCTTCCAGAGCTTTGGGAGGCGGCGGTTGGGGAGGAAAAGTCTTTTCCCAAGCCCTTTCACAGGCCGTCTTTGTCCGGTTTCCTGTCCGGATCACCCGTTTGCCGGAACTGGGACGGGCTGACGCCCTCACAGTTCTTGAAGGTTTTGCTGAAATGGAAGGGATCCGGATAGCCGACCCGGGTTGCAATTTCACCGATGGACAGTCTGGAATCCCGCAGCAGCTTCCGGGCCTGCTCCATGCGGTACGCGGTTAAGTAACGGCTGGGGCTGACCCCGGCATATTCATGAAACAGCCTGCTCAGATACGGGGCGGATACAGCATGAGTCTCTGCCACAGAAGCGAAATCGATCTGCTGGCTGTAGTTTTCACGCAGGTAAATCATAACCTTCTGCACAATCTGTTCCGCGTTGGTCTCCCGGTTCGGAACCACAGCCTTTTCCCGGGCCATCAGCACCGCCTCCAGCCGTGCCAGCAGGGTGCCGAGTTCCTCCGGATTTACGGGTTTCAGCAGGTAGTCTACCGCGTTGTTGCGGATGGCGGCCCGGGTATACTCAAAGTCGCTGTATCCGCTGACAATTACACAAAGAATCGTAGGGTTCAGTTCCTGCAGTCGGGTGATCAGTCCGATTCCGTCCAGTTCCGGCATTTTGATATCGCTGAACACCACGTCCGGCATCCATTCCCGCGTCAGCCTTAGCGCTTCCAGGCCGGTGCCCGCCTGCGCCACCACCTTGAAATTCCTCCCGGATTCTTCAATCCGGCGGGATATGCTCCGCACGATCAGTTTTTCGTCGTCCGCCACAAGGACCTTAAACACTCTGCTCATCTGTTCCCGCTCCTATCGTCACACAAGCGCCGCCTTCCGGATTGTTTTCAAGCCTGAAGAGAAAATCATCATACAGCAGCCGGAAGCGGATGAATACGTGGAGTATTCCCATCCCGTTGATCTTCAGGGATGGCAGGGTTCCTGTGCGCTGTATCTCCCGCATCTGCTTTTCCAGGGCTTCCAGCGTTTCCGCTCTGAATCCCGGGCCGTTGTCCCGGATATACAGTTCATAGGCGTTCCCGCGCAGCACTCCGCAAATCTCCACATGATAGGGAGGGCGCAGGTTGGTTGTGAACTTGATGGCGTTTTCCACCAGCAACTGGACGCACAGTTTGGGAACCCGGACCCGTTTCATTTCCTCCGGTACATTGATTTCCCAGGTCAGGTCCCCTTGGTAGCGGATTTCCATACACCGCAGGTATTCCCGTGTATGGACAATTTCATCCTCCAGCGGAACCTTCTGGGCTGAGTCGGAGGAGATATAGCGGAGAATGCCGGCCATTGCCTGGCACATCTCGCTGATCTCCGCATTCATTCCTTCCTCCGACATGGCCTGCAGAGCCTGCAGGCTGTTATAGAGGAAATGCGGATTCATCTGGGCCTGCAGTGCGAGGATTCTGGACTGCATCTCCTGGTTCTGAAGCTCAAGCAGCTTCGTCACATGGCCGGACAGCGTCCCCTGCATCCGGTCAAAGGCCTTGTGCAGCGTCTGCAGTTCCAGCACATCCGTCTTCACCTCCGGCAGCGGAGCCGGATGTTCAATATCGATTCCTGTAATCTGTCCGCAGATTTCGGCAATGGGCGTGGTAATACGCCGGGACGCTAGATTGGAAAAAGCGATGGTCAGGATCAGAATTGCCAGGGTCGTGCCGATGATGATCAGGATCTGGTTTCGCGCAGGGCGGAGCAGATTCTCCGCCTGCACGCAGGTCATCAGGTAAAAACCGCCGGGAAGGGATTCACAGCGCATCATCCCGCCGCTGTACCCTGCCCATTCCTCCGGAAAGTCTTTCTTCCCGGCTTCCTCAAACAGGGTGCTCCCCGTTTCCTCCCGGGGCCAGATCAGCTGTCCGTTTCGGTCGAAAAAAGCCAGCTGCTCCCCGTATTCCGTCCCGAAAGCGGATAAAACGTCCGCAAACCGGCTGACCCGCTGTTGGATCTCAATATAGCCGCAGAAGATTCCGAAATTGTCGTAGTTGTTCATGGTCAGTGTCAGGAATTCCCGGCCGTACGGATCCGTGGAAAACTTTGCCAGTTCTTCATCCGGGCCGGTGAACAGGAATGTCTGCGTCCGTTCAGGATCCTGAAGTTCCGAATACCACATCTGATCATCCGGGCGCGCCGGAGAAATCTGATTAAGTAATCCGGACGAAATCCGCATCCCGTCTGTGGTATAGATATTGATTTGATCAATCGGCCGGTTCGGCAGGATGATCAGGGAAAGGATCATGGAGAGTTTTTCCGCTTCCCCGGCTGATTTGGGCAGCACCAGCCGGTCCTGCATCCGGGTGGAATAGGAAATATTCATTGCCATGGTCCGCATCTGATCGAATTCCCGGCTCACGCTCAGCGCTGTTGCCCGGCTTTCCTGCTCCAGCCGGTTCAGCGTCCTGTTCCGTATCTCGGAAAGCTGCAGAACCGACAGTACCGCTGCGAGCAGAAAAAAGGACAGCACAATGATCACGGTATATGAGCCAAAGATTACCCGGCGGACCGTTCTGCCCTTTTTCATATTTCTTCTCCGTTCTGCATCGCCAAGATGTAAAAAATATACATAAAAGAGGACAACTAAGACCATTCTGTTTTGGTTCCGGCCTCTTTATAGTATAGCTAAACAAATGCTTCACCGGGATTGTATCGGGTGATGCCGGAAAAGTCAACGACGACCAGAAGGAGGAAGAAAAAAATGAAGAGATTCCTGTCCATCGTACTGGCAGCAATGCTGCTGCTGACCGCCGCCGCGCTGGCGGACGACGTTACCATTACCTACATGGCCAGTCAGGACTGGGTGCAGGATGCTGAAATGGAACTGGGAAAGAAGTTTACCGAGCAGACCGGTATCAAGGTAGACTATCAGATCATCCCGTCAGATCAGTATACCACCCTGTTGATGAACAAGCTGAGCAAAGGAGAATGTACGGATCTGTTCGGCTCCCAGGCCGGCCAGTTCGACATCATAACCCAGCTGAATGTTGAAAAGAACGCCGTCGATCTGAGCGGCGAAGCCTGGGCTTCCTCCGTGGATCCCCTGGCTGCCGCGGAAACCTCCGTAGCCGGCAAGCTCTACGGCCAGCCCGTGCAGGACGTGTCCGCCGTCTGGGCAGTTGCCTATAACAAGAAGGTATTTGAAAAGCTGAACCTCTCCGTTCCCACCAGCTATGAGGAGTTCAAGGCTGTCTGCGAAGCGATCAAAGCCGACGGTATGATCCCGATCTATGAAGCTGTCTCCGACGGATGGCATCATCAGCTCTGGTTCTGCGAACTGGGTGTCGCCATCGAAAACGCCGAGCCCGGCACGGCAGAAAAACTGAACAGCAACCAGATGGGCTTTGCGGACAGCGCTACCGCCAAAAAGCTGGTGGAGCAGATCAAGGAAATGGCGGACCTGGGATACTGGGGCGACAACTACATGGCGAACGCCTACTCCGACGCGGCCAAAGCGATCGCCACGGGCGAATGTGCCATGACGGTAGCCAACCAGGGCTTCCCCATTGAAATCCATGATGCTTATCCGGACTTTGCTGCGGAGGATATCGGCTTCTTCGTCATGCCTCTGTGCGATAACCAGGTTCTGAACATGAACCCCGTGGGACCGACCCGTTTCATCTTCTCCGGTTCTGCTCATATCGATGAAGCAAAACAGTACCTGGCCTTCATCGCCCAGCCCGAAAATCTCCAGTACCTGATCGATAACGTGCCGAAGTTCAACACGCTGCCCTTCGCCGGCGTAAAGGATGTCTATTCGGATGATATTTCCGCCTTCTATGCCGCCTATCCGAATCACGGCACCGTTTATCAGACCAGCGTAAAGTATGTGAATCCTCAGTGGATGGAAATCGGCAATGAACTGACAGCCGTGCTGCTCGGCGATGAAACACCCGAAGAAATGCTGAAGGCGATCGACCGCAATCGTGCCGACCAGGCACAGGCTGCCCAGGATCCCGCATGGAACTGATCCCGGAGGTTATGCCGGAGGTTATGAAAGGGCGGAGGGAAACGCCTGTCCGTTTCCCTCCGCTCTTTTCCGGTTTTTCGTTCTCCTGCGGTCATCTGCTATCGGGAGGAACTAATGAACAAGAACAGAATGTACCCGACCTGGTTCGTTTTCGGTGCGCTGCTGCTGTACTGCGTGCTGTATGTGCTGCCGTCGCTGATGGGAATCGGCCTTTCCTTCACGGACTGGTCTGTCTATTCGCGGGAGATCCGCTTCGCAGGGCTGAAAAACATCCAGACGGTTTTCTCGTCGGATTACAACTATACCCACGCTCTGCTGAACACGCTGAAATTTACGATCGTTACCACCCTGGTCAAAAATGTTCTGGGGCTTGCACTGGCTGTTCTGATGACCAAACAGGTCCGGCTGCTGAATTTCCACCGGGCAGTCCTTTACCTGCCCTGCGTTCTGTCCGCGCTGATCGTCGGTATGATCTTTAAATCCGTCCTCAACCCGAGGGACGGCCTGCTGAATACGACACTGCGCGGCCTGGGGCTGGATTTCATGGCGCTGAAGTGGCTCACTGACTCCAAAATCGCCTTTAACTCGGTAATGGCGGTGGATATCTGGAAAGGGATGGGCTATATCATGACCATCCTCATCGCGGGAATCATGTCCATCTCCCCCGTGTATTATGAGGCAGCCAGGATCGACGGCGGAAACGCCTGGCAGTGCTTCCGCCATATCACCCTCCCCATGCTGGTGCCTACTCTGACCGTCACCACCGTCCTGAATGTTCTGTACGGGCTGAAGGTGTTTGATACAGTCTACGCGCTGACCAACGGCGGACCGGGGCATGCAACGGAAGTCCTCTATACCAGCGTTTTCAAGGAGTTCAGTCTCGGCCGTTACGCGGTGGGAACCGCGCTTTCCTCCGTAATGGCGGTCTTCATGGTTTCTGTCGGATACTTCATGATCCGGCATATGGTGCGCGAGGACGGTGATCGGCTGTGAAAAAAGGAATGAAGCGCGCTCGTCTTCTGAAATCCGTCGGGGTCAATATCCTCGCATGGCTTCTGTCCCTTCTCCTGCTGACCCCTTTGCTGCTGATCCTTTTAAACAGTTTCAAGACCAGTGCCGCAGCGTCGGAGATGAACCTGGCCCTCCCTGCAAGTCTGGAATGGTCCAACTATTCCGTGGTTATCGAAAAAGGCAAACTTGGAATTACTTTTTTGAACAGTTTGTGTTATTCCGTATCAAGCGTCCTGCTGTGTACGCTGCTGTCCGCCATGGCGTCCTACGTACTGTCCCGGAACCGGAAAAAGCTGCATCGTTTTCTCTATATGTTCATTGTCCTCGGAATCGCCATGCCTATCAACTTCGTTACGCTGATGACGGTCATGCAAACGGTGAATCTCATGAACAGCCGGATTGGCATTGTCCTGCTCTACACAGCCACCCAGATTCCTTTCAATATTTTCCTGATTCACAGCTTTGTCAGCAAAATCCCGGAGGACATCGATGAAGCTGCCATCATCGATGGGGCCTCTGCCCCCGGAATGTTCGTCAGAATTGTTCTTCCGCTGCTCAAGCCGGTCCTGGTCACCGTCATGGTCCTGACCTTCCTGAACACCTGGAACGAATTCGTAATGCCGCTCTATTTTCTCGACAGTTCGGACAAGTGGCCCATGACGCTGGCTGTCTACAACTTTTTCGGAATGTATTTCAAGGACTGGAATCTTGTCTGTGCGGATATTGTGCTGACAAGCGCACCGGTCATCCTGGTTTACCTGCTTGGACAGAAGTATATTGTGTCCGGTATGACAGCCGGGGCTGTGAAAGGATAATCAAAGGGAGGAATTGCCTGTGGAGCAGAAGGAAATCGGCAATGGAATCACCAGAATCCTGCTTAGCCCGGAAGACGCCCCGCTGGCAGCGCCGATCGTTTTTTCAGACAGCCGGTCGGCGTTCCTTTCCCTGACCGCGTTTGAAAGCGAGCCCAGGCCGGTATACCGGCTGCGGAAGGATGCCGGGGCTTCGGAAATCCGCCAGACTGCGAACGGAGAGGTCATTTCCTTTTCGGAGGGCGGGAAGGATTTCCTCTATACTTCCCACAGGGCCCGTCTCTCCTTTTCCTGTCCGGACGGACAGGTCCTTACCGGACTCGGCCAGCATGAGGACGGGCTCTTCAATTACGACAGACAAAAGGAGTTCCTGTACCAGCACAACATGAAGATTTCCATTCCCTTCCTGCTGGGCAGCGGCGGCTGGGGGCTGCTGATCGAAGCCGGATGTGCCATGGAGTTCCACGGGGAAGCTGGCGGATTCACCTTTGTCCTGGACGCCGCACGGATCGTTTCCTTTGCTGTGATCCGCGGCCGGGACTGCGCGGATGTGCTGCAGCGTCTTTCATCTCTGTCCGGCAAGCCGTCTCTCCTGCCGAAATGGGCCTATGGGTATATCCAGTCCAGGGAGCGCTACCATTCCGCGAAAGAGCTGACGGATACCGTACAGGAATTCCGCCGCCGGAAGCTGGGCCTGGACTGCATTGTTCTGGACTGGATGAGCTGGAAAGACGGCTGTTGGGGAGATAAAACACCGGATCCGCAGCGTTTTCCGGATGTAACCGCCCTCACGGAAACGCTCCATCAGCAGAACGTCCGCCTGATGGTTTCCGTCTGGCCGAACATTTCCGCCGGCCGGGACCGGGACGAGATGGAGGCGGCGAACGCTTTCCTGCCGGCCAGCCAGATCTATGACGCATTTTCCCCCGCCGCCCGGGATCTTTACTGGCAACAATGCATGCGATTCTGGATGGGAGGCGGTACGGATGCTCTCTGGTGCGACAGCTGCGAGCCCATGACGGATCCGGACTGGTGCGGATCAGAAAAAAGGCCGCCGGAAGAAAGAATGCGCCTGGTTACCGAAGCCTCCTGCGTGCGGATGGATCCGGAAGTGATGAACAATTACGGAGCCGAGCACCTTCGGGGGCTCCGGGATCACTGGCTCCGGGATATACCGGACAAGCGTCCGGTTCTCCTTTCCCGCAGCGGCGGTATTGACAGCAGTTCCCTCGGCGCCATTCTCTGGTCCGGGGATGTCTCTGCCCGCTGGGACGTGCTGCAGAAACAGGTGACGGAAGGGATCAAAGCTGCATGCAGCGGTCTGGCCTGGTGGACGCTGGATATCGGCGGCTTCTTCGTGGGGCGGGGTGATCCCTGGTTCTGGCGGGGCGATTATCCCCGCGGCGTCGAAGACCCTGCCTACCGGGAACTCTATCTTCGCTGGTTCCAGTTTGGCTGTATGCTTCCTGTCTTCCGTTCGCATGGAACGGACACGCCCCGGGAACCCTGGGCTTTCGAAAATGAAACCGGCACGGAATACCAGCTCCTCCGGCAGCTGATCAGCCTCCGCTACCGGCTTTTTCCCTATATCTATTCATCCGCTGCGGAAACCTGCCGCACCGGGCTTCCCATGGTCCGTGCAATGATGGTCGCCTTTCCGGACAATCCGGAAACAGCTCCGCTTCACGACCAGTATCTTTTCGGGGAC
>Ga0310694_10001438_pt1 | contig 27123 bp, 57 predicted proteins | sample 174DNAGHGhighgp2_FD_203884 | JGI IMG/M metagenome (GOLD analysis project Ga0310694, IMG submission 203884) | Sheep rumen microbial communities from Palmerston North, Manawatu-Wanganui, New Zealand - 1742 DNA GHGhigh gp2 (v2) (version 2) | ecosystem: Host-associated > Mammals > Digestive system...
TTAGTTTAAGGGCTATAGAGTTTAAGAATAAAATTGAAATTTAATCGCGCGAATTAAAATGAAATTACCAACATTCATCATGAGGAACCCAAGTATCATCCCAAATAGCTTCTTCTTGTTTATCATAAAAATTTTGTAAAGTTTCTAAATCGTACTGTTGTTCTAAAATTAATTTCCTAGCTTCAACAATCATTCTATCACAACCATGAATAAAATTTTTATGATATTCACAATTTTCACAATCTTCTCTAATACAAGCTTCTAAACCTTTAACAACTCTGTCAAATAAATCTTTAGTCATTTTCAATCACCGTATCATCCCAACAAACATTTAGGCCGCAATTATTTGTAAATGTATTAAAACCTAAACTATATATCCAATCTCTAGTATCTTGACTAATAGTTGGCAGTATCGTAGAAAAACAACCCTTATATGCCGCATTAAAAATTATCTCAGCAACAAATTCTCTTTCTCGTGCGGCAATAGCTTCGTGCGCGATTTTATTACATTGTTTTACACTTAATTCTACTTTTTCAAGCGGAACATTTTTTATATTATCATAACAATCATAAACATTTCTCATATCAATCACCATTCTATATAATGTTCAAAAAGGAGTGAAGCTTCACTAACCTGAAAGCCTTCTGCGCGCAAAGCTTCAATTTGTTCAGGAGTTAATTGCATATAACAACTATGATTGCCTCGTGAAGCACTTTTTTCAATAGTTCTAGCAATTGAAGGATAAGCATGCTCAATACTTTTCGCATCTTCGGTTAATTTTCTTATTTTTTCAATAAATTTCATTACCAATTACTCTCCATTCCACTTATGTAAAAATCATTTAACAGTTCAATTAAATATTTGGCTTCTTGATATGGCTTTTTATTAATATAATCAATCCAATAATTATACCATTCATTACTATAATTAAAATTCTTTTGGACTAGTTGTAAATTTTTAATAAAAGCTTGATAGCTTTCAGAATCATAAATATGTTTTGATTTAATCGCGCGAATAACTTCAACTTGCATCATACAGGGATAATTTATATATTCTGTATAAAAAGAGCGCATAACAAGTTTTTCATCTTTTTTTAACTTAAAGCGTTCCATTTCTTCCTTACTTTCAAAATAATAATTGTAACGTATTACTTCAAAATTTTCTTCTTTACGAATAATTGATTCAGTACCTTTTTTCACTTAAATCAACCTCTCTTACTTTATATAAATATTATACACCAAAATTTTCAAAAAGTCAACAAACGGGTCCCCTTGGGGACCGGTGACTCAAAAAGCGCGAAGCGCTTTTTGAGGAACGGGAAGGGGGACATAAGGTTTTCGCGCGGTTGTAAGAAAAGGAAAAATATAGCATTTTAGATATTTAATATATGGTACATCCTTGTTGTAAAGAAAAGAAGAGATATGATTTTTGATATTTATAAAGTTAAATATAGGAAAGGGATAAGGAAGTTGCGAATTTGGGAGGGAAGGGTTGGTTTAGAGGATAGGGAATTTTTGGAGTATAGGGAATATAGTAGTGCGCCAAATTTCAACTCTTGTCAAGCATTTGACTCTATTTTTTTTTATAAAATCTATATATCTATTTTTTGTTGACGCAAAATTACCCCCACCTATTTATAAGAGGTGGGGGTAAAATTTTGTCAGCATTTTAGTCTTTCTTTGAAATTATACTATAACGATACTTTCCAGTTGATTTATCTTCTACTTCAAAACCTTGAGTGACTAAGGCTTTTTTCAAACTCGTCCATTTCTTAGGAAAACCAATTAGTTTAATTAGTTCTTCTTTTTCTTGAGTAGTTAATTTAACATTAAGATATTCTTCTGGGATTAAGTTGCAATATTCTTCTAATGATGTTTGTAATTTTTCTTTTTTCTTTAAATCTTTCTTTTTTCCAAGGTTATAATAACCGACAATTTCCATATCTTGCCGCAAGCGTCCACGAGCCTGTTCTCTTGTATCAGCATTACTACTATGGATATATGCTTCTTTTACTAGTGGGTCTTTAATACTAATAGCAGTTTCATAGGCACTATTAATTAAAAGGTCTTGAACGTCATCTGGAAAACGATGTTCATTTAATACATATTCTCTTGTTGTAATTGCGTGCGCGCCCATTGGCGTATTACTACTTAAAGACCAAATAGCTTCAGCTTGGCGGCCACATTCAATAAGAAGATTTTTATACTTGTTTAATTCTTTTATGGTGTTAAAGTAAAGTAAACGTTTTCTATTTTCTGGTAAAACTGCGCGCAAGATTGGTTCTATCTCAGCGTATTCAAAGCTATATAAAATTTCATAGGCGTGTAATTTTTGGCTAAATTTAACTTCATTAATAATATTTCCCAGCTTAGCTAAATCATATTTATATAGTTGTTCTGGCGTTGCGGTTAGCGCGAAAACCCAAGTATTTTGGTTCTTTAAAATATTATACAATTGTTCTAGCGCGATATAGGTAAAGCAAGTCATTTGTAACATATCATTAATTTCCCAAGGAGTAGCTTGAGGATACTGTTTTTGAAGTTTTCCGCGCGACATTGCGATATACTTATTAAGAACGTGTATTTCATCACAAACTATATAATCATAATTTGTGGGGTCCAGCTCTTGAGATTTACATTTTGCCCCAAATAAGGCGTATGTCATTACGGTTGGTCTATCTTTTGGAACGCCAGAAAAAGAAGCGTCCCAGTCATTTCCTTGACTATCAAAGAAATATGCCAGCTCATTATTAACAAATTCTTCCGCGCCCGAAACTGTGTTGATTAAAATTAAAGAACGATGCGGTTCTACTTTTAGATATTGCGGAATAGTATTAAAAGCAGCAGTGGTTTTCCCGCTGCCGCACGAAGCAATTATTAAATTTAATTTTCCTAATTTAAAACTATCGTATTCAATTACATCAGAAATAAAATTTCCTTCTGACATAAAATCTCACCTCCATTTATATTTAAGTATTATGTAAGATTTTAAAATGACGTAATTTCTTCTTTCTTTGACAATTTTATTTAGACAATTTTTAGGACAGGTGGGGGTAAATTTTTGTCAAATTTTTTTATTTTTTTTATTTTTCCAGCTCTTTTTTGTTGATTTTCCAGCTTTTTTATTAAAAAATTTTAAAAAATTTTCCAGCTCCTTTTCCAGCTTATTTCCAGCTCCTTACGGGGAAATTATGCGCTCGAAAACTCAGCTCGAACACACAGCATCCCTCCCCTCTTTCTAATACTATTATAGCATAAATTTATATCCAAGTCAAGAAGTAGGTTTTAGTATGGTAGCATGGTAGTATAGTAATACTTTACTATGGTAGTGTGATGAAGTATTGTTAGAAGTTTGTAAATTAGAATGGCCGTACAGTCTAATTTACGTAGGTTTAACTTGACTTCTTGCGCGGTTTGTGTTATACTTATTACATCAAATGAAAGGAGATTTGAGATATGCCTTATAAGATGATTAAGTGCCCGAAGTGCGGAGTTGAGGGAAGTTTTGAGATTGTCGCGGATTCTAAACTTGGCTGGAACTATAACTATAATTGTTATAGTAAGATAGTTTTCTGCACTTGTCAGAATTGTAATACTTCATTTTCTGTGGAAGAACTCTATGACATTATCGGATATGATGAAGATAGTGTTAAGATTGTGGAGGTAGTATGAAAGAGACAAAGCAAGGCGCGCTATATTGTGAAGAAGGTTATCATTTTCCTTTTGAGCAAATGTGGGATGATTTTGTCGCTACTTTGGATATGAGTGATGAAAGATTTCGTTTGCTTGTAGAAGAAGTTAATTATATGCGCGGAAAAATCGCGGACTATTATGAGAAGGAAATAGCGACACTTTAAGTGTCGCTTTAATTTTATGTTAATTAAAATGTACGTATATTCTATTTTACCATACTTTAACTTGACATATTATACTTTATCTGCTATAATTGATTTATCAAATGAAGGGAGCGCAAGCAAATGATTAGTAGGATTTTAGCGAATATTCTGGCGTATATTTTGTCTATAAGTCTTAGTCTTTGTTTCCTTGGTGGTGGTATTTCTTTAATTATACTTGGCATCCGAGGATTAGAAGAAGAAGATTGGAGTTATCTTTTGGTAATTGCTTTGGGATGCGTTAGTATTATGATTGTTGCAATTGTTATTTTGAAGGCTTTTGGACTATAAGGAAGGAGCGCGCCTAAATGCCGAATTTTAACATTGGAGATAAAGTAAGATTTGGGGGAAATTTTCAATTAACTGGTTATATTGTAAAAATTGAAATAGACCCTTTTGAAGAAATAGACGTTAATTTTGATAAAAAAAATTATGTTTTTTATACAATAAGAGTTTATAAAGATTTCTATATTGATGGTTATTCAGATTTTCAAAGAACTGAAAATGATATGATAAAAGTGGAGGATTAATAATATGAAGAAAATTAGCTATAATGATGTTGTCTATATTTGCCGCTTTAAGGAAAATCATTTCTTCCGCAAGTATTTTTGTAACGATTATATTTGGATGAATAATCCAAATACAGGTAAGATGAAATGCGTTGCAAAAATATGGTTTTATATTTTAACTTTCATTCCTATTCATATAATTGAATTTATTTGTCTTTTATGGGATGGCGGTATAAGTCATTTTGAAATTATACCAAGAACTATTAGAACAGATACTATCACTGGATTAACTTCTGATAATGACGACACCACTACGTTTGGCAGATTTAAGCAAGTATATAATAGATAGCGGCAATGCCGCTATTTTTTTTAATTATGTGTAAATTAGATATTACGTATAATCTAATTCACGCAATTTTAACTTGACTATTCTAACTTTATATGCTATACTGTATTCAATAGATGAAGGAAAACATCTCAAACCAGAAAGGCATTAGAATATGGAAAAAGAAGAAATTATTAAAACCGCACAAAATTATTATGAAGAATTTCGTCGTAGAATAGATGAAAATTATTTCACAGCCTATATCGCAGAGCAAGGGAAAAAATTTATTAAATATTATACAAAACATTATATAATATTAAGTAAATATTATAATTATTTTCCGAGTAATCGTTGTTGGAGAGATAGAATTGTAATGAGAGATACAACTATGATAGGAACAGACTGTTTCCTTAAAAATAATATTAAATACCCTTCTAAAGAAGGATTATATTTAATAGGTCAAACTAATTTTAATCCTCATACTAAAGAAGAATTTTATTGGATTAAAGTTGGTTGGGGAGGCAATTTGTCAACAAGACGAAGGCAATATAATACTTATACCGCAATGATTTGGGATATTGGTTATTGTGTTGATAATCAAATCTCAGAATATAAATGCCACGAAAAATTATTAAAAATTGCCCTTCATCGTCATGCGGACGAATGGTTTTCTGTCTCGCGCGAAAACTATTTGAAAATTTGCGAACAGGGTTTTGAATGGTTCAAAGAGGATGAATAATCCTCTTTTTTAATTTAGTGTAAATTAGACTACACGTATCATTTAATTTACATTCGCTTAAAATAAAGGCGCGTAAGCGCCTTAATCTTTCATCTCTTGAATATCTTCATCCCTTGTGTAAACAAGAACTTCCGTCCATCCCCAAGTTTTATTACATTTGGGGCAAGTTCCATAACCAATATCATAATATGCGTGATTATGATATTCGGTATCTACTACATCCTCAAAAGTAACTGTTTCACCACAATTAGGACATTTCATAAATTTCAATCCTCCTCACAAGTCTCGTCTCCAAATTCTTCATCCAAAGTATTCCAACAAATTTCTGCGCCGAAGGTTTCGCCGCTTTTAGTGGTGAACTGATAAGCATAACCATCAATATCTTCGTAAGCAACTATATTTTCATCATTAGCGATAGCATCTTCAAATGCAATACGCGCCCGCTTGACAGTGGAATAAACACCAAAAATTCCGGTATAATAATAAGAGCAAACGACAACATACAAATCCATATTGTGAAATCTCCTTTCGTTTCTTTCTATATATATTATAATACGGACTATATGAAAAGTCAAGTTATGTTATTGTAAAATTAGATGTACGTGCGTTTTAATTTACATATATAAAATAAAAGGCGCTTTTGCGCCTTATTCAATTTCCTTCAATTCAGTTTCATCAGTATATGAATAATTGACTTCATTCTGATACGTGCGTCCGCAAGCGGGACAGTGCCAAGTGTTGAATTGCGTCATAGTGGATGAACCACCAAAGTCCTGATAAGTTTCAATCTCAACAAGTTCCAGTTCAGTATCGCAATGAGGGCAAATGTAATCCATAATATTTTATGCTCCTTCCTTATTCTACCTCATAATTATTTGAAAAAAATTCTTCTTCTGCCATAGCAATTTCATTTTTGAAATCCTTTTCAAAAGATTCTTGATTATACGCCCATTCGAGAAGTCGGTCAAAACTTATAAGATACTGTAATTCTTCTTTATAAGAAGCCCAATCCATCTGTTCTTTCGCATCTTGCCGAGCATCTTTTTCATTATCAAATTCACTACCCCAAGGACTAACCCATTTCATATCCATAAACTTTAATCCCCTTTCGTTTTCTTGAATATATTATAGCATGGGCTGAAGTAGAAGTCAAGTTAATTGTAAGTAAACTAAACTGAACGTATTGTTTAATTTACATTTGCTTAAAAAGAAAAGGGCTTACGCCCTTTTCTTAACAGTGAGGACAATGAAGGCAATCATCACGGCATCCATAGCAATAATCGTCATCATCATCATCGTCATCATCATAGTCCTCGTCCTCGTCGTCCCAATCGTCGTCGTCCTCGTCCTCGTCGTCATCCCAATAATCCTCGTCCTCGTCATAATCGACGGTCAGAAGGTCGGGACAAATGGGCTTGCCGTTGAGATTAACCATATAGCCCTCATCATTTGCCGCATCAATCGCGGAAATAATGTCGGTCAGAAGGCGGTCAGAATCAGCCTTGCGGGAATTGCGAATCGCGTCATCCACCGCGTCACGCAGGGCAACCAGGGCCTTGATAGGCATATCAGTCAGAACCATACCGCCGTTGATGGAAGTGCCGCACTTAATGTTAGAGTTCATATTCATATTGAATCCTTTCTCACTTGGGTTTGTTAAGTGTTTTCCTTCACTTGATTGATTATATTATACCAGATGGAGTGAAGTTTGTCAAGTTAAGAGTTTGTTATTGTCTGCTTGCCCACGCGGTAAGCATATCTACCGCACAGCCAAAACCAACTGGAATTGCCCATACCGCCCAATGGTAAGGAACCTTACCCATTGTCCAGAGAATGAACACAATCGCGCCAGTTACCTTAAACAAATTGATGTTTTGCATCTTAAATCTCCTTGGTTTCAAGTGTTTTCCTTCACTTCTTGAGTATATTATATCAGATTAGGTCGTGCTTGTCAAGTTAATAGTTTGTTATCTTTGCTACCAGAGCGACAATCAGAATGATAATGATACTGAGCGCAAGAGGAACCCAAAACGGAGCAAGAACCCAAACCCACGGCCACGCGATAACCTTACACAACTTGAGAATCACAAAAGCAACGCCGAGCAGAGCGGGAACGATACCATTGAAAGTGATTGTAACTTTCTTATCCATAGTCAAATCTCCTTTGGTTTGTAGTGTTGTCCTTCACTTGATGTATATATTATAGCATGGATTATGGGATTTGTCAAATTAAGAGTTGGTAAATTAAAATTGACGTATGCTTTAATTAAATAGCACTTAACGTGCTATTTAATAAAGGCATCAATATCTGTTACTATTCGTGCGGAAATATAATGTTTCTTACAAGTTAAGGTTTCATAAAAGGCCATATCTTTTTCATAATTTTTATCAAAATCCAATATGGCGTTCATGTTAGCCTGTATGGGATTAATATTGTATCTAAACTCCAAACGATTACGCCATGCTTTTGCGTTCTGTTCGGGAATGAGAAGTTCAAATTCAATATTCTGTTCGATAAGTCGATTAATAACTGCTTGATGCGCGGAAATAAAGACATTATATCCCGCAACGCTAAGGTTATGAGCCAAAGCAACATAAAGATATTCCCATTTGTCTTTCTTGACAAAGTTAGAAGAATCTAAATCTATGGTAGTGTCGGGATTATTACGACAATAGGTAGATTTTCCACAACCCTGATAGCCACAATAAATCATACAATATCGCCCCCTTTCATTATCTATTATATACATATAGGGGCAAATTGTCAAGTTAAAATCTTGTAAATTAGAATCTACGTTAGGTGTAATTTACACAAACTTAAAAAGAAGGAGGATTACTCCTCCTCCTTCTCCTTGGCTTCCTTCTCGGCTTTTGCCTTTTCGCGCTTGGCCTTGTCCTTTGCGGCCTTTTCAGCACGTTCGGCGGCCTTCGCGGCCTTCTTTGCCTGCTTGTCCTCATAGTCCGCAATCTCAGCGGCCATGAGTTCGGCAGCGGTCATGTCCTCGCGTTCCTCGGCCACGATGACGCCAATGCGGGCGTAGCGTTCCACGCCGTTGGAATCGGTCACAAGGCAACCGTACTGGCGGTCATTAATCTTGTGAATACCTTCGACCTCGGAAATGTGCAGGGTGTTGAAAATAGCGGTGCGGATGTTGGAATCGACAAGAGCTTTAGAAATCTTCGCCATAGTAGTAAATCCTTCCTGGTTTTTTAGTGTTTTCCTTCACTTGATGTATTCATTATAGCACGTTGTGTGCCTAATGTCAAGTTAAGAGTTTGTTACAAGAGCGTGGGCCTTACTGCGAATTTCGCGTAGCGCTCCGCGGTTATCGGCTTACTGCCCTCGCCCTTGAAACAATTATATTATAACAGAAATTTCCGCATAAGTCAAGTTAAAACATAGTAAATTACATTTGACGTTCCGCCTAATTTACACTTGCTTAACAAGAAAAGACCCTTGCGGGTCTTAACTTAATATTTACAATCCAGTCCGGCATACTCGGCAAGCCGCCGCATACGATTAACCAAACCTACGCAATAGGTAGACAATGTTTTGTCCTGTTCTGCTGCTTCTTCCTGTTTTGCTTCGACATATACAGCCATAGCGCAAAAAACGGTTTCACATTCGCGCTTGTTTGCCTTTTTCCTTCTCATACAAAATTCATCAGTCGCGCCCAAGTCACGAAAAGGGAAAAACTTAATGCCGGGCGTTATGGCGTGGCGTTGTGCTATTTTGTGGAGTATGTAAGACTCAATAATAGCATCATCAAGCGCGGTGTGACTTTCTTCAAAGTCGTATACATCGCAAAGATAACGAAAAGTCGATTCGGCGGAAGTTTTGAAAAATGTTCCCGAATTAGTCAAAAGGCCATTTTCCAAACACTTGTTTTTATAGTTCACATTGTTTAACAAATGGGTTGTGGCAAGCCCCCACAAGTCAAACATAGAATAAGTGTTACCACGAAAGCGGAAAATTTCCGCTTCAAAGTCGGGGTTACGCTGGTTTTTTTCGCCTTCCGCGATTCGCGCCGCGCTTGCGCGTTGTATCTGTTCCCATTTATTATAGTTAGGGCTATACAATTCCTGAATGTAAAGTTCAGTAAAGGGAATAGCCTTTTTGAAGTCGAACATTGCGTTAAATGCGCCGATTCCATCCACCGAGGACATATCAGAAATAAAAATTTCCATAACTTCATTCCACGGCTTTATGCTGGTTTCGCCTTCTTTAAGCATATCAAGGTAAATCGGGCGTTTTTCCGCATAATACGCAGTATTGAAAATGGCAGGAACGGCAAAAGTTTCCGCAATCAAAAACTGTTTGCGCTCGTGAATATTTCCCGCGCGGTCACAAATAGTCCAGCCAATATCATAAATCAAAGGTTTGGCAATGGCTATGCGTTTTTTGCGCTCAGGGTCGCCATTTGCAATTTCATCCGCAAAAGGCAAAGTTGCCGTTTCCGTATCAACTACCATAAATTTCAGTTTCTTCATAAATTAATCTCCTTTGGTTTGTGTTGTTTTCCTTCAACTGTAGGTATATTATAGCATACCTATTCTCAAAAAGCAAGTTAAACTTTTGTAAATTAGGCTGTACGTTTTATCTAATTTACATTGGCTTAAAAAAGAAATTAACCCTTGCGGGTTAATTCTTTTCGCGGATTGAATTAAGATGCTGCTGGTATTCCTTTTTGAAATTCTTTGCCGCTTCATCCTTCGGCGTTGAATTGCCAAAGGCAAGATACTGATAAATAAGACCGTTGTTAGTAACTTCGCAAGTAATATAAGACTTATTAGGGTCGGTTTTAAGGCGAACGGTTACAACATGGGTAGAGCCTTTATAAACTCTTTCCATATACATACGTTCAACGCAGTTCCTTTGTGCTTCGCCCTCTTTATGGAAATCCTCTTTTGTCAACAGGGGCTTGACGACAAAAGTATCATTTTCATAATAAAGCCATTTTTTATCATTATATTTTGCCAGTTCTTCATTATAATGCGCGTCTCTATATTCTTTTTCAAGATATTTGAGAACGGCGTATTTTGTCAAAAAGTTCTTTTCGACTTCTACTTTACCAAACATTTTCATAGAAGTTTTGTAATACCAGTTTAACATATCCCTAATATAGCCTGCCTGATTATAACCTTCATACATTGCTTCAATGTGTTCATTAATAACACGATTCAACGAAGTCTTAATATAATCAACAGGAAAATCAGCATTAAGCAAGGAAGAAAAAACTTCTTTCGCCCAATCAGGCAAAGTATTAACGTACTGTTCATACTGCATCATAATAAGATACTTGTTAATTCTATAAGCATCATAATAATCATTGCAGTTTTCCTTAACATAATCTACAACCTTTTTGGTAAGATTAAGTTTATTGTTAAGGGTTTCCGGTTCACTCGGAAACAGGCCCAAACTCAAAAGCTGCTCAAAACGCGCGCCCTTTTCTTCATTATAGGCGGGGTCGTAAGAATGGGTAAACTTATTGCGATACCAATAAATGGCATAGCCCAACAGACCTTCACTACGCCAAGTGGGCAAATTGTCAAAGGTAAAACACTTGGGAACACCCTTGACAGGCTTGCCAGACTTGCCGATAAACTGCCCGGTGGTAATATCCCACGCGCCGACCTTCAAAAAGCAATCATAAGCCACGATAAAATTGCGTTCCTTAACAAACTTCATTCTTAATCCCTTCCTGGTTTGTGTTGTTTTCCTTCAACTTTGTAAGTACATTATACACCCTATATGGCTATTTGTCAATACTTTTTTGCGTTAAGTGTTGATGAATTAGATTGTACGTGCGATTTAATTTACTTGGAATTAAAAAAGTAGCGTTGCCGCTACTTTGAATCTATCATTTTTACTGAATAAATATCTCCAGGGTTAAAACATACACCGTAACATTCATCTTTTTCGGGGTCAAGTTCTGTATTTGTAATCACGAGAGTAAAATCATTATTGATAATATCGCTTAAAGCCTTTTGAAGATTCTTCATCAGTTCCCGCCGCAAGCCTTCACGACGTGCTTTCTTTTTACCTTCGGCTCTGGCTTGGCATACCTCTGCGAGGGCTTCAAGTTCAACTTCATTGAGCAAATTAAGCGAGTTAATCATACGGTCAAAATCATTCATTAATTTTGTTCTCCCTTCATTTGATGTATTTATTATAGCATACTATGTTTGAGAAGTCAAGTTAATTTTATATAAATTATACTGTACGTTTAGTCTAATTAACATTAACTAAAAGAAAAGCGCCCCGAAGGGCGCTGGATTAGGTGCGGCGAGAGTAGGTGTTATTGCCACCATTATCGGGGCGGTGAACCTCAACCTCGTCCTGCCAGAGGTTAAGCATACCGTACCGCATCTTGCTCGGAGTGAAGGTGTTAGGCATATTAGCCTTGACAGCATCCCAAAGGTCTTTCACAGTCATCGGCTTGTCCCACTCGGCGCAAGCCATCAGAGCATCATGCGCGGCATTATACATTTCAGTATTAGCCCGCGACTTCGCAGTAGTGCGCTCCCACTCGGCATTGACTTCATCACGAAGCACAGACAGGTCAACAGTGTCGTCGCCGTTCAGGTAGTTCTTCATCATCTCAAGAGTAGACTTCTTCATAGGGCATTAATTCCTTTCTCGTTTGGAGGGTGTCGTTCCCTTTGATGTATTCATTATAGCACTTTTGCGCTGTAATGTCAAGTTAAGAGTTTGTTAAATAGATTTTACTGCGAAAATGAGAAAAATGGTAAGAACGATAATAAACGTTAAAGATGCGAATAATTCCATTCTTTTCTCACTTCCTACAAATATCATACCACGATTTCCCAACTTTGTCAAGTTAAGAGTTCGTGTATAATTCGCGCGTTCGGTTTTACTTTTCTTTTTACTTACCGAAACCGACAAAAGCCATAAGGGACTGTATCGGTTAATTACGCCGACTTCTGTTTCTGCAAACCGTCCTTTCGTTCGCGCTGGTGAGGGTGGCGGGAATCGAACCCGCGGTACATGGATTAAAAGTCCATTGCCATACCACTTGGCTACACCCTCATGCGTTTTGGGATTTCCTTTTCTCTCCCTCAACTGTAATTATTATAGCAGAATTAGAACGAAATGTCAAGTATTAGGATAATTAAGATTTGGAAAATTAGAAATTACGGGATTTCTAATTAAAATGAAATTAACAGAAAAAAGTATTGACAAGGAAATGAAATTCTGCTATAATAATAACTGTCAAGAGGACAAGGAATAAGTCCTAAAAACCAGAAAGGATTTTAACTTATGGCTATGACTGCTGCTGAAATGAAGGCTACTGCTCGTCAGGCGACTATCGCGGCTATTATGCCGTCCCTCCAGGAAAACAACGCAATTAAGTTTGCGGACGGTTCCTTCGCTATCCTTCAGAATGTTGAAGGTCAGGACATTTGGACGGAAGTCACCGTCAAGTCCAAGAATTATAAGGATACCAAGGTATCCAAGGCGTTCAATCCGCGTGAGGCCGCGCAGGCGTGGGAAGCCGAACGCCAGGTTAAGGCAGATAACAAGGCTGCCAAGGAAGCCGAAAAGGCGGCGAAGAAGGCGTAAGCCTTCTTCTTTTAATTTGTTGTAAATTAGGTTGAACGTATGGTGTAATTTACATATAGTTAAGATAATAAGGATTAAATCCTTATTATCATTCTTTCTTTTTCTTTACTGTAACGATAAGAACTTACTTCTTTATATTTAAGTTTTTCGGGAATTTCACTTACTGGCCCAACATATAAAGCGCGGCTGGTGTTAGGATTCCAAATAATTACACGATTAACGATAACTTTAGTTTGTGCTGCGCGGATTAATCCTGCTACAATCATTAATAATCGCCCCAATCTTCTTCGTAATGATGGTGTTCTAAATCATAATTACAATCATCCATACTATAATAATCATCGTCGAATTGATAATTCTTTTTCTTATTTGGGATTACTTTGGTTACTGGATTGATATTGCCCCAATCACCGCGTATTTTACGGATAGCTTCATAAGTGGAGTTATTTTTTGTGCTGTTCGACATACTCTTTAATCTCCTTTATATCTTCTTCACTTAGAGAATAATAAAATTCTCTTGCTTCGGGACAAGCATATTCAATATTAAATATTTCGGGCGCGATGATTGCTAATAGTGTTTCATAGTCTCTGTCACAAGCAACTGGAAACTTAATTTTCATTTGCGTTTCCTCACTTTCTATAAATAGTATATACTATTTTCTTTAATAAGTCAAGTTAATTGTTTGTAATATAGATTAAACGTATAGTGTAATTAACATAGAAATAAAGTGACGGTTAAACCGTCACTTCTTCGGGGTCGGGCGCGTGAATCATAGCCTGAAGCCCTTCGGTATTCAGTTTCTTAATCGTCTTTTTCGCGGCGCGCTTGCGCTCCTTTTCTGCTGCTTCGCGCTCGGCCTTTTCCTTGCGCTTTGCCGCTTTGTCGGCCTTATCGGCCTTGACAAGTTCCCATTCATCGTGGGCTGCGTAACCATCATAGGCATCATAACCGCCATCACCATTGCGGGAACCACGCGGAATAGATACCTTAATCAGCGCAAATTTTTCATTGCCTTCGGCATCAACTACAGGCATGGCGAGTTCGCTTGCGCTAACATCCATCACATCGGCATCGTAATGTTCGGACAGTGCGGCGGTCAGGACGGCAAGAACATCATTGCGAATTGCGGTTTCCAGTGCTGCTTGCGTCATAGATTAATTCCTTTCTGGTTTAGTGTTGTCCTTCACTTTTGTATATATATAATACCATAAAATCCGCTGTTTGTCAAGTAAATTTTTTGTTAAATACATACAACGTATAATTTAATTAACTTGAAATTAAAAAAGGCGTTTATGCCGCCTTTATCATCTGTGAAAGAATTTCAAAAATCTTTTCCGGTTCATAAGCCCCATTTCCCCACGCTGTGCGGTTTTTTTCTTCATCATCAAAAAGAATCCCGCCGCCTGTTACGGTGAGTTTGTTTGTGCCATAGCGTTCAATTTTGATATAATCAAAATTAACAGAAGGCAAATGTTTTGCTAACCAGTAAAATTTTGCGATACCAATTTTAACCAGAAAATCGTCCGAACCGTGTTTAGAACCCCATGAGATAATGCCGATTTCATGGCCTTGGGCTTGTAGTTTGTTAAGATAGCGGGCAAGCAAACTCATGTTAATAAGAGGTTTTGCCGCATTATAAGGTGTAGTATCTTCATTTTGAAGATAATTCAACCAACCTTCAACGCCGTAAAAATCCGCAATAGTTCCATCCATATCCAACCAAATCTTCATATCACAAAACCCCTTTCATTTGATGTATTAAGTATATCATATTTGATTTGAGAAGTCAAGTTAATTGTTTGTTATTTAGATTGGACGTTTAATTTAATTTATATAAAAATAAAGTGGATTATTCATCCACTTTAACCCATTCCATTGTGCGCATATCATATCTAAACAGACCGACCGCGCAACTAAAATCTTCGTTAAAAATACACGCGCCGATATTTTCACGAATGATTTCTACTTCATCATCAGTTAGGCTTCCCATCTTTCTGATGTAAGTACAATAAGAATAGGCATCATCAAGCCAAGTAAGCCAATCTTCGACATGAGAGGAATCAAACGGAGCAGTCATTTCCTTCATATTCCTATCATAGAAAGAATACTTCTTTTCTATGCTACGCATCAGTCCATAACCTTTATTCTCATAAGCCAAGCACGCTTCATAGTTGTCAAACTCCTTGTCATCATAAGCATAATACATAGTAACTTCGCGCATAGTGTTTCTCCCTTCATTTGATGTATATATAATAGCATATTTGGGCGGAGAAGTCAAGTTAAAAGTTTGTTATATAAATTGTACGTGTGATTTAATTAACATAAATATAAAGCACTTACGGAGTAAGTGCTTCGATAACTCCATCAAAGAGATTTAAGACTTTATCTATTGCCGCGGCTGCGCTGTTAAGTCGCGCTCTACTCAAAAGAAAACCATAATCATCGTCTTGAATTTCGTCAATCAGAGATTCACAAATCTCTTTTGCGCGCATCAGTTCTTCAATATGGTCTGCGTTAGGTTTGAACATATTATATAAGCCCCTTCCTTTGTAGTAGTATTCGCAAAGTACCGAAACGAAGCATTTCAGAAACTTTACCAAGTTGGTAGTGAATACCAGCATCTTCAATCAAATCATAGTTTTCAGCTTTTCCTATTTTGTTATACAGCTTATCTACCAGCTCCACAGCTTGTGCCAGCTCTGCCAGCTCCACATCCGTTGGGATATACATATCCAGCTCCAGCTCCTCTCTTTTTTCTATATATATTATAGCAGCTTCCAGCTTGTAAGTCAAGTTAATTGTAGGTTAAATTCAGCCAAAATTAGGCAACACTAATAGACCCGATACACGGGCCACTTTACTTAATTTTAACATAGTCTTAGCCAAAAGTTAATCACTCCTTAACACAATCATAACATTCACCTGCCTTTCCATAATGTTCCACCATTGTTAATTATACCAAATTTTACAAGAGTTGTCAAGTTAAATGTTTGTAAATTAGACTATACGGAAAGTCTAATTTACATTAGCTTAAAAAAGAATAGGCCAGTGGCCTATTCCCAATCTTCATCAAAATTTAACATTTCCAAATCTTCATCGAAGAAGAGTTCCATGGCCTCTTCAAGTTCCTTAACACCATCTTCATCAAAGATGTGATTAATTCTATCCATATCGCGGGCCATGTGATAGACTTGACGCCACGCGGCCTTAACGTTCTTTTTACGTCCATCCCTGAACCAATAGTCGTCGGCGTCAAAGTCCCACATGTTGATTTCAAACATGCCATTGTCGTAGATGTAACCATAGACCAAAACGTGGCGAATCTGAATCTGGAAAAACATTGTAAAAATCTCCTCTCATGTTGTCGTTGTTGTTGAACCGTTTTTTATTTTATTATACCACAAAAAATTGATTTGTCAATAGTTTTTCTATGTTAAAATTACGTATATTAGATAATACGTATTTTCTAATTTACTTGTAGATAACATAAAAGGGGATTAACCCCTTATATGCTGCGAATTGAAAGCGGCAACAATCTCCCGAATTGTGTCGTTTTCGTTAAGAAGTGCCAAAGTACAGAATACAACTTCGGGGTTCTCGATGTAAATGATATACGCGCCCAAAGCGGCGTCAAAGTCGTTTGTATATTCTACTTTGACTTCTTCTTCTTTGGTGTACATGGTAACAAACTTTGTGGTAATGCTGTACTTTTTCATGGTATTAACCCCCTTCATTTGATGATTTATTATAGCATGAATTGATGTAGTTTGTCAAGTTAATTATGTGTGAATTAGACAGTACGTTTATTCTAATTTACATATACTTAATAAAGAAGTGGAGGATTTAATCCTCCACGTAAAAGCGCGGGTAGCGGCCAACCTCGCTATTGTTACAGTTATAATAGCAAAACTCATTGTAAAAATTGTTAAAATTGCGGAACATCCAGCCGGGTTTCATGTGGACGGCGAATTGTGAATCAGGACGCATATTCGCGGGTACGATGATAAAAGGCTTCTTTTCACTGTAAAGTTTACGGGCCTGCGTTTTGTTAATCTGTTTCATGGGATTACCTCCTCTCAATTTCTGTATATATTATAATACATAAAAAGCTATATGTCAAGTTAAAAGTTTGGAAATTAGAAGAGCCGTATCATCTAATTTACATATGCTTAAAAAGAAATGCGGGTTAATCCCGCAAATCTTTTTCTGTGATTTCAGTCATAGAACTGAACAGCCAGATTATTACATCGTGAATCTTGTTGCGGTTATTCCAAAGGAAATCACGCGCGGCTTTTGTAGTGTAAAAATATTGATAGGTATCAACGCCAGTGTCGTTGACGATGTAATCAATGGAATAGAGCGGCAGATTCGGCATGATGTTTTCCTCCCTTGCTTTGATGTATATATTATATCAAATAAATTATGGCATGTCAAGTTAAAAGTAAATGAATTAGATTATCCGTTTAGTCTAATTTACAATAGCTTAAAAAAATAAGCGCTTTCGCGCTTATCGGTCCCAAAGTGTGAAGGTGTCGTCATCAATGTTGAACGTGTAGTCAATGACGGGGATGTTATACTGCCGTTCACCAAAGGCATCATGCCCTACCATCACAACAGGCAGAGAAGTGAAGTCATCACCAAAGATAGAAGCATAGGTGTTGAGGGTCTCCATCAGTTCTTTAACAGTCATTGTTATTACCATCCTTTCTTTATCTTGTATATATTATATCAAAGGACAGACTATTTGTCAAGTTAAATAAATGTAAATTAGAGTGTACGTATGTTCTAATTTACATTCACTTAAAAAGAATTAGTGGTTTCCCACTAATTCACTGCTACGTGCGTGATGCGGTTGGTGTCCTCATGGTCGATGAAGCAACCGTCGCTCTTGCCCTCAATCCAGAAGCTGACGTCGAAGCCGTCCTCAAGCGCGTCCGCGATTGCCTGTTCGATGGCGATGCGGTGCTGCTCGGCCTTTTCATCAATCTTGTTTGCGGCCGCGTTGATGACTGCGCGAAGCTCTTCAATGGTCATCATGTTCAGGGCGATGGTGGCGGTATCAGCGGCGATGGAGTCAAAAGTCTTATTCATGGGGTGTACCTCTCTTTCATTTGATGTATACATTATAGCATATCATATCTCAGAAGTCAAGTTAAACATTTGTAAATTAGATTATACGTTAGATGTAATTTACATAAAATTAAAGGGCGTTTATCACGCCCTGCCCCACTTCAAGCTATCCCACCGCACGATGTTCTTTTCAATGGAGTCCCACACGAAATTGCGCTGGTTAGGGAATCGCAACGTGCCGTGACCGCTGGCAATGTCCCATCCCTGGCACTTGCCAAAGTGCCGTTCAAGCTGCGCAACACATTCTTCAAAGGTGCCGTCATAGGTGAAAACCACAGTGTCCTGATACCGGATGATGTTAGTGTACATTGTGTTTGCTCCTCTCGTTTGTTTCTGAATATATTATAACCGATACTATATGAAAAGTCAAGTTAATTGTTAGTAAATTAGATTATCCGTTTAGTCTAATTAACATGGGATTAAAAAAGAATAGCGTTGCCGCTATTCTTCTTCTCCTTCTTCCCAATAATGGTCATTAAAGTATTCGTTTTCGGCTTCGCACCATTCGTCCTCGAAAAGTTCAAAGAAGTTCGGCAGGTTTTCACGCACTTTGGTGAAGAAGTCGTGGAAATTAACGCTGTTCTGAAAATACTCTTCAAGGTCGTCCCAAGTGATATTCTCGTAGGCGTCCTCGCGGGCTTCGTCCTCAGTTTCGAAAGTGTTGCAACCATCAGTCCAAATCTTCATTGTTTGTTACCTCCTTGCTTTTATGTATATATTATATATCTAATTCTGTAATTTGTCAAGTTAAGAGTTAGTAAATTAGAAACTACGTATAGTCTAATTTACATTGTCTTAAAATAGTGTTGGGTTAGCAATAAGCTAACCCCATGGTGCGCCAGCACAATATCGAAATTTGGTTACACGCTCGGCCAATCTCCATAGCCTCGCGCTTTGTGTTGACGCGCTTTGACTTGTCAATGTAGTAAATGCCATCGCTGTACCATATGCCACAATCGCCCTTGTAAGCCTTAACCGCGTTAATGGCCTCGCGCGCATCGCGTGTTTCGATTCCTTCTGTTGCGACTTGCCAACCGCTTTTATAGGTGATGATTTTACCCTTTTTAAGGGTAAGACCGTCATTGTTGGTAAGCTTGCGAATAGTACGAATGTTAATCATGGTGTTTGCTCCCTTCGTTGTTTATGTATATATTATAATGGATAGAAGGGAATTTGTCAAGTTAAGTGCTTGTGAATTAGAATTTACGTTTAGTCTAATTAACAAAAAGATAAAGGGCTAAAAGCCCTTTACCAATTTCCACCCAAAAACTTTTTATCACCGCTTGCTTTCCACGGGTGACGAATACCCATGCGCTTGCACCACAGATACTTTTTAATACGCTTAATCATGTTAAATCCCTCTCTGGTTTAAAGTGTTTTCCTTCACTTGTTGATATAAGTATACCATAGTTGAAATGAATTGTCAAATTAAATATTTGTAAAATAGAATTTACGTTTACTCTAATTTACATTGGTATAATAAAAAATGGGCTTGCGCCCATTAGGTTTCAAGTTCGGCTTCAGTGATAACGATGGTGCCGGTTTCAGTGGTGCTTTCGGTATACAGGCGCGGGATAAGTACCGTGTATTCGATGGTGGTGTAACCTTCACCATAGGCAAAGTCGGTTACTTCATATTCGGCATGGTGCGCGTATTGAATTGCGTTCTTGATGGCGCTGTCCATATCTTTGCAGATGACAACAACATCGGCTTCACGGTTATCATAGACAACATACAGATACTTACTCATAGTAGTTACCCCCTTCATTTGATAACTTATTATAACATATCCAATATTAAGAAGTAAGCATGATATGATTAAACGTTTGTAAATTAGAAATCACGTATCGTCTAATTTACATTAGTATAATAAAAGCCGCGCGGTTAGCTACTCCGCGCGGGTGGCTCGTTCGCGGTCAGTGCGCCACTTCTGCCGCGGGTCAGTTTACTTACGTACGCGGGATTATGCTACAACTGCCACGTTACACATTGTCCCTTGCTCTAATAGGGTGGATTCATTGTCAAGCACCTCAAACACTATTACAGGACATTTAATGACGATGGAGGAACGGCTGACTACTGCGGTGGCTCGTTCATTCTTTATCTCCCCTTTCGACAAGTCTATTATAGCATAAGATATGGGATGTGTCAAGTTAAACGTTTGTTAATTAGATAATTTGTTTTGGGAAATGAAATAGGATTTTAATTATAAATAATACGTTAATTTTGGGAAAAGAAATGTAAAATGAAATTGGGAAAAGTTAAAGGAAAGTAAAATAAAATTGACGTTGAGTGTAATTTACATAATATTAAAATGAAATTGCGGTTTCCCGCAATTACCATCTGAAACTAATATGAATACAATCTTTTGTTGGTTCAATTTTAATATCTTTGAACTTTCGTTCTCTGATGTATTTGTCAAGGCATTGGATAAAATAGTTCTGTTTGGAATTGGTACAAGTAAAATCAGAATAGTTACTTTTATTCAGAACCAAATTTGTGTTGGTTCTCAAATCTCTTGCGCTGGCAAGAATCGCATCATTAAGTTTGAATGAAATAATGCTGTCGATGATTTCTTGTGCTTTTTTCTCAAATTCCGTAATGTTCTCAAGAGTAATTTCCATTGCCTTAGTTGCGCTCATCATAATTCTAATCTCCTTTGCTTTTCTTGTATATAGTATATCATATATATAAAAGGGCGTCAAGTTAAATGATTATTAATTAGAATATACGTTGAGTGTAATTTACAGAAAAGCAAAATAAAACGCGGTTGCCCGCGTTTAAGGTTTCTTTGTACAGAGAATAACTTTGGAGTAATGAGTGAGATACGTAATACCGTTCATGGTAAACTGAACGACATCAGACTCGTCAAAGTCGCGCCATGAGGTTACTGTGCCCTCAATGAGTTCACCGTTGCCGAGTTCAAGAATTGCGTGGGTAAAGGTTTGGGTTGTGTCCCAACCAACTTGACGATTGCCAACTTTGCAAGCAGTCAGTGCGAGAGCAAGGGAGAGAATGAGAACTACACAAATAATCTTCTTCATTTTGGGATACCGTTCCTTTCTTTTTTCTTGAATTTATTATAGCATAATTATTTTGAAATGTCAAGTTAAAAGGTTGTTAAATAGAATTGACGTTTAGTGTAATTTACAATTGTTTAACTTGACATTTCGGGATTGCTATGCTATAATGATTACAGAAATTAAGAGAGCGAGGTAATTTGAAATGAGAAGAAAGTGCTACGTCGTTGAAATGAACTCCGCGCTGGATGGCCTGTTTGAACAGTTGGACGATTATGGTTTTGATTATGAATGTGAAGAACATTGGCCCGCGCCCGGTTACATGGAAATCTACGTGCTGTATTATCCTCATGAGATTCGGGACTTGGAAAATATTTTCGCGCCGTATGTTTAACATACGGTTTTATTTTGAAATTATGTTAATTAGAGGATACGTAGTTTCTAATTTACATTGAATTAAAATTATGGGATACATCAAAAGATGTATCCCTGCATCATTTCATCAAATTCTGAAAATGAAATGCCGTTTTCGTCGGGGTCAAGAATGTTCGCCTGATAGTCCCAATAAATACGTACCTGTTCCTCAGAAGTCAGATTCTCCCACTCCATACGGGATACCTCGCTTTCGTTTGTTTGCAAGATTATTATAGCAAAAATAAAATAAAATGTCAAGTTAAATGATTATTAATTAGACTATACGTGCGGTCTAATTAACAGGAATTTAAAATGAAATTGCGAAACTTTTTATGTTTCGCAATTTGAAATTGAAATTAAGGAATTAATATTTCCTTAACATCCCATTTCATTCCCGTACAATGCGTGCGCCAATTCGCCGCATTTTGTGCCTCTTCGCGCGTGCGATAGTAGGAAGAGCCTTGAAAACCGCCACAATAGATAGCATAGACTGTCATTTTAGGAAAATCCCCTTTCGTTTGTTTCTGGAATTATTATAGCAAATTTGAAATGAAATGTCAAGTTATTTCTTTGTAAAATAGAATTTACGTTTAATGTAATTTACATAAATTTAATTTGGGTTAGTTTTGGGATTGTCTAAATATTGTCATAATAAAAACTTCAAAAAGGATTTGATTTTGAAATTGGTTTATGATATAATATGTATAGAAAAGCAAGGGAGGTTTCGGGATATGCGCGCGAAAGACTACAAAAAAAGAAATAGTTTTTCATACAAAATTAAAATGTGGTTTTATCGGTTGACTTTTCGGGATGTTATGTCTACCAGTAAAATTGTTATTATTTCTGTAATAAATTTTATAATGGCGGTTTTAGGATTCTTAATTCTCTTTTTTGGCCCGTCATTTCTTTGAGAAAATAAAATGAAATTAGGGTGCGAGGTTTCGGGAATGTAAATTATATCATACGTATTTTATAATTAACAAAAAGAAAATAAAATAAAAGGTTGGAATCACTTCCAACCTTCCATATATCCTGCGTATCGAATCATAACAATCTCATCATCGTAAATGGTAGGTGTACCGCGTTCTTCCATTATCGCGGCGACAATATCACCACAATTGAAGTCCTCGATATCATTCCACACCCACTCATTGCCGTTGAAGTCTACAAGAACCATAAAGTCTTGTTCGTAGTTAATCAAGTCAACTACGAAAGCCTGAGGATACTGTTCTGCGCTGGCACAAGCCACAATGCCCATGAGAATAGCACAAGCAACAACGATACACCAAACAATAACAAACTTCTTCATACTACATACTCCCTTCACTTGATGATATAAGTATAACATATATATAGTATGATGTCAAGTTAAACTACTGTAAATTAGATAATACGTTTACTCTAATTAACATAGAGTTATCGCGGATTTAATTTCCGCGATAATTTGGATGAACTCGTTCGTATGCGCTAACTTTTCTAAAACTGTTATATTCTTGTTGCGTTATCTCTTTGCCGAATATAACCATTTTAGTGTGCTTAACGCTTGGCATTTTCCGCGCTTTGTCGCAAGCCTCAAGCAGATTGTTTGCTCTAAAAACAAACTTTATTTCTGTGCTTCGACCTGTCCCACAATGCCCACGATGGCAAACGACTTCAAAGTATTTCATGGTTGTTACTCCTCTCTTTTATTCTGGTTATATTATAGCATGACTCCTGACTTTTGTCAAGTTATGTTTATGTTAATTAGGTTGGACGTTTAATGTAATTTACATTAGTTTAATTTTCAGCTCCAGCTTTCCAGCTCAATATAAATGTTAAGTTTATGTTAAGGTTTCCAGCTCCAATGTTAATTTTATGTTAATTAGAATCCAGCTCCCGTTTTCGTGCCCAGCTCCCAGCTCGCGGCCGGAGCCGAGGAGCTTCCAGCTCCACGCAAATTTCCAGCTCTCCACCGGCACGCCGACCGGAGCCGAGGCAGGCCAAGGGCGCCCGCGCGAACCGAGCAATTTACGCATAATTCATATTCTCTTAACATAGCTTTAACAAACCTCGCTTCTGAGAACATATTTCCCCATCCTCTATATTATAGCAGATGAATGTTAATTGTCAAGGTAGTTTGTGTTAAAAGTTTGTGAATTAGAATAATTTTAACAAAGTTAAGCTGGTGTAAATTAGATTGTACGTATATTCTAATTTACATAGCCTTAATGTTAGAAATAGCTAATGTTAAATTTGTTAATTAGAATATACGTACAGTCTAATTTACACAGTCTTAATGTTAGTGGTGACTAACTACTTTGTTAAAAAAAAGAAAAGAGGGCATTAAGCCCTCTTTTTGTGGTGGCGCTCGATGTAACGCAAGCTGTGCAGGCAATCCTTGACAGCCTCGCGCGCGGTATCGGCAACCCACAGGAACGTGGTTTTAGCTTCCCACTCAGTCAGGTCGGTGACCTCGATAATCCATCCCATCGGGGACTTGCTCATTGAAAGCTCGAAGTGGCCGCTCGCGCTGTCGTTGCCATGGTCGAAGGTGTAACGGTTGACGCTGAGCTTCTGAATGTAAAGGTTTTTCATTGTTAAATCCTCCTTAATTTTAGGTCGTTAGAGGGGCTTGCGCCCCTCTATTCTTCGGTGTAATTACAGACGTAGCAACGGAATATCAGGTAGCGCCGCATATGCTTGGGGTGAAAGCCGCTTGCCCACCAGGGCTGGTCGTCATCGCCGTCAAAGTTATTCAGAATGTTGTGAGCGATATGGCTCACGTCGCAGGCTTGCAGGTCGGTCGTCAAGTTGTAGTAAATGAACTGGCCCAAGCTGTCATCAGAGCGAACAGCCGAGATATCGGTCTGCGACGTGAGTTCCATCAAGAAGGTCTCGATTGCGTGCTTAGTGGCGGCATTGACGGGCTTGCGCACCGTCAGGAACATTGTGAGCTTATTCATGGATTCATCCTCCTTATTTTTAGGTCGTTGGGAGGGCTTGCGCCCTCCCGATTAGTCGTGGTAGTCCTCGCGGCCGCCGTTCCTCTTGATGGCCCAGTTTTTCGCGCCCCTCGCAGATTTGAATACTCCGCGGTGCTGCCAGCCCCACGTGCCGCCCTCACCAACGTGGTATTTGCCGTCCATGCGGTCGGGTTCCAAGTCGTAGGTATAGTAGTGGTTAGGGTTGCCAACCTTGCCTTCTTTAAGGACCTCATTGATTTTTGCCATTGTAATAACCTCCTTGTATTTGGTCGTTAGTGTGAGTGAGGGGCTTGCGCCCCTCAGTAGTTGCGGCCATGAATCAATTCGTTCATGCCTTTGATTTCGACCTCATTAGCCTTAAACTGTTTGTCAAGGCTCCGCAGGTCAAGGAACATAGCGATAATAAACAGGGTCAACATGGTTTTTACCTCCCTCTAAAAGAGGGGCTTGCGCCCCTCTTAGTCGTCATTTTCGTTGATGATGATGTCAACCTGTACGTTACGCAGACCACCAACCCAGCGTCCACCAGTGTGCTTAGCGCAGATTTTTTCCCACGCCCTCGCATAGGGAGCGTTGCCAGTGTCGGGCTGGATGTCGTCCAGTTTGGTCAGGTCAGTGCGATACTCGCAGGTCGGAGTGCCAAAGGTCTGCCGCATCTTGGTGTACTCAATGCGGCCCAGCGCGACGCCGCCATTGTGAACGCACAGAGACGGAGCGGAGCCACCGTCAAGGAACCGGGTCACAGCGTCCAGCACCTGAGCGCGGCTGTAAATCATTACCAGCACCTCGCCGGGCCGCTTGCCAGCGCCGCGGCCACGGCTACCCAGCTTAATGCCAGAGAGTGCGAAAAAATCCGCGTGGGTCGGGTCAGTGATGTATTCGATGGCAATCTCGCCAATGGTCTTATTGGGGTCGATATTGCCATAGGGAAGGAACCTGCCAAAGTGGGAACCGCCGAGCTTAACTTCGATTTTCATGGAATTAACCTCCTCTTAATATTGGGTCGTTTTGCTACAAATCCTCCGGTACTTTGTCATCCCATGTCGGCCGCGCGCCGTGTCCTTAATGCGCACTGTTATCTACCCCTCCGGGTTGACTTTTCCCTGTATGAAATTGTCAAGGTACATCCGCGATTGCCTCACCATGCGCGGCCATGCTGTGCGGACGCTCCAACTTTCGCTTGCCCGGGTGGGCTGTCCGCTTGCCCTCCCGACAGTGATTATTATACCCATTTTTCCGAAAGTGTCAACACTTTTTTTGAATTGTATAAATATTCATTAATATTCACTGTATGCGGGGGGTTATACATGGGATATGGATATTTATGCAGTTTTCGCGGCACCCACCCTCCCCATTTTCCACACCCGACCCAAAAATAAAATCCCCTCGGCTCGGAAGCACCCAAATACTTGACAAATCTAATAAAATATGTTAAAATACAAAATGAAGGAAGTTGTATCTTCAAATAAACGGAGATGCAATATATGAAAAAGAAATACTCACTCGACTACTCTATTGAGCGAGATACCGACCGATTACACGCTGTTGAAGAAATTTTAGATACTTTGGATACTAAACCTTCCAATTCTGAATTAGAACAAATGGCATCTTATATCCTATATGGCAAAGATGAAGAAGGTAAAAACGCCGTACAACGTGGCGAAACAACAGATTCAAATAAACGCTACAATAGCTTTCAACGTGCCGCAGACAAAGTCCAATCGCTTGATGAAATTTTAGAAAATCCCCTAAGTGACCAACAAGCCCTTCAATCGCTTGAAACCCGCTACATTTATACAAAGAAAAAACCAGCTATACATCGTCCTAAATACGATAAAAAAACTGGCGAATTAATCGACCCGGGCGATTCCGAAATTCCAGGTATGCAAGACCTTTGGGATTGTATTGACCGCCTAGACCGCATAGTAGCGGTGAATGAAGGTAAAATTCCACCTGACGAAGACACTCAAATTTTTACCGATTCATATCGTCTTTATCAATTAAAGCATTCCCTTATTGATATAAGACGCCACCAATATTATCTTAAAGATGCCTACAAACCCACTCTTCATTTTCTCGCGCTAACCCCTCCCAAAGCTCAAACTTATAATTGGGACGAAGATTCCTATTACTGGATGCCCCTTGACAAATGGCAAGAACGTGTTAACAATGCCCTTCTACATACAATAAGTAAAAATTTAGAAGACTATGAAACGCGCGAAAATCCATATACAAAAGAAATTGAAGTAAAATGGGTAGTGCGTAAACACACATTTGATTGGGAAAACCCATCCCACATTAAAGCATTAATAAACAATTATTCAGCTATTTATATGGAGCTTAATGAAAAATTGGATAGTTGGGGGCGCACCCTTATTTACGACTTTGACCGCTATTTTGATATGTCTGGGTTTAGTGAGGCGCGCGAATACATACTAACAAGAAAAATAGACCATGCTTCTTACACCGAAATTCGAGAAGAACTTCAAGAAAAATTTGGCCTAAAGTACAACGAAAACCACATTTGTACTATTCTCGCAAAAG
>Ga0310694_10001439_pt1 | contig 27095 bp, 24 predicted proteins | sample 174DNAGHGhighgp2_FD_203884 | JGI IMG/M metagenome (GOLD analysis project Ga0310694, IMG submission 203884) | Sheep rumen microbial communities from Palmerston North, Manawatu-Wanganui, New Zealand - 1742 DNA GHGhigh gp2 (v2) (version 2) | ecosystem: Host-associated > Mammals > Digestive system...
ATTTCAGGCACGGCACGTTGTTTTGGCATGCGGTTCGTGTGCCTATCCGCAATTAGGGGCCAATTCAAGCGGCTACGAATTAGCACGCGCGCTCGGACATACACTCATTTCTCCGCGCCCGACGTTAAGCGGACTTGTACTTAAAGAAAATTTTTCGCGTTTATCCGGCATACGTGCACAAGTAAAATTGACCGCACATACGTCGCCCGCCGTACAAACCGAAGGCGAAATTATTTTTACGGGTTACGGCATCAATGGGCCAGCCGCCTTAAATGCAAGCGGTGCAATTTCGCGCGCATTGTCCAACGGAAATGTACCCATACAACTTAATTTTTTACCGGAAATTCCCGACGCGGAAAAATTCTTTAACGAGCGTTTGCAACAATTTCCGCATCGGCGCCCAAAAGATTTTTTCGCCGGCGTGTTGCACGAATCTATCGCCAATTTACTGATTGATTTTAAGGGACTTCGCAAAAATAAATCCATGCAAGAGCAATTTCCAAACGTTGTTAAAAGCACGTTTGATACCGTCGCAAAATGGCCGGCTACCGTTACGTCTTTGCGGCCTTGGAGTGAAGTGATGGCCGCAACAGGTGGTGTAAATACGCGCGAAATAAACTATAATACATTTGAGTCGCTCATTTGCCCGGGCTTATACATTACGGGCGAGTTATTAGATGTGGACGGGCAAAGCGGCGGATTTAATTTGCACTTTGCTTGGGCAAGCGGTTTTACCGCCGCACAACATTTAATTAAGGAGAAATGATATGGTGGAAATCATTCGCAAAACAACCAGTTTGCAAGGCCAAAAAAATATTGGATTTATCCGCACCTACTACGTGGACGGCAAAGAAGTGTATAAAGAGACACTTAACCAACATTTGGATATTCAATCCCACACTGGCGTTTTGCCCGACGGTATCGTACGCGAGTTTTTTGAAAACGGCAAGCCGTATTTTGAGTGCGAAGTAAAAGACGGACAGCGTAACGGTAGATGCAAAATTTATTTTGAAAACGGCAAAGTCAATATTGAAAAATTCTACGAGAAAGGACTTTTACAAGGCAAGGCTCGTGTTTTCCACCCGACGGGACGGCTGTATAAAGAATTTTCTTATGTGGACGACGTGCAAGACGGAAAACAAGTCAAATACTACCCCGACGGGAAAGTGTTGGAAATGTCGGAATTTCACAAAGGGTTTCTAAACGGCGTGTGCAAAGTATATACGCAAGAAGGCGATTTGCGCTCCGAGTGCACCTACAAAAACGATAAACTCGTGGGCGATAAAATCATTTATCACCCCAACGGCACAATCGCGCTGATTTCCCCCCACAAGGACGGTAAGCCCAACGGTGTAACGAAGAAATATAGCGAAACAGGGGAACTCATGGAAGAATGGTTTTTTGAAGAAGGTATTTTAACACTCAAAAAAGCCAAATAAGTGCTTGCCGCACGGGCAACGCGGCCTTGAACCGCGCGCTAACTTTTCCGCAAACTTCTGTCATACGGTTTGTATGTTGTTTTGTTGCAGTGCTTGCCGCACGGGCGTGAGGCCTGAAACTGCGTAGTATCGCTCAACAAAATTTATTGAATAAATATCCTCCGGCATAGCCGGGGGTTTTTCACATTGGGGCCCTGCCCCCTCCTACTAGCCACTAATGGAATTAGCTTCAACTTCCTGTCGCTTGCGTTCCCCTATGTCCATTTTCTGTTGTTTTTGATGTAATTAAAAGCAAGCGTCATCCCCGAGTGTCTTTATCGGGGATCTTCCACGCACGCCTGTTGCCGTTGCGTTACGCAACAACAAGCGTTGAAGATTCCCGATTACAAATTTCGGGAATGACAACTTTTTTATCTTTTTTTGTTACCCTGCAAGGTCTTTATGCGGGATATAAAGCGTTTAGAGTATGTCTCCGCAAACAACCTTGTTTTATCGGTAAAACCTATACTGAACCCCCAGTCTAACTGGGGGTTTTCATTACACAAGAAAACATTGTTACCTGTTATTCACTAAAAATATATTGCCCATAACCGCTATCTGAGCCGGAGGACATTTTTTCAATTTTGGTACAAAAATCGCCTTTGGAAAGACGGGATTTATCTTCCCAACATTGCCATATATTGCCCCCGTTATACGACCAAGCAAAACCGGAACAAGTATAAGGACCCGTCGTCCACAATCCGATTATATTCCCTGTCCCGTGCAAAATAATTTCAAAATCTGTTCCGCGCCGAACAGCATTGGTAGATGATACAACCATTCCACAAATATTATCCGTAGCAACAGAAGCAAGCGGTAAATCAATATCCATTTCATCAAAATCAGATGCATATTTTCCGTTGGCGATATGATAAGCATCTTGTGCCGCACGCACACTTTGTATAGAAGTTTTGAGTTGTACGTTACGCGAACGCCACACTGCCTTTTGATATTGCGGCAGTGCCACCGCCGCTAATATACCGATGATTAACACGACGACTAATAATTCTATGAGCGTAAAACCGGCATTATAAAAAAGGACGTCATGCTGAACTTGATTCAGCATCTTCCACGATGGTCGTTGTTGTCGTTGCGAAACGACAGACGTGGAAGATTCCGTATCAAGTACGGAATGACATCTTATTTCATTTTCTCTATGCATACTTTTTATTCTCCTTGTCGCCCCGTTATACCCCGCTTTTGCCCGTGCGGCAAGCACCGGGGTGACGAACGGGGCGGCCCTTTACATCATCAAATAAAATGTAGCAAAAAAAAAAACGATGTCAAGTTTTATTTTATTTTCCGTCGGAAAAATAAAAACGGCTTTGTTACCTCAACGAAATAACAAAACCGTAACACAATAAACGTACACTATCAAACTTACATCAAATAATGGCAGCCGATACTGCGCTTATTGCGTAGTGCCGCATAGACAATCAAAAGTCCGGTTTGCGTGCCGTTACGCAAATCTAACAACTCTTGGCACAGCGCCGTACCTTTATAAAATGCGTTAATTTCGTTATGCAGGTGGCGCAAGATTTTTTCCGCGCGGCTTAAATGTGTGGCACTTCGCATCAGTCCCACATAGTTCCACATAGTGCTACGCAAGGTAGATAAATCTTGCTTAATTAAATTGAGGTCGGGTTTTTCAGACGGCAATACCCAATCTTTGGGCGTCGGAATGCGAAATTCGTGCGACGCAATTTCATCCGCGTCCGCGCGCGCACACAAATATCCCATGGCTACCGCCTCTAACAAAGAAGTGCTGGCCAAACGATTCGCGCCATGATAGCCGGTACACGCCGTCTCACCAATGGCGTTTAAGTGGCAGATATTGGTGCGTCCATCGGGCGTAGCATAAACGCCTCCGCAAAAATAATGCGCCGCCGGCACAACGGGCACCGGCACTTTTGTTAAATCAAATCCTTCGTCCAAACATTTTTGATAAATAGCGGGGAAACGCTCTTTTGTTTCTTGGGCCGGGCGGTGGGAAATATCCAAATACACACAATCGTGCGACGTATTAAGCCGCTCTTGTTCAATGGCACGCGCTACGATGTCGCGCGGGGCTAAATCTTTAAGCGGGTGGTATTTTTCCATAAACGCTTCGCCTTTTACGTTACGTAAAATAGCCCCCTCTCCGCGTAAGGCTTCAGACAAGAGAAAACTTTTTCCTTTGGCAAATACCGTCGGGTGAAATTGCACATACTCCATATTCATCACGCGCGCACCGACGCGGTATGCCATAGCGATTCCGTGTCCGTACGAGTGTGCGGCGTTGGTCGTGTGGCGGTAAATCTGCCCGACTCCTCCCGTTGCCAAAATGGTTTTTTTGGCGGTAACTGCGAACACTTCGCCCGTTTGATTATCCAGCACATACGCGCCGAAAACGGTTAACGGTTCATACCTATCCATAATATCCGTGGAACTATGCGAAAAGGTAAGCAAATCAATAGCGGCGGCGTTTTCGCGCACCGTAATAAGCGGATTTTTGCGCACGGCGGTTTGCAAAGAGAACAATAGTGCGTGCCCCGTTGTATCTTTGGAATAAATAATGCGGTTTTTGCGGTGTGCGCCTTCGCGCGTAAAGCGCAAGGCGTGCTTTTCATCGCGGTCAAAATTGACGTCTAAATCGCGTAAGAAAATTTCTTCAACGGCTTTGCACCCGGCCACAGACAATTCCCGCACGGCGCGCTCGTTACAAAGCCCGGCTGTTGCCAAGCGGACATCTTCCAACAAATCTTCTATTTTTAATTGCGACTCATACACAATGCCGCCTTGGGCCAAATCGCTGTTGGTCAGACTCATCTCGCCGCAACACAACAAAAGCGTGTGCAACCCTTTTTTAGCGGCTTCGTGGGCGTACACACAGCCGGCAAGTCCGGCCCCTATGACTAAACAATCGGTGTGAATAATTCGCATACTTTTATTTTACTAAAAAGGCCCTTCGGTTTTTACACCAAGAGCCCAAACCGTAAAAAGATTTTTTTATTTAGTACATTTGGCGGCGGAAGCGGTACACACCGTCGTATTGACCGATCCCGAACAATTCGGATAGCCGGCCGCTACGCATAAATCTTTCCCGCCGTCATTATAATACACGCACGCCGGCGCGGAGTGACGGTCTGCACCAAACTCACTGGAATAAACCCGGATAGCATAATCGCCCGCTTCGGTATTTTTGGTGCGGCGCGCATCGGTAAAACCGCCGGAGCAAACGGAAGTTTCAAAAAACTTGGTTTTGATACAATAATTTCCGCAACTGGTTTGGTGCGGAAAATCTATATCCAATTTAGTAACATACGGACGTTCCCGGTCGGTGGCCGATTGGTTATCCCAATAGTACCGGTTAACCGATTCCATGACAGCAGTTGCCGCCAAAAGTCCATCTGAAATGCGGCTTCGTTCTACGGCTTTTTTATACGACCCCGCCCCGATAGCCGACAAGATACCGATAATAATGACCACCGCCATCAGTTCGGCCAGCGTAAAACCCGCCTGAAAAAAGAATTGTTTGTTGTGCATAAAATTCCCCGTGTTAAAATATATATTTTATTATACCCTTTTTTGAACACCTTGCAAGCCCCCGCCAAAAAATTTGAAAAAAAACGCCAAAACCGATATACTGTAAAAAAGGAGTTTTACTATGAAAAAAAATAAATTAGGTTTTACGTTAGTAGAATTATTAGCGGTGGTGTTGATTATCGGCATGTTAACGGCTATCGGATTGCCGCAATACCGCAAGTCGGTCTCCCGCGCCGAAGCCATGGAAGCCATGGTCAATTTGCGTACGATTTTTGACGCGGCCCGCCGTTTCCGTGCCGCTAATTTTACCTCTCCTATGATGTTAAAAGGGCTTGATATCGCGTTTTTTGATGCCGACCATAACGATACGGCCACTTTCGCTATCGGCCGGTTTGACTACGAGTTCAAAACCGACCGGATAGAGGCCTGCCGCCATAACGGCAATTATTGCTTTTACGCCTACTACAATCATCCTTCCCAAGGAAAAAATACGCTCACATGCAAACGCACTTCCGAAGGCGGAAAATACGATTGGCTGTGTGAAGCCATCGGCACCACTAATTTGGGAAGTAACGAGTATTTATTAGACCGGTAACACCGAATAATTTACACAAAAGCCGCCTGTAACCGGGTGGCTTTTTTAACGGTATTTCCGCTTTGAAAAACGTGCCGGTTTGCGGGGATGTTTTTGGAATGGTGGGGTTGCGTGCCGTTTTTGTAACGTCTTTTTGCTCGCGCCTACTTTAAGCGTATGAAACGAAAGCGCGGGTTTTTCTTCTAACACTTGGGCGGCTAGGACGGCTTTTTGAAACGTAGGAACTTTTTGAGCGGCTGTTTGTTTACGGGATTTTTCCAACTCTTTTCCTTGCGGCAAATACACCTCGCCCGATTGTAAAAGTTCTTTGGCGCGCGCCGAAAATTTAGACGGCGTTTGCCCGATTTTTTTACGGCGTTTTTTGGCGTGAGCGTCCCCTTCTTCTTGTGCCACAAACTTAGGCGCGGGCAAGGGGTTTATTGTTTTTTGGACCGTTCGCACCGGGGAAGAAAATTGCATCACGCGGCAAATATCTTTCCATTTTTCTTCGTCGCCCGCGATAAACGAAATGGAATTTCCCACCGTGTTTATGCGTCCCGTGCGTCCGATGCGGTGGATGTAATCTTCGGGCGATTGCGGCAAATCGTAGTTAATGACATGTGCGATATGCGGTACATCAATGCCGCGTGCGGCTACGTCGGTAGCCACCAATACGCGTACCGTTTGGTTTCTAAAAAATTCCAACACTTGCCGCCGGCGGTTTTGGCGCAAATCACCGTGCAGAGCATTACATTTTTGACCATATAATTTAAGTTGTTTAGCCAAACGCTCGGCGCCGCGGCGCGTGCGCACAAATACCAAAACAGAGCCGGAGCGCGTATTAAGTTCGTGCAACAACTGCGGCAATTTTTCGCGGATATCCAAACGTACGATTTCTTGCAACACCAACTCGGCAGGTTTGACGACCGAGCCGATTTGCACGCGCACGGGGTTTGTCAAAAACTCTTGCGCCAGTTGCTTAACCTCCGGCGGGAGCGTGGCGGAAAAGAGCAACGTCTGGCGCGGTGCGGGAAGGAAATTTACAATGCGGCGCATATCGTCAATAAATCCCATATCTAACATACGGTCGGTTTCATCTAAAATAAGCGTATGTGTTTGGCGCAAATCAATGCTTTTTCGTTGTAAATGGTCTATCACGCGCCCCGGCGTGGCTATAATTATGCGCGGGTGACGGCGCAATGCGGCAAATTGTTTGTGGATATTATCCCCCCCGATAATCAGCGTGGCGGGCAACTCCTCGCCAACGCCTAACTGTTCCCACCGCTCAAACGTTTGTTCGGCCAGTTCGCGCGTGGGCGATAAAATAAGCGCGTTTTCACCGGAGAGTTCTTGTAAGCGCACGGCTAACGGTAGCAAAAATGCGAGTGTTTTTCCCGTTCCCGTCGGTGCGGTAACCAGTTCGTCGCGCCCGCGCAACGCGTCCGGCAGGGCTTGTGTTTGCACGGCGGTCGGTGTAAGGATAGAGAGCCGCGCCAGTGCGGTTTGTAAAAATTCGGGGAGCAAAGTAAATACGGACGGTTTTGTCATTTTTGGGCAGCCTCACATTCCTCGTTTAAGCGCAGCCAATCTTCCTCGGCGTCTTTGAGTTGCGCGTTGAGTAGCGCCAGTTCAATACTGCTGTCTGCCGAGTACGTTTTTAACAACTGTTCTTCCAGTAATTGTTTGCGCGCCGTCATTTGGGCGATTTTTTCGTCCAGCGCACGAATTTCTTTTTTAAGCGGGGCCAAACGCGCCCGGCGTTGGGCGGCTTCTTTGCGGGCGAGTTCTTTGGAGGTCATTTTGTCGCTGGCGAGGTCGTTACGATTATTATTTTTTAACAGTTGCGCTTTGTAATCTTCCAAATCGCCCGTGAAATTTTCACACGTGCCGCGGCGCACAATCCACAGCGTATCGCATGTTAATTCTATAACGTGTAAATCGTGTGTAATCAGCACCACCGCGCCCGTATATGCGTTTAATGCCTCCAATAACGCTTGGCGCGATTGTAAATCTAAATGGTTGGTCGGCTCGTCTAAAATAAGCAAGTGAGGCGCATCTTTGGTAATGAGCGCCAAAAGCAAGCGTGATTTTTCACCACCGGATAATTTGCCGATAAGCGTGTCCGACTTATCTTTATTAAGTCCGAACGCACCTAATTGCGCGCGGATTTGCGTTTCGGTAGCAAGCGGCATTTGGGCCGATAACATTTCATACGGTGTTTTTTCTACATCTAGTTCTTCCGTTTGATGTTGGGAAAAGTAGGCGATTTTCATTTTTTTCGCCATTGTCATTTTTCCGCTCATCAAAAGCAACCGGTGTGATAAAATTTTAGCAAGCGTAGATTTACCGTTTCCGTTGGCCCCCAGTAAGGCGATGCGGTCGTCGGGCTCAATACGCAAATTAAGATTTTGTAGCACTGGCGATTCGTTATATCCGGCCACGCCGCCTTCTATGGTTAAAAGGGCGTTTTGCAACCGCTCCGGCGAGGGAAACTCAAAATGGCTTTGCGGGTCTTTGGGAATTTGCGGCGCGGCACCGAGTTTTTCAATCATTTTGATACGGCTTTGCGCCTGTTTGGCCTTGGTGGCTTTGTAGCGGAAACGGTCCACGAACGATTGTAAATGCGCCACTACGCGCTCGTGCTTGGCGGCGGCAAGTTTCGCCCCTTCTATGGCGGCGGCGCGGGTACGTTCGTACGTGTCGTAATTGCCGTTATACAGTTTTAATTGTTGTTCTTCCACATGGATAATTTTATCGCACAGGCGGTTTAAAATGTGGCGGTCATGGCTGATAATAAAAACGGTTTTGTCTAGCCGGGTGAGATAATTTTCCAACCATAGCGCGGTTTCCAAATCTAGGTGGTTAGTCGGCTCGTCTAACAGTAAGCAATTAGACGGTGCATAAAGTGCGGCCGCCAAATTCGCGCGTACCTGCCACCCGCCGGAAAATTCCTTAAGAGGACGGTTAAAATCTTCGTTTAGAAAGCCAAGCCCGCTTAAAATCGCACTGGCGCGGGCGGTGGCGCTGTGCGCGCCTAAAAACTCCAACTTATCAAACACTTCGGCCATACGCTCGCCGGAGATTTGCGGATTTTCCAACTCTTTTTCAAGCCGCGTAATTTCTTTATCGGCCGCCAACACATAAGGCAGTAACGCTACGGTTGGATTTTCAATTTCCTGCGCCACGGACACAATTTGCGTACTGCGCGAAATTTCTATTTTCCCCCCGTCGGGCGAAAACTTTCCTTCAATCAGTTTGAATAGCGTACTTTTGCCGCACCCGTTCGGGCCGACAAGCCCTACCTTCTGTCCGTCTTGAATAAGAACAGAAGTATCCTCAAACAACGTACGCAACCCGAAATGAAAGGAAAGATTTTGAATGTCTATCATAATTATATTTTACTAAATTTCTTCGTCTGATACCGACGGAAAATACCGCCATCTGTCCGCGCCCGACGATAAAATTAAAAAGTAAGATTTTCTTTTTTGGTATATTCCCAATACAACCTTGACTTTGGGCGAAATTTGATAAAATAAGGCAGGAGTTTGCGTATGGTTCGCGAGTTTTTATCCCTTGATTTTTACGGCGGCGAAATTATCGCCGCCCTTGTTACCTTAGACGATGAAACAGATACCTTACGGTTGCGCCATGCCCTGCGCAAACCGTGTAAATCGTTTGCGGGGGCGCTTGTGCGCGATATGAACGGGGCTCAGCAAGAACTGACCGCTGTGTTTAACGATATCGCCCAATACAGCGCCAACCCATTGACGGTACTGGTGGGGTTACGCGGACCGTTTTTATCGTTCAAACACTCCAGCGGATGCGAATCTATCGGCTCGCGACACAACCGTATCGGCACGCACGAAATTGAAGCCGCCTTACACGCCTCTATTCCCACCTCGCTAAGTAAACAATTAGACGTGGTAGACGTGTTTGCGCAATCGTACATTATTGACGGAAACGAAAATATCATCAACCCCAAAGGAATAACCGGATTCACCCTAGAAGCCATTACGTTTTTAACCACGGCCCTTTCGTCGCACTTGCAAACTATTTCCAACGTATTTAGGGAATGTGATTGTACCGATTTCCAACTGTGGCCCACCATAGTAGCACAAGCCGACCGACTTGTGGCGGCCAGTGAAAAAACAGCCGGGGCGTTGTTGTTGGACATTGGGCAAACGTCGTCGTCTGCCGCGCTATATTATCAGGGAATTTTAATGGACGCGTGGGAAATTGGCTTTGGCCTGGAACGGTTGGCACAAGCCGTAGCCGATTTATTGCAAAATGATTTGGAAACGGCTAAAGACGTCTTAAAAACGTATGAAGCGGGAACGGACGAAGTGGTGGATGAAGTGTTGGAAGATGCGCATTTGAATTTATTACACGCACTTAAAAAGGAATTGTTACAATCGCCGGAATATGTCAAACACCGTCCCAACCAGTTGATATTATGCGGGGCGGCGGCCGATAAACAAATGCTTAAAATGTGCAAGCAAATTTTTGAAATGCGCAAAGCCCGCTTGGCCCATTTTGACGATTTACTGACCGATTGCGGCCCGGCAACTTCGCCCGTGTATGCCGGGGCGGTTTCTCTTATCAGCCACGCGCTTTCGCGCGAGGAACAGGAGCAAGGTATCGTACAAGAAAAACCCGCCGGACTGCTCGACGGGTGGCTAGATAAACTGGGGCTTAACGAGTTGTTTTAGAATTTATAGACGCTATACGTGTTAGCCCCCATTACGCCCCCCGAATCGGGGGTGGTTTTGCGGGTTACGTTTTTGCATAATTTATTAGCATATGTATCGCCACTTTTTGCATAGCAGGAAATTCCCCCACCCGCCGGAGATTGAGAAATATTTTCATTACCGTTAGTATAAAATGCATAGAGTATTATATTGGCAATTTTATTATCAGCAGCTGTAAGGCCGTTGGCCGCTCCGCCACCGGTATTTCTATGCAAAACGATTGTCCATCCGTCGGGGGAAGTGATTACATTAGAGTTAACTGTTCCCGGTAACGTAACGGCTAATACATCCCAATCTTGAGTATAGGTATTATTGGCTAAATAATACGCTTCTTGGGCTTCCACTACGCTTTTCGTCATCGCCACCAATTTCATCAACCGCGCTTTATCCACCGCCATACGATATTGCGGCACTGCCACCGCCGCAAGTACACCGATAATGAGAACAACGACCAAGAGTTCAATGAGTGTAAAACCGGAGCGAAGCGGAGCCCCGGTCCTTGCCGGACGGGCGAAAACGGGGCCTACTCCTTGAAAACTAAGTGTTTCCCCGCACTTGATGCGGGGTCTCCCGCTCTTGTCGTTGTCGTTATCAAACAAAGATGTCATCCCGGAAATCTTTTGTCCGGGATCTTCCGCTTCCCTTGTAAAACAAGGTTGTTTTTCCTCTTTATTTAACAACATCGGATGAGGAAGATCCCGTGCAACAACTTCACGGGATGACAGATTATTATTTGTATTTTCTTTTTCCATAACTTTCTCCTTTGCTACATTTATCATTAAATAAAATGTAGCAAAAAAAAAAACGATGTCAAGTTTTATTTTTTCGGATAGGCAAAAAGTAGGATATGGGTTGAGTGTAAGCCACATCTTAATTTGATATAATTAAATATATGAGCCGCCTGTTGCATTTACACAAGGTGGATTCCACTAATTCGTACCTAAAAACGCGGCAAGACGCCTTGCCACACGCAACCGTTGTGTACGCCGATTGCCAAACCGCCGGGCGCGGCCGTTATGACCGTACGTGGATATCGCAAGCGGGTGGACTTTATTTTTCCGTTCTTTTAAAACCGCCGTACAATCCTTTTCTATCCAACTTAACGCAACTGATGGCTTTGAGTATTTGTAAAGCGTTGGAACAATTTTCGCTAACGCCCACTATCAAGTGGCCCAATGATGTGCAAATAAACGGCCAAAAAATCAGCGGTATTTTAAGTGAAGCCGTTTTTGATAAAACGGTTTTTCAAGCCGTTGTGTTAGGGGTGGGTATTAACGTTAACCAAACCGATTTGCAACACGTCGGGCAACCGGCCACGTCGCTTAAATTAGCAGGGGTAAATACCACCCGCGAAACGGTGTTGGAAAACGTCTTGCACTTTTTTTGGCAAGGATATCCCGCACTTTGCGAAAAAGGATTTGAAACGATTTTTGCCGCATATACCAAACGCTTTGCGGCATTAAACAAAGACATTACTGTCAAAGATGGCGATAAAACGATTTTTGGCCGGGTGGAAGGGATTTCCCCGCGCGGCACGTTACTCGTGCGCACCGCCCAAGGCCTAAAAGAAATATATATAGGAGATGTATTATGAGTGCAGATAGTTTAATTTTGCAAGCACTTAACATTACCGTTATCGGTATGCTGATTGTGTTTTCGTTCTTAATCTTGCTAATTGGCATGATGAAGATTTTAGCCGTATTTGTGGCGTGGATGGAAAAGAAATTCCCGGATGCTGTTCCCGCCGCTGCCGGAGCGGACAATGCGCTTTTGGCCGTTGCTATTGCTACCGCAAAACGATTTTCAAAATAAAATAATTTACAAAAGGAAATAAAACACTATGAAAAAAATTAACTTTATGCTTACTGCGTTTCGCGACGGATTTCAATCCGTTTACGGTGCGCGCGTACTCACCAAAGACTTTATGCCCGCGGTAGAAGCGGCCCGCCACGCCGGAATTTCCCACATGGAATTTGGCGGCGGTGCGCGCTTTCAGGCGTTGTTCTTTTACTGCAACGAAAACGCCTTTGATATGATGGACACTTTCCGCAAAACCGCCGGACCGGATGCCAACTTGCAAACCTTGGCCCGCGGTGTGAACGTGGTAGGGTTAGACAGTCAATCTTCTGATGTTATCAAAGCCCATGCCGAACTTTTCAAAAAACACGGCACCACCACCATTCGCAACTTTGATGCATTAAACGATGTGAACAATTTAATCTATTCCGGCCAATGTATCCATGATGCCGGGCTCAAACACGAAATCTGCGTAACCATGATGTCCTTGCCTGACGGTTGGGACACCACCGGCAAAATTCATACGGCTGTATTTTACGAAAAAGTTTTAAGAGATATTTTGAAATCGGGCGTTCCGTTTGACTCCGTTTGTTTCAAAGACGCTTCCGGCACTTCTACGCCGCACACCGTCGGGCAGACAATTGCCATGGCACGCCGCGTGTTACCGCAAGGCACCAAAATTGTTTTCCACACGCACGAGACGGCGGGCAATTCTATCGCTTGCTGTTTAGAAGCCATCAAAGCGGGCGCGGACTCGTTAGATTTATCCATGAAGCCTGTCTCCGGCGGTACCTGCCAACCCGACATTTTAACCATGTGGCATGCTTTGCGCGGCACGGAATATACGTTAGACATTGACCCGAAAAAAATTCAAGAAGCCGAAAACGTATTCCAAGATTGTATGAGCAAATACTTCTTGCCGCCCGAGGCCACCAAGGTCAACCCGATTATTCCGTTCTCGCCTTTGCCCGGTGGCGCGTTAACCGCCAACACGCAAATGATGCGCGATAACGGCACTTTTGACAGATTTCCCGAAGTCGTTAAAGCGATGGGCGAATGCGTGAAACTCGGCGGATTCGGTACGTCCGTTACCCCCGTTTCGCAATTCTATTTCCAACAAGCCTACGCCAATGTGATGTTCGGGCCGTGGAAAAAAATTACGGAAGGGTACGGCAAAATGGTACTCGGTTATTTTGGTAAAACTCCGGTCAAAGCCGATCCGGAAATTGTCAAAATTGCGAGCGAACAATTAAAACGCGAACCCACCGACAAAACGCCGCTTGAAATTAACGATGCCGACCCGAAAAAAGGCTTAAAAGTGGCAGAAGCCAAACTTAAAGAAGCCGGGATCCCTGTAACCGATGAAAATAAATTTATCGTCGCCACCTGTGCCGACAAAGGGCTTATGTACTTAAAAGGTGAAGCCAAAGTGAACGGCATTCGCTGGGCGGCGGATGCTAAACCGGCTACCAAACAAGACGGCCCTGTCAGTGTAACCGTGGAAGGCAAAACGTATACCGTTTCGTTTGAAAACGACACGACGGCGGTTGTCAACGGCAAACGCTACAATGTGGGTGTCGGCGCAACGTCTAACGCGCAAGCCGCAGCCAAACCGGCTGCCGGTGGCGCGGGTGCAACCGTTAATGCGCCTGTCCCCGGTGCCGTGCTCCGTTTCTCGGTCAAAGAGGGCGACCAAGTAGCCGAAGGACAAGAAATTCTCGTCATGGAAGCGATGAAGATGGAAACCCCGGTTGCCGCTACAGCCGCCGGAACCGTACACTTTGTCGTTAAACAAGGCGACCAAGTACAAACGGGCCACGCATTAGCCGAGATTAAATAGGAGTTGCTATGGACTTTGCACAAGCATTTAATCAAATCTGGCAAACAACGGGTATTTACTCCGTTTCGTGGCAACAACTGGTTATGATTGCCGTTTGCTGTTTCTTGTTGTGGCTCGGCATTAAAAAGCAATTTGAGCCACTGCTTCTCGTACCGATTGCTTTTGGCGGGTTGCTGGCTAATATCCCCATGCCGGTTGGCGAAGAAATCGCCGGGCCGAACGGGTTTTTAGGCATTGTGTTTAACGCCGGAATCAACACCGGGTTATTTCCGCTGTTTATCTTTATGGCAGTTGGTGCGATGACCGATTTCGGGCCGCTGATTGCTAACCCGAAAATGGCGTTACTGGGCGGCGCGGCACAATTTGGTATTTTTGCTACGCTCATTGGGGCTATCGGCTTATCGTACATTTACATCGGCGATAACCAACTGTTTGCGTTTGGCTTAAAAGAGGCCGCCTCTATCGGTATTATCGGCGGCGCAGACGGCCCGACGTCTATTTATTTGACGTCACGTTTGGCGCCCGATTTGCTAGGGGCTATTGCCGTAGCCGCGTACTCGTATATGGCGCTTGTGCCGATTATTCAGCCGCCTATTATGAAATTACTCACGACCGATGCCGAACGCAAAATCCGCATGACGCAATTGCGCCCGGTATCTAAACGCGAAAAAATCTTGTTCCCGATTGTTATTTTGCTCTTGTGCGCGTTGTTGTTGCCGTCTGCCGCGCCGTTAATCGGGGCACTAACGTTTGGAAACTTGGTCAAAGAATCGGGCGTAGCCGAACGCTTGAGCAAAACGTTGCAAAACGAATTTTGCAATATCGTTACTATTTTGCTCGGGTTGTCCGTAGGATCCAAATTACAAGCCGACCACTTTTTAGTTACCGAAACACTTGGTATTTTGGTACTGGGTATTATTGCGTTCTCTATTGCCACCGCGTCAGGTGTGCTATTGGCTAAACTGATGAACTGCTTTAGCAAAACAAAAATCAACCCGCTTATCGGTTCCGCAGGCGTATCTGCCGTGCCGATGGCCGCACGCGTATCTAACAAAGTAGGTCTTGAATATGACAAGCAAAACTACCTGTTAATGCATGCTATGGGCCCCAACGTGGCGGGAGTCATCGGCAGTGCGGTAGCGGCCGGTGTACTACTGGCCTTGTTGAAATAAAAAAACTGTTCGTCACTTTTGTAAACACGCACCCCCTAGGACACAACGAGATCCTGAATCAAGTTCAGGATGACGTCCTAGGGGGTACGTCTTTTTCCCCTATTCTCTCTATCCCGTACAAAAACCTTACGGGATGACGAAAAGAGAGAACGTGTTTTTTGTTACCCGACTTTCAATTCTGCGTTTTCTCCCCCATTTTGCCCCATTAACATAGGGTCTATTCTCGTCGGGGCACAAAATTTCGCTTGACACATCAAAAAAAAACGATAATAAAGAGACGGAAAAAATAAAGGAGATTTTATGAACAGCAAAAATAGTTTTTTGTCCTCGCCCCTTGCGGGAGAGGATGTCCGTAGGACAGGTGAGGGGTATATAAAGGAAAATACTTATTTAAACCCCCTCATCGGTTTTGAGTGCTCCCGCACACAAAACCACTTCCCCCGCCGGGGTGGAAGTCAAACAACAAGTGGCTTTACGCTTATTGAATTATTAGTCGTCGTCCTCATCATCGGCATTTTAGCGGCGGTGGCTGTGCCGCAATATAAAAAAATAGTATGGAAAAGTCGAGCCACACAAGCATTTACATATGGAAAATCTTTCATGGATGCGCAAAAAGTTTATTATTTAGCTAATGGAACTTACGCCACCAATCTAGACGAACTGAGTATAGAAAACACGGTGCAACTCCCTTGGCGAGCCAGCATACACGAAGACGGACATGTATGCTTACGATGGATAGAAAAAAACGGAAATAATTATTATTTGTGGAATTTTTATCCCAAAGTAAATGGGGTTCCTGGCTACGGCTATGAATGTGGGGTACACAAAGACGCCCCCAACGGTAAATTATTAAAAGAAACCTGCCGCAGTATCACCCACGATAACGCCCCGCCCACCTGGCACAACGGTTGGACCGTATATCGTTTATATATATACTGATACGATTAAATGCCGTTTTTGGCGCAAAATTTAGATAAGGTGCATTTGTCGCACAGCGGTTTGCGGGCGGGGCAAATACTGCGCCCGTGTAAAATAAGCGCAATCGCCACCCACCCCCAGTATTTATACGGAATAAGTTTTGTTAAATCTTTTTCCACTTTGACGGGATCGGTCTCTCGGGTGAGTCCCAGCCGAAACGCCAACCGTTTGACGTGCGTGTCCACCACAATTCCGGCAGGTTTTTTGAAATAATCGCCGAGCATCACATTAGCCGTTTTGCGCGCCACGCCGCGAAGCGTCAGCAAGTCATCCATGGTTTGCGGTACTTCGCCACCGTACACGTCACAAATGCGTTTGGACATTTCTACTAAAGAAAGGGCTTTGCTATGATAAAACCCCGCCGAGTGAATAATTTTTTCCACATCTTTTATATCGGCTTTGGCTAAATCATACACGGTAGGGTATTTTTTGAACAAGTGCGGCGTAATGGTGTTCACGCGTGCGTCCGTGCACTGGGCCGATAAAATGACCGCGCACAACAGCTCCCACGCGCTTTTGTGGTGCAAAGGAATCACATGGTTAGGATACAGTTTTTTTAATTCTTTTAGAATAGGCTCAACGGAAAGTTGCTTTTTAGTCACGGCCTACCCCTTTACATAAATAGCATGCCGCCAAAACAATCAAATTGACTAAAATAATCGCCGCGCCCGACGGGATATTAAGCACAAACGACCCATACACCCCCACCCACACGCTCGCTACTGCAAAGACGGCGGACAGCCATAATACTTGCTTAAACGTACGCGAAACAAGTAACGCACTGACGGGCGGAATAATAATAAGTGCGGAAATCAAAAAGATTCCCACCACCTTAAATGACAGTACCACCGCTACCGATGTAATTAGCACCAGCGCCGTATTGATTGCGTGCGTGGGAACGCCGCGCGTATGGGCAAAAGATTCATCAAAGCACGTCGCCACAAGTAAACGGTAAAAAGCCAAAATTCCTCCCGCCACCACCGCAAGCAATACACCACACAAGAGGGCTTCACTTACGGTAACCGTCAAAATACTGCCGAAAAGATAGCCAAGCAAATCGGTATTAAACCCACCGGCTAGTGCCGTCAAAAGTAACCCCACAGATAACCCCGCCGCACTTACAATGCCGATAGCCGCATCCCCGTAAATTTTGAATTTTTGCGTCAGTTTCATTATTCCCAAAGACGATGCCATCACGACCGGGATAGACACATACACCGGGCTTGCACCCATAAGTAACGCTACCGCCACCCCCGTCAAACATACGTGGCTCATGCCGTCGCCGATTAAAGACAATCGCTTAAGTACCAAAAATACACCTAAAAGCGCACACGCGGCGGCCACCAAACTCCCCGCCACCAACCCGCGTTGCACAAAACCATAACTTAAAAACTCAATCATGGCGGCACTCCTTGCAATCGGCCCCTAACGGACAATGCCCGTGCACATTGTGCAAATGGTCAATGGTATGTTGGGCAAAGGGGCCTAATTTTTTGGCAACGGCCGCCGAGTGGCAAAATTCTTCTTTCGTACCGAAAAACACAAGCGATTTATCCACATACATAAATTTAGAAATATATTTTCCCACCTCGCCCGTATCGTGTGTGATTAGTAAAATGGTGGTGTGGTGTTTCGTGTTCAGTTCGCCCAGTAAATCAAAAAACATTTCGCGCGACTGGGCATCCAACGCGGTGGACGGTTCATCTAAAATTAAGAGTTGCGGCTTACTGACAAGCGCGCGCGCCAGTAAAACACGTTGTTGTTGCCCGATAGATAAATCGTTAAAAAGCCGACCTGCGTATTTGCGCGTGCGGGTTTGTTGCATAGCATCATACACTTCTTTGAGTTCGCCGCGGCTTACGCGCGCCCCGCGGCCGGGAAGCCCCATTAAAACAACTTCTTCGGTACAAATCGGAAAACGGCTTTGCGATACGGGGCTTTTCTGCGCCAAATAGCCAATTTTATTCCACCCCGTAAATTTTTCTAGCGGCGTGCCGAACAGGTTGATTTCTCCCTTGCCTTTTTGCAAACCAAGCAACACTTTCAGTAGCGTCGTTTTTCCGCCGCCGTTGGGGCCGATAAGGCCGATATAATCGCCCGCGTTTACCGTGAAAGAAATGTTTTCCAATACGGGCAACCGCGCGTAGGCAAAAGTAACATTTTTTGCGCTGATTACTTCTGACATTTTAACCCCTCTTGCAAACTTTTCAAATTGCGGCGCATAAAATCTTCGTAGGTTACCCCGCGCATAAAATCGTCTTTGGAAACATCTTCTACGGTATATAAGGGTAACAGTTTTGTTCCCGTTTCCGCCGCTACCGTTTGGGCCAGCCGCGGCGAAACCGCGCCTTCGGTAAATAACGTTTGCACCTTGGCGGCGCGGATGTGTTTAACAAGCGCGGCTAACTTTTGTGCGGAGTGTTCCCCGTCATGCGACGTTCCGGCCAATGCCGTCAACGTTAAATGATACCGCTTGGCAAGTGAGCCGAAAGCCAAATGGCCGATGTGGATAATTTCGCGGTGCTCGCACCGGGAAAGCCCTTGCTTAAATTCGTTATCTAACGCCGAAATTTCCTGCTCAAACCGGACGAGATTTTTTGCATACATTTCGGCATTTTCCGGCGCTAATTGCACCAGCGTATCTTTGACCGTGCGCGCCATTTCGCGCACCGCGTCAAAATTCATCCACACGTGCGGGTCATCTGACGGCGGCAACATATCTGCCAAAGCCACCACGTGCGTGGTTTTACCCGCCGCGCCGAGGACATCTTTCACCCACGGCTCCAACACATCGGACACGTACAAAAACGCCCGCGCATTATGCACCGCAATTAAACTGCCCGGCGACGGCTCAAAACTGTGCGGCTCGGCCCCGGGCGGCAGTAACATTTGCACCGGCGTTTGCGCGCCGCCAATTTCTTTAACTAATAAATACGGCACATAACCCGAGGTAACAATCACGGGCGAGTCCGGCTGAACGCGCGGCGAAGAAAAACGAAAAATACAAAAAACCGCCGTCCCCCCAAGTACAATCAGTAAAAAGAGAAATCCTTTTTTCATCTTATATATTATACGATTTTGCGGCTATCGTACGACGCAAAATTTATTATAATGAAAAATATGAGTTACTTTTTGGCATTTTGTTTGGCCCTTTGTTGGGGAACTGCCTTTTTGGCTTCCAAAAATATGGTAGAGGCCCTGCCGCCGTGGTGGAGCACGTTTTTTAGAGTGCTGGCGGGGCTTTTATTTTTTGTCGTTTTTTACGGCGTGCAACGTAAAAATGTAAGATGTCCGGTGCGCGAACTGTGGCGGCCGTGGACGATCGGGCTACTGCTTATTTTACTGCCGTTTGCCGCGCTTTCGTGGGGCATCCAACATACCGCGCCGACGGTCGCCGGAATTTTTAATGGCACCGTACCGATATGGAGTTTTATGGCCGGAGCAATTTTGCTTAAAGGCGTGGACCGCTTTACGTGGCGGCGCGCTTACGGGGTCATCATCGGACTTATCGGCTTACTTGTTATCATGTGGCCCAAAGTGCAAACGGCCTTAAATACGCCCAGTAGCCAACTGGCTTTACTCGGCTATGCGGCACTGTGGGGAATGGCGCTTTGTTACAGTTTGGGAAATGTATTTACTAAAAAAATTATGGTAGACAGTAATGCTGTTTCACTAGAGGCCAACACATTTAACCAGTATTTATTTTCGGCGGTGGTGTTACTGGCGGTGGCCTTTGTATTGGAGCCGTTCCCGGCGGCAAGTGCCTTTACGGGCAAAGTGATTATTTCCATTTTTTGTGCGGGGGTATTTTCGTCTGCAGTAGCGTTTTTGCTAATGGTAGAACTGATTAAACGCTGGGGCGCGACGCGCATGGCTTCGGTTACGTATTTCACGCCGATAGTGGCACTTGCGACGGATATGATTTTTCGCGCGCGCATGCCGCACACACCGGAACTAATCGGCATGGGGCTCATCTTTATTAGTTTGTGGCTAATACAAAAACCCGTTCAAGTGAAATAAACTCATTTTGCACCCGTTTATTTATCCCCTTATCAAGTCCAAAAATGATATAATAATAAAGGATAAAAATTACCATTTTTAACTATACAATAAGAGGAAAAAATTATGGAGAAAAACTTATCTTCGGGGGCACTCGTAAGAAATATTCAAAAAGACATCCACGCGGAAGCTGATATTCCCGCGGGATACGGCAAAACGGAAAGTTACCTTTTGCCCAAAGATCCGGCTTGGCTATTCTTATTTTGGGAAATCACCCAAAACACATTAGATTGTGTAGCCAGCCAATACGGGCAAGAAACTTTACAAAACGCACGCACCATTATCCGCTTGCACGATGTAACCGACGTGGCTGTTTTTGACGGCGAAAACGACGTCTGCCATTATGATATGCCGGTCATTTTTGAGGCGCGCAGTTGGTACATCAACGCGCCGCAATCGGGCCGCAGTTATGTGGCTGATTTGGGGTATTTAACCGCCGACGGACGTTTCATCCTTGTTTCGCGCAGCAATATGACCGCGTTGCCGCCCGGCAAAGTGTCCGACATTATTGACGATAAATGGATGATTGTAGAGGGCGACTTCCAAAAACTCTTAAAACTCTCCGGCGCCGATTACATTGGTTTGGGAGCGAGCGAGCGCATGCAAGTTGTCAGCCAACGCTGGAAACTGACCGAACTGACACCGTCCGGCGCGCCGAGTTCGTGGTCGTCTTTTGCCTTGCATTTAGATAAAGTACAAGAAGATGAAGACATTTGGCTCAAAGCCGATTGCGAAATCATCATTTACGGCTCGGCTTCCAAAAATGCTATCGTCAGCATCAACGGGAAAGACATTGAACTTAAAGAAGGCAAATTCTCCATCCGCCAACACTTACCGGCGGGAAGTGTGGTAGATTTGCCCATTCACGCGCGCAACGCTAAAGGCGATAAGACGCGCCATATCAACATCAAAGCGCTCCGCGAACAAGGGAAATAAATATGGGACAAGAAAAAGGATATTTAGCGCTCGTCTTACACGCGCACTTGCCGTTTATTAAACACCCGGAATATCCGGACTTTTTGGAAGAAGATTGGTTTTACGAAGCCATGGTGGAAACGTATATTCCGCTGTTAAACGTCTTTGAAAACCTGACCGAAGAAGGGACCGATTTCCGCCTGACCATGACCCTTACCCCACCGCTGTGTAATATGATGGAAGACCCGCTGTTAATTGAACGGTTTGCCCATTACTTAAATCAACGGGTGGAGTTATCGCAAAAGGAACTTAACCGCACGCAAGGAACGGAATTTGAGGGTGTGGCGCGGATGTATTTTAATAAGTTCCGCCGCTACCAAGACCTCTTTGAAAACCGCTATCACCGCCATGTGTTGCAAGGGTTCAAAAAATTCCAAGATATGGGCAAGTTGGAAATCATCACTTGCTGTGCTACCCACGGCTATTTGCCGCTTATGGTACATAAAGAAAGTGTCAACGCCCAAATCAAAATCGCCGCGCACGATTACCGCAGCCGTTTTGGTAAAAACCCGCGCGGGATTTGGCTGGCCGAATGTGCCTATAACCCCGGCGACGATAAATTTTTACGCGACGAAGGCATCCGATTTTTCTTTACCGAAGCGCATGGTATTTTACACGGTACCCCGCGGCCCAAATACGGTATTTACGCGCCTGTGTATTGCCCGCAAACGGGTGTAGCCGCATTTGCGCGTGATATGGAATCGGCCCAACAAGTGTGGAGTGCCGAGTCCGGTTACCCCGGAGATCCGCGCTACCGCGAATTCTACCGCGACCTTGGGTATGATTTAGATTACGATTACATTAAACCGTATCTACACTCCGACGGTGTACGCCGCAATATCGGTATGAAATACCATAAAATTACCGGCAAAGTGGCACTTAACCAAAAGCAAGCGTACGACCCGTATGCCGCGCGCGAAGTGGCGGCCGAACACGCCGGGAACTTTATGTTCAACCGCCAAAAACAGATTGAATATTTAAGCACCATTATTGACCGCAAACCGCTCGTGGTGTCTATGTACGACGCGGAATTATACGGACATTGGTGGTATGAAGGGATTGATTTCTTGGAGTATTTATTCAAAAAAATCTATTACGACCAAAACGAAATCAAACTCGTTACCCCTAGCGAGTATTTGGAAATGTACCCGCAAAACCAAGTGGTACAACCGTCCATGTCCTCGTGGGGCGATAAGGGATACCATGACGTGTGGCTCAACAGCGGCAACGATTGGATTTACCGCCACCTTATCAAATCGTCCGAGCGCATGATGGAACTGGCTAACCGCTTCCCCAACGCAGACGGTTTACTGCGCCGTGCGTTAAACCAACTCGCCCGCGAGTTGGTGTTAATGCAATCGTCCGACTGGGCGTTTTTGATGACAACCGGTACTGCCAAAGAGTACTCCACCAAACGCACCAAGGACCACGTCAAACGGTTTAACGAATTGTACGAGCAAATACAAGGCAACCGCATTAACGAAGCGTACGTCTATGAGTTGGAACAAAAAGATTCTATCTTCCAACAAATGGACTATAATGTCTATTCGTCCGCGGCCAAAGAAGCCGTCTTGCGCAAATACAATTAAGCGTTGTATTATTTCCCCCGCCCGTTACAACGGACGGGGGTTTTTATACCAAAAAGGCCCAGAAACATATTAGGTCTTTTGACCCTTGTTGTTTTATCTTATAAACCGTATAATAAAAGTATGAAACAGATAAATAAATTAACAATTATTTTGCTAGTAAGCATTATCCCAGTGTGCGCGCACGCACAACTAGAAAAAGGGGCACAAATCACGCGGGAAATTCTCCAAGCAAAGATGGCAGAACAAACTATGGAAGTTGCCCAAAAAGCCCAGCCGGAACTTTTCGCTTGGCCCAAAGAATTAGAAACATACATACGGGCCAATATTTTGACAAACGAATTCGGCAAGACCGCTTTATCTCCGGTAACTAACAATATCACTCATTCTATTGCCACGGAACAACTTGTCGTGATACAAGATGCCGTAGAATCAAAAACCTTGTCCGCGCTGAAACAAGAAACCGATTTTTATCAGCCCGAAATCAACACCGGACGTCAATTACGCGTTGACTTATTAAAGGTATCCTCCCTGTCCGAGCCTGTCAAAAACGAATTGAAACAATCAATCAATGCTTTACACAGTAACACCTTAAAAGAACTGTTAAACACCCATTTGGAAACCGGCGATTTGAAATCTTTTTACCAAGATTTAACTGATTATTATGCGTTAGACGGCAACGAAGTCCAAACGACTTACAACTATTTACTACGTCATCCGCATAAACCCACCTTGTGGCTACGCCGGATGTTACGCAATCCGTTGGTGGACAGACGCTTGCAGAAACAGGCTACTAAATTTTTGTCCTATGATGTTATTGCGCCGGAGGCCTTCCCTGTGTTACAACAAACTTTAGAGAGGATACAACATCAGGTAGCATACCGGGTAAAACAAGCCCAAACATCGGATATTGTGCTGGAACGCATGAACTTTTTGCGGCAACTGACAACGGATGTGGAAGAATTTATCGCCCAAAAAGGTTTTCGTCCGAATACCAATACGCTGGATCCTATGGAATTTGAATTGGCTAAAAGAGTAGAGTGGGCATTGACAGTTATGCCTTCCATGACCACTTTTGAACCGCTGGCCAGTGAATTTACCGCCTTCCAAAACGTATGGACAGCCCATGAACCTATCCATTGGTCATACGAAGAAACTATGGATAAAGTGGAATCTTTTGTAAAAGAAACAGGCATAATGCCCCGTCCCTTACAGACAGGCGTAGAAATTTCTGCCCAAGAAACTGAAATTTACGAGAACACACGATATTGGTTGTTAAACAACCCGGCTACTTCTACACGGCTGTTACAAATCCAACAACAATACGAAATCAAATAAAAATAAGGACACAAAAAAAGGAACGGATTAACCCGTTCCTTTTTTTGTGCGAACTATCTTAAACTATTTATATTCCAATTTAACCAATTTATATTTCTTCGGTCCGCGCGGCAACACGGCTTCAAACTCGTCACCTTGTGCGTGGCCCAGTACCCCGTTGGCTAATGGCGATTTGACCGACAACAACCCTTTCTCCGGGTTTGATTCCATAGAGCCCACTAACGTGTACGTAAATTCAATATCGGCGTCCAAATCTTTAATCGTCACGGTTGCCCCGATGCGGGCTTTGGTTTTATCTACGGCTAAATCGTCGGTAATTTGGCAGTTGCGCAGGCGCGTTTCCAATTCATCAATGCGGCGCAATGTTTCGGCTTGTTTTTCTTTGGCGGCATGATATTCGGCATTTTCTTTTAAGTCGCCCTGGGCGGCCGCCTCGCCAATTTCGTTAGATAGTTGGGCTTTGACTTCTTGCAACTCTTTGAGTTCGTTTACTAATGCTTCGTATTTTTTACGGCTTACATAAAATTGTTCCATATATTTACTCCTTACTACTTAGTTAGTTTACAATTTATCCACATTTATTTCAATTATTATATAATCAAACTATGCAAAAGTTTTGGGTGTGTTTGTTATTTTTTGCCGCACTTACCGCCGGAGCCGAAGAACAGCCCCGCGTGCGTATTGCACGTGAAAATGCACCGGCTATTGTGGCAATTAACGTACTTAAAGAGGACGGCTCCACCTTTACCGGAACGGGGTTTGTGCTCACGCCCGACGGTCTGATTGCCACCAGCCGCCACGTCACCGCAGACGCCGCCTACGCCAATGTTACCTTTAGTAACGGGGCCGTGTCCGGGGAAGCCAAAACGCTCGCCCAAGCATCCAATGTAGATTTGGCACTTCTAAAAATTGAGGCAAAAAATTTACCTACCGTTACTGTCACCACGTCTGCCGATGTGCGCCCCGGACAAGAAATTACCGTTATCGGCAACCCGCGCCGCTTGCAAAACACCGTTTCTTCGGGGCTTATCAGCCAAGTACGCAAAAAAGCCAACGGTACCCTTTGGCACCAAATCAGCGCGCCGATTTCCCCCAGTTCTAGCGGAAGCCCTGTTTTTGACCAAGACGGAAAAGTCATTTCCGTGGCGTTTGCCAGTTACCCCGGAGAGAACAACCAAAACTTAAACTTTGCCGTTCCGTCCGATTATTTATTAAATCTCATTCACGCCGCCGGGTTTGAATTGCCCGACGAAACCGTCGGGCAACCCAAGTCGCCCCAAACGGAACACCCGTTTATTACGCACGTGAAAAAATCGTGGGAAATGCTCAAGCGGCTTTTTAACCGTTCTAGGTCTAAAGACCTATCCGGCTCTAGGGCTTAATACTTCTTGCAAATCGTCGTCAAAACAAATACACTATTAGAAAATACAGATGGATGTATTTTGTCGTTTAGCAAGGAGTGAATATGAAAAAATTTGCCAAATATTTCAGCATCATTATTTGTGTGGCGCTGTTTATCTTTTTAATGTTGCCCTTTTTAGAGCCCCCCACCTTAAATGATGCGTCTGCCAATAAAAATAAAGACAGCCAAGTAGTGCCGCAAATTTTTACGTCTAATCCGCTTACGGATATCGTCAAACGTATTGCCCGTTTTTTTGGCAAGCAACATACCTCCGATAAAAATCAAAGGACCGCCAATACCACCCAACGGGGAGGTTCGCGCTATGCGGTTGCCAATTTATCCTCCGACGGACAAAACATGTTGGCCGCGGCCAACGGTAGCGCTACCGTGATTCCGGCTGACCCCAATGCTGCCGACCCGACCGTTTCCCGAGTGCTGGACGAAAACGGCGAGTGGGTCCTTGTGCAACAGCGTATGCCGGAGGCCGCACAAGCCGGTATGCACGAAATTTCCGTCAAAGAAGATGCGTACGAACGCTATATCAAACAAGAGCGCACCGCCCGTTTCACTCCGGCCGCCAATACCAAATATCCAAAAGCCGTGCCCGATTCCAAATTGGCTCGCTTGTTTCAACCTATTAAACGGTTTTTCGGTTTTGGCGACGAAGCAACCGTTGCGTCTAGCGGGGCATTAGGTAACAGCGCGGGAGAAACAGGCGCGTTGGCCTCGGCGACGTCGGGCTACGGAATAGGACGCTCGGACCGATTGGGTAAAAATACCGGCACTCCCATGCTCCAAAAACCCAAAGCGTTAGAGGCCGATTTCAACCCGCAACAATTTAACGCCGTGGTGGGGAATAACTCTACCGGCCAAACGGTTACTTTATCGGATTTATTAGACCCCTCCCAAGATATTGAAGATGCGGCAAATATGATCGCCGATTCTATCCCCTCCACAGGCGACCCGAAAAAAGATGCAAAAGCACGGGAAGAAATGCGTCAAAAGAAAAACGAAGAATTTTGGAACAGAACGTCGGAAAAAGTAATGGCTAACCAACAAGAACTCAGCGGGGGCGAAAAACCCCAAGACCCTATTGACAAGACAGGCGGATGCGATACACGGGAACCGCTGTTGAAAAATGGAGGTGCACCTGTTGAATCTTGCTCTGCCAATTCCGAAAGACTTATCTCATCTCTCCAAGAAAAAAATAAAGACGCATTTAAGCAAGAACTGGAACGAAAACAGATTAAAGGCAAAATTTTTCTAGATAAGAAAATGCACCTGACGCCCATTTTAGGGGTAGCAGATATTTCTTCTGTGGAAAAAATACAAAATATAGGAAAAGAAACTTTGCAAGATACAACGCTCCAAGAAATGACTGTCAAAGTAAAAGCAAAAGCCATTCCGTATGATTTAGATATATTGGAAAAATCCACGCAAGAAATGTATAAATATATGTTGCAACACGGCAACTGTACCGATAATTCATGTCTATGGGTAGCTAATAATGTTCCGACAGATGATGTAATGGCCTCCGGCGTATCCGATACCGTAACAGCCGCCGGATTTACGTTTACAGGGGACCCTTTACATAAATTTGAGCAACTTAAACAAAATTTCGTA
>Ga0310694_10001440_pt1 | contig 27089 bp, 20 predicted proteins | sample 174DNAGHGhighgp2_FD_203884 | JGI IMG/M metagenome (GOLD analysis project Ga0310694, IMG submission 203884) | Sheep rumen microbial communities from Palmerston North, Manawatu-Wanganui, New Zealand - 1742 DNA GHGhigh gp2 (v2) (version 2) | ecosystem: Host-associated > Mammals > Digestive system...
ACGGTATCGGCGGATTCTTCAATGCCGGTGGTAGTTCCGACCCGAAAAATGCCGAGATGGTCATCATGCACCTCTACCAAGGTGGCCTGAGCCTTACCGACCGCGATGATTACCTGAAGGAAGAGACGCAGGAGATGCGCGACAAGTATGTGGAGCACGTCGCCAAGATGTTTGAACTCACTGGCACCGATGCCGAAGCCGCCAAAGCCAAGGCACAAGGCATCCTCGCCCTTGAGACCGAGTTGGCCAAGAACTCGATGACCCGTGTGGAACGCCGCGACCCCGACAAGACCTACAACATGAGAACACTTGTCGAATTGCAGAAAACGACGCCCAACTTCGACTGGAACACCTATTTCAAAAACGCTGGTGCCCCGATGATCGAAAGCCTCAACGTGGGTATGCCCGACTTCATTGCCGCCATGGATAAAGTCATCCTCAACACCGACCTTGAAACAATCAAGGATTACCTGCGTTGGAAAGTTATCCACGGCAGCGCCTCCATGCTGAGCAGCGACCTCGACAAGGAGAATTTCAGCTTCTATGGCACCTATCTCTATGGTCAGGAAGCACAGCAACCGCGCTGGCGCCGTGTGCTCGATGCCACATCAGGCTGCCTCGGCGAAGCCGTCGGTCAACTATATGTTGAGAAATACTTCCCTGCTGAAGCCAAAGCCCGTATGCTGGAACTCGTCGGCAACCTGCGTGTTGCTTTGGGCGAACGCATCAAGAACCTCGAATGGATGAGCGAAGAAACCAAAGCCAAGGCACTTGTGAAACTCGACGCTTTCAACGTGAAAATCGGCTATCCCGACAAGTGGAAAGACTACAGCAAATATGAAGTCACACCCGAATCCTATTTCGAAAATGTGCACCGCGCCATCCGTTTCGAGAACGAGAGAGATATGGCTAAGATCGGCAAGCCCGTCGACAAGGACGAATGGTTCATGACGCCTCAGACCGTCAACGCTTACTACAGCCCCGAGATGAACGAAATCGTCTTCCCTGCCGCCATCCTTCAACCTCCATTCTTCAACATGGACGCTGACGATGCCGTCAACTACGGTGGCATTGGCGTGGTAATCGGCCATGAGATGACCCACGGCTTCGACGACCAAGGCTGCAAGTACGACGAAAAAGGCAATCTCAACAACTGGTGGACTGATGAAGACACTGTCAAATTCGCGGCCCGTACTGCCCAGCTTGCCAAACTGTTCGACGAATTCCAAGTGCGTGGCTATCAAATCAACGGCCAACTCACCCTTGGCGAGAACATCGCCGACCTCGGTGGCCTCAACGTGGCTTGGGATGCCTTCCAGATGACCGAACAGGCCAAGGAAAACAAGAGCATCGACAACTTCACGCCTGCCCAACGTTTCTTCATCAGCTACGGCACCATCTGGCGCAACAACTCGCGCGACAAGTACCTTGAGCGTCAAGTCGTCACCGACGTGCACTCGCCGGCGGAAGCCCGCGTCAACCGCACCCTCGGCTCGATGCCACATTTCTATGAGGCTTTCGACATCCAACCCGAAAACAAGATGTATATCGCACCTGAAGAGCGCGCTGCCATTTGGTAATCCGAATGTTGCCTGTAGTTCATCAAAGAACGAAGGCCATCTGCTCCGAGCATTGTGGAGCGATAGCCTTCGTCTTTTTTGCGGATTTCCGTCTCAGCCTTGCGTTGGGGTGCTCCCCTCTCTGGTCAATCAACTGGGCCTGCACCGAGGTGGACGCAAGCATCGCCACCCCCAATCCCATCGAAAGCACGATGGCTTTCAGTTTTTTGCTGTTGTTCATTTTTAAGTGATTATTGATTTAATGAGTTAAAGATTTAAGGTTCAAACAATTAAACAAAAAAAAACAAGACAAAGCACAATAGCCCTGCCTTGGATAGATGATACGCAAAAACTTGAGAGGAGATTACCCTCTTAACCAATTACTTTATAATCAATGACTTAAACAAAGAATTCACTAGTTTTCAGTTTGAAACTGCAAAATTACGGAAAAATCGTGTTCGGTAACACGAATTTTCCTTTCTTTTTTCCATCTTTCCCCAAGAAATGCTTATTTTTGCAATCGAATTCCAATTTGAAAACGCTATGACCAAATATCCCATCGGCATACAAAACTTCCAGAGTCTGCGCGAGGACGGCTACGCTTATGTCGACAAGACAGGCTTTGTGTATGAATTGGCCCAAAACGGCAAATACTATTTCCTCAGCCGTCCGCGCAGGTTCGGCAAGAGTTTGTTAATTAGCACATTGGAAGCATTTTTCTTGGGTAAGAATGAACTCTTCAAAGGCTTGGCGATCGAGCAACTGGAAACAGAATGGAAGCAATACCCCGTGTTCCATTTGGACCTGAACACAGGACTCTACAATGCGCCTTCCGCGCTCGATGAACGGCTAAACCATCACCTCAAGGGCTGGGAGGACCTTTATGGCATCGTCCCTACCGACTCGCAATCGCTTGCCACTCGGTTTGAAGTGGCCATAAAACGGGCATACGAGCAAACCGGGCTGAAAGTGGTCATCTTGGTCGACGAATACGACAAGCCTTTGCTGCAATCCCTTGGAAACAAAGAACTTCAGGACTCTTATCGCGCCATGTTGAAATCCTTCTACGGCGTGGCCAAGTCGATGGACGCCTATATCCAGTTCGCCTTCTTCACTGGTGTGACCAAGTTCTCCAAAGTCAGCGTCTTCAGTGACTTGAACAACCTGAAAGATATTTCGCTAAGCCCGCAATATGCTGAGATTTGCGGCATTACAGAAAAGGAAATCAGAGAGAACTTTGATGAAAATGTGGTACAAATGGCTAAGGCTAACCAATTGACTAAAGACGAGTGTTATGCCAAACTAAAAGATAATTACGACGGGTATCATTTCAGTAAGAAATCCGTTGGAATGTATAATCCTTTCAGCCTAATCAACGCCCTTTGCGACAAAGATTTCAACGACTATTGGTTCGAGACCGGCACTCCCACTTTCCTCGTCGAGACTCTGAAACGCAACCATTACAATTTGGAAAACATGACCCGAGAGGAAGTCACCTCGGATCTCTTGGGCAGCCTCGATGCCATTGACACCAATCCCTTGCCGCTGCTTTATCAAAGTGGTTATCTTACCATTAAAGACTACAACCCTCGCTTTGACTCTTATGTATTAGGCTTCCCAAACGGCGAAGTGGAACGAGGGTTCACGCGGTTCTTGTTCAGATATTATGCGCCCATTCGTGCCGACCAATCCGTTTCGTTCATCAATAATTTCACTCGAGAAGTGGAAAACGGCCAGCCCGAAAAATTCATGTCGCGCCTCGAAGCCATGTTCGCCAACCAAGACTATCAGATTATGGGAGACACTGAGCTGTATTTCCACAACGTCACGAGTCTCGTTTTCAAGATGTTGGGATTCTATACCAATGTGGAACGCCACACCACTGACGGACGAATGGACATGCTTGTGCAGACAATAGATTACATTTACATTTTTGAGTTCAAAATTGACAAGTCCGCTGACGAAGCCTTAAGGCAAATCGAGGAAAAACAATATGCTAAACCTTTTGAAACGGATCCTCGAAAACTTTATAAAATAGGTGTCAATTTTTCCACCCTGACACGTCGGATTGAAAGTTGGAAAATCTTTTGATTATGGGTATTAAAAAATTCATCGGAAAAATCGGTCTTAAACTCGGCGGTTGGACCACCGTCAACGAGACACCCGAAGGATTGGGCAACGCCGTTTGCATCGTTGCACCGCATACCGCCATAGAGGATTTCTTCGTTGGCCTGGCGTTTTATTGGTACTACGACATCAAATTCAAGGTGATGATCAAGAAGGAATTCTTCAAGCCGGTCATCGGATGGCTATTGAAGAAAATGGGCGGCATCCCAGTCAACCGCGGACACCAGAACCACCTTGTGGAACAAATGGTCGAGATGTTCAGCAAGAACCAAGACACCCATCTCATCATTTGTCCCGAAGGCACACGAAAGGCAGTAAAGCATTGGAAAAAAGGCTTCTACGTCATCGCACAAGGTGCCAACGTTCCCATCATTCTCGGATTCATCGACTATAAGAAGAAATATTGCGGTATCGAGCGAATCTTCTATCCCACAGGCGATTACGACAAGGATTTGGCTGAAATCTGGGATTACTACAAAGACGTGAAAGCCAAGCATCCCGAAGGCTTCAACCTTGACGAACAATACAGGAACGCGCAGCCATGATTGACCTGACGACAAAAATCCACGACAAATTCACCTTGGAATTCAAGGTGGGGTTCAACACGGATGTGGCTGCCAAACCAATGAAATACAGCGATTTTGTGCTGAACACATGGATTTTTGTTCCCAACAGTCTCGACATCAACGCGGCCAAATACAGCAAAGAGAACTTCTACCGCGACCTCAAGTCGGACCAACGCCTCATCACCCCTGATTATGCCTTGCATGAACTCGCGAACGATGAGCAACTGCTTCCTAACCAGTCGCTCATCAACGACTTCAACGACCTGTTTATCGCCCCCGACGACATCGTCGACCTCGTTCACTCCCTCAAGATGTATTGCGCCATCGCAAAAAGTGCTTTCAGAGACGCTTATCGCGGTGCTTTGCAAACAGAGGATGCACAACAACGCATCGAAGCATGCCAGACCTATCTCAATGACGTGGCTTTGGTTGTCAATCGATTCAGGAGACTTTTCAACAAACTGAAAAACAGCAATATCAATGGTCGAATTCTGCAAGACTTCGATTATTCCGATGAGTTTTTGAGCAACATCCTCGAAGAATACACTTATCGCCTTCGCGACCAATTGCTCCGTCAATTCCCCGACGATTATGCCGTCTTGGAAAGTCAATTCAAAAAAGTGTTGTTCGCCGAAAAGGCCTACAAGGAGCAGCAAGGCTACCTGGCCGTGAAGCCCAATGACCCCAATGGAAACGAAGACTTTGTGTTTCGTGCCAGTCTGCTCAAAAAATTCGCAGAAAGCAACCTTTACCTCAACACCAACAAGCGCAGAAACACCTTCCTCGTCGAGCAAATCCTCTACAGCGCAGCAGCCGGCATCGCCATGATTGTCGCCACGCTGTCGTCATTCTTCTTCCAACAGCGCTATGGCAATTTCACTCTGCCATTCCTTATCGCACTGGTTATCAGTTATATGTTCAAGGACAGACTCAAGGAATGGTTGCGTCTCGTCTTCGCCAAACGTGTGAGCAACAACGTGTTCGACACGCGCACCGATTTCAGTATCAAAGGCCGTCGCATCGGATGGAGCAAAGACAGCGTCGACTTCATCGATCCCGACAAAGTGCTTCCCGAGGTAATGCGGTTGCGCGACCGTCTGCCCCTCTTCAACGAAGTGAGCGGCAACGATGAGAAAGTGCTGTTATTCAGGAAGAAAGTGCAGATTTGGCCAAGCGAATTGGCTAAGGTTAGCCCCTTCCCGATGAAAGGCATCAACGACATCATGCGGTTTAACATCACCGAGTTTGTGCGCAAGATGGACAACCCAAGCATCCCGCTATCCGGGGCATGGGAAGAAGACGGATTTAGCCCCATCGTCGGGAAGAAAATCTACCGCCTTACGTTTGTGTTCCAATGCGTTTATGAAGGTCACACCGAATACAAACGCGTTTTGGTAAAATGCAACAAAAACGGTATTATCGAAGTAATCTAACCAGCTGAAAATCACTGCAAACGGGCCAGAAGTTCGTCACGATAGCTGGCACCCACAGGAATCTTGTTGCCTGCCACGGTCACGTCGCTCTTGTCCAAATCCTGAATGTGCTTGAACGAGACAATGTACGACTTATGTACGCGAACGAAACGGTCCTTAGGCAGCAGTTCCTCCAACTCTTTCAAGGCAAACAGGGCCGTGATGCGCCGTTGCGTGGTGTGGAAAGTGACGTATTCATGCTGTCCCTCGATATAAAGCAGGTCGTCGTAGTTGATTTTGTAGAGCTTGTAATCGGCCTTCACGGTAATGAAATCATTGGAACGACTAATGGTGTCGGCAGCAGGTTGCGACGTTGGCTCCAAAACAGGCTTCACGTTGCCGATGGCCTTATTGATGGCTTGGAAAAATCGAGGGAAGTCGAAAGGCTTGAGCAGATAGTCGGCAACGGCAAGACTGAACGCATCGACGGCATACTCCGAATAAGCCGTGGTGAAAATGACAGCAGGTTTCTTGTCGAGGCTTTTCACCAATTCAAGTCCCGTCAAATCAGGCATTTGTATATCCAAAAGCATGATGTCGACGCGGTGGTTCTTCAAGGCTTCCATAGCCTCAAAAGCATTGGAACAAGTGGCGACCAATTGCAGTGACTCCACCTTTGAGACATAGTCTTGCAACAGCTTTTGCGCCAAAAACTCGTCGTCGACGATGATTACGTTATACTTATCGTTCATAGCTCAATCTTGACTTTATATTTTCCGTTATCTTGTTCAATATCAAAAACATAGTCCTCTCCATAATGCAACATCAAGCGTTGCTGCACGTTTTTCTGTCCGATGCCTGATTTCTTCTCATCCTTGCCCACGAGCACCATTTTGGCATTTTCGGCCACTGTATTTTCGGCCTCGAAGCAAAAATGGAAGCCTTTTTGGGTGAAACTGATGTGCACAAAGCCTTGGGGATGGGTCTCCAACCTGCTGTATTTGAAGCAGTTCTCAATAATAGGTTGAAGCAACATCGGGGCAATCATATAATCCTCGTTGTCAATATCTTTCACTAATGTCACGTCACGATGGCCATTCATGCGCATCATCTGGAAATCGATGAAATTCTCCACATACTTGATTTCCTTGCTCAATGGAATCATTTCGGCTTGACAGTCGACGAGTACATAACGAAGCATCTCTGAGAGCTTCAACACCCCTGCCGCGGCATTGTCGTCGTGCGTGTAAACCATTGAATAGATGTTATTTAGTGCATTAAACAAAAAATGTGGATTGATTTGCGACTTGAGATAACGCAGCTCCATGTCGAGTTTTTCGCTCTTCAGTTGATTGGCGAGAAGGACCTCTTCGTTTTCCTTGCGTTGATAGTAGAAAATCAGCACAATGGCGAAAGTGGCGATAAACCATATCAGGCGCACCATATAGGCCACGAAGAGGACCGGAAACACGAATATCTGCGAGAACGGCTGCCCGTCGATGAAGTGCAGGAAGAACAAATCGAGAGCCGTTGATGCTGCTGCCCATATCGGAAGGATGAAAACGGACAATAGAATGAACAGCACTACCCTGCCTTTTTGGAGAAAATAGGCAATCAGCACCCTATTAATAAAGGTGACCAATAGCACCACCATTCCAACGAAACTCAAAGAGCTGACGCTACGAAACAGCAGATTGCCAGTGGAATGTACCGTAAAAAAGACCACAAACAACACCATCCACACCACGCCCCATTTGTAGAGACGCTGCAAAAGGTCGAGGTTGGAGTTTGGCAATGTCGGCAACGATCTTTTCATCACAATTCGTTGAAAATGCAAAGATAAGCGGATTTGAATTATTGTCAGACCCTTTTCAACGAAATTATTGAAATTGTCAATAAAGGACAGCAAAAACAACTTCCGATAAAGCGGTAAAAAATTTCAGTGAGGTCATGAAATAATTCATTGAAAATTACGCTCTAAAAACGTATTTATTACTATTTTTGCGATTCTTTAATCAAAGCATAAACAATTTGAATGATAGTGATATGAAGAGCCTTATTTTCAATATTTTAGCGATAACAACTTTTGCTATTAGCCCTTTGTTTTTACATGCGCAGGTCAACTCTCCAGCAGGTTCGGATGTCTTGAGAATCACCCTTGACCAAGCCTTGGAGATTGCCCTCTCCGAAAGCAACACCATCAAAATCGCCGACATGACCGTCGAAAAAAGCGGCTATGCGAAGAAAGGCAGCTATGCCGCGCTCTATCCCAACGTCAACATCAACGGCTCCTACCAACGCACCTTGCAGAAGCAGGTGATGGTGATGGACATGGGCGGCCAGCCGATGGAAATCAAGGTGGGTCGCGACAACAACATCAGCACCTCGGCCACGGCGAGCATGCCTTTGGTGAACGCCTCGTTGTGGGAGAGCCTCAAGCTATCGGGCATGGACGTGGAGATGGCGGTGGAGCAAGCCCGTTCCTCTAAAATCGCCATGGTGAAGCAGGTGAAGCAAGCCTTCTATGCCGTTTTGCTTGCGCAGAAGTCGCTCGACGTGGTGACCTCGGTCTTTGAGAACGCACAAAAGAACTACGAGAAGACCGAACAGCGCTTCAACGTGGGCAAGGCCTCGGAAGTGGAACGCCTGCGCGCCCAAGTAACGATGATGAACGCCGAACCCAACGTGTCGAGCGCGGAAAATTCGGTTTTGCTTGCCACATGGCAACTGAAAGCCGTGATGGGCATCGACTTGGACACCGACGTGGAAGTGGTCGGCGACCTGAACGACTACACCAAAACCATGCTCACGCCCTACGTCTCTGAAGACGACCTGAGCAACAACAGCTCGCTGCTGCAACTCGACATCCAGAAGCGTATGCTCGAATCGACCATCAGGATGCAAAAGAAACAATACCTGCCCACCTTGGCTGCCAGCATCAACTACAACTACAGCGCCATGGGCGACAGCTTACTGCGTTGGTTCCCCTCCTCCACAGCTGCGGTGAGCCTCAGCATCCCCATCTTCGACGGCTTCCAGAAGCACAACGCCATCAAGCAGAGCAAGGTGAACAAGAATATGCTGGAGCTGCAACGCGAGGACGCCGAACGCAACCTGCGTATTGGTATCCGCAACTACAACGACCAGATGGCCCTCTGCATCAAGAACTATCAGGCAGCCAACGCCACGGTCGAGATTGCCCAAAAGAGCTACGACATCTCGCAGAAAATGTATGAGGTCGGCAAGGCCACGATGGTGGAACTCAACGACTCGCAAGTGGCTTTAATGCAAGCGCAACTCACACAAGCCCAGGCAGTTTACAATTTTATGGTCGCCAAAGCATCGTTGGATGAATTGATTGGGAAGGAAGAATAAAGCCGTCAGCCATCAGCTATCAGCGCAGTTGTTGCGAGCTGAAAGCTGATTGCTGAGAGCCAATCCGTGAATCTTGAAATCTGAAATTTGAAATCTTAAAATCTTTGAATAATAAACACAAACCAATGAAATACCTCAAACTAAGTATCATCGCTTTTGCCGCAGCCGCACTGATGACGGCATGTGGCTCGAAAGACGACAACACAAAGGCAACGACCGAACAACCGCAGGCGCAAGTCGCTCCTGTGGTCAGCGTCGTGACGGCTCAAGCCGAGGACGTCGAAATCACCAACACATTCACATCCAACATTGAGCCTTTCGCCATCAACAACATCGTTTCGCAAACGGCGGGCCGTATCGTCAGCATCAAAGCCGAAGTGGGACAACAAGTGCGCAAGGGACAGCTCCTCGCCACCATGGACGACGTGAACCTGGCCAAAACACGTATGCAGTATGTCAACGACTCGACCGAGTTGGCGCGTCTCACCGAGCTTTACAACATCGGTGCTGTTGCACAATCCGACTACGACATGGCCCGCCTCGGCCTCAACGTCACGAAAAAGACCTACGAGAACTTAGCCGAAAACACTTATTTAAGAAGCCCCATCAACGGCGTGGTGACTGCCCGAAACTATGACAAAGGCGACATGTACAGCATGCAGATGCCCATCTTCGTTGTGCAGCAAATCCAACCCGTCAAGATGCTCATCAACGTGTCGGAAACACTGTTCACCAAGATCAGCAAGGACATGGACTTCGAAATCACCGTTGAGTCGTATCCTGGCGAGACCTTCCAAGGCAAGGTAAACCTCATCTACCCCACCATCAGTGCATCGACCCACACCTTCCCCGTCGAGGTCATCTGCCAAAATGCCAACCAAAAGCTGCGTCCAGGTATGTTTGCCCGCGTGACGGCCAACTTCGGCACCAACCACCATGTGGTCGTCCCCGACGGTGCCGTGGTCAAGCAACAAGGCTCAGGCGAGCATTTCATCTATGTGCTGCAACCCGACAACACGGTAAAATACCAGCTCGTGGAAGTCGGCCAGCGCCTCGGCAACAGATATGAAATCATCAGCGGCATCAACGAAGGCGACAAGATCGTCACCGAAGGACAAATTCGTTTGAAGGACGGAGTTGCCGTTACCGTAAAATGAATGTTGGATAAGGAGATTCCCTTCGGGAATGGAAATCGGGTGTTTTTTCATTAGCGGCGGCAGATGGTACAACAGAATCTCAACTTGTTCTTGCCGCCGCCTATCAATTTAAGAAAGCACTCCATTCCCGAAGGGAAACTCAGTTTTGAAATTATAAATCTTGAAATCGAATGAGCTTACAACGTACAGCAGTAAATAACTCGGTGACGACAGCCTTGGTGTTTGTCGCCATCGCCATTTTCGGTATCTATTCCTTGATGAACCTCTCCATCAACCAGCTTCCCGACATGGAGACGAACTTCATCATGGTGCTGACCAACTACCCAGGCGCCAGCGCAGAAGATATCGAGACCAATATCTCCAAGACTTTGGAGAACACCCTCAACGCCGTGCCCGACCTGAAGCACCTCTCCTCCACTTCGCGTGAGAACACCTCGGTCATCTCCATGGAGTTTGAGAGCGGCATCGACATTGAGGAAGCCACCAATAACGTGCGCGACAAGTTGGACATGGTACGAAACTACCTGCCCGACGGCGCCACTAACCCCGTGATTTTCAAGTTCAACGCGGAAGACATGCCTATCATGCTTCTGAGCGTAACGGCCAAAGAGAGCTTGCCCGCTTTGGAGAAAATCATCGACGACCGCATCACCACGCCTCTGGCCCGTGTGAGCGGCGTGGGTACGGTGTCGGCCAACGGTGCGCCCAAACGTGAAATTCAGGTGTATGTCGACCCCAACAAGCTGGAAGCCTACAACCTGACCATCGAGTCGATTTCATCAACTTTGATGTATGAAAACCAGAACATCCCCTCGGGTTATATCGACATCGGCTCCAATACCTACAACCTGCGCGTCGAGAAGCAGTTCCGTTCCGCCAAAGAGATGGAAGACATCGTGGTCGGCTCGCGCAATAACGCCCCTGTCTATCTCCGCGACGTGGCTCGCGTCATCGACGGCCCGGAAGAGCGTTCTCAGGAGTCGTTCAGCAACGGCGTGCAAGGTGCCACCATCGTGATCCAGAAGCAAACCGACGCCAACGCTGTGAACGTCATCAAGGGTATCAAGAAACAACTTGCTGTCATCGAAAAGACCTTGCCCTCCGACGTGAAAGTCACCATCATCGTCGACGGCTCCACCAGCATCATCAACTCCATCGGGAGCTTGCGTAACACCATCTTCATCACCTTCCTGTTGGTCATGCTCGTGGTGTTCATCTTCCTCGGTCGCTGGCGCGCCACCTTCATCATCGTCTTGGCCATCCCGATTTCGTTGCTGGCTTCATTGATTTACCTGTTTGCCACGGGCAACACACTGAATATCATCTCCATGTCGGCACTATCCATCGCCATCGGTATGGTTGTCGACGACGCCATCGTGGTGTTGGAAAACATCACCACCCACATCGAACGCGGTTCCAAACCCAAGGAAGCCGCTGTACACGCCACCCAGGAGGTGCAACTGTCCGTCATCGCATCCACTTTGACCATGTTGGCCGTGTTCCTGCCGTTGACCATGATCAAAGGCACGGCTGGTGTGATGTTCAAGCAGTTGGGCTGGATCGTATCCATCATCATGATTGTTTCTACCTGTGGTGCCTTGACTTTGGTGCCGATGATGTGCTCGAAAATGCTTGTGATGAATCCCCATCAGAGCAAGTTCCACAAGGCCATTTTCCGTCCCATCAACAGAGGCCTCGATGCCATTAGCAACGGCTATGCCCGCCTCATCAACTGGGCCGTCAACCACCGCAAGCTGGTGTTCTTCAGTATGTTGGGTTTGTTTGTCATTTCATTGGTACTTCTCTTACCCAACCTGAAGACCGAAATGATGCCCAAGAGCGACTCGGAACGTCTCTCCATCAGCATCGAACTGCCTGTTGGTACGGGTCAGGAGGTCACGGGAGCCTTTGCCAAAGAGCTGGCCGACGACTTCATGGCCATGCCTGAGGTCAAGATTTGTAACTACAGCTACGGTCAAGCCGACTCCGACAACGCTTTTGCCTCGATGCGTAACAACGGCACGCACATCATTTCTTTCAACCTGCGTATCGGCACCAAGACCGAGCGTCGCAAGGCTGGAATGCGCACCTCAACGGAAATCGCGGAAGAGATTCGCACCAAGCTCAACGCCATCCCGATGATTAAGAAAGCCAACGTCAGCGAAGGCGGTGGCGGCATGGGTGGCATGAGCACCGTCCAGGTGGAGATTTATGGCTATGACTTCGGCACTACCGACCGCGTTGCCAACGAAATCGCACAGAAACTCCGCGACAAAGGCATCAAACAGGTCATCGTGGGCCGCGACGAGTACACTCCGGAATACCAAATCGACTTCGACCGCGAGAAGCTAGCCCTCAACGGCATGAATAGCTCCACCGCTGCCACCTACGTCAAGAACCGTATCAGCGGCTCGGTCACCTCTTATTATCGTGAGGACGGCGACGAATACGACATCCGTGTGCGTTACGCTCCTGAGTTCCGCACGAGCATCCAAGACATCGAAGACATCAAGATATACAACGGCTATGGCCAAGCTGTTCGCGTGGGCGATCTGGGCACCGTGGTCGAGGCCTTGACCCCGCCCAACATCCAACGCAAGGACCGTGAACGTATGGTCAGCGTGACCGCTGTCGTGGGTAAAGGCATGGTGTTGAGCGATGTCGTGAAGATGGCTCAAGAAGTGATTGACGACACCGAGATTCCTTCCGAAATCATGACCAAAATCGCCGGTGACTACGAGACCCAACAGGAAATGTTTGGCGACCTGATCACCTTGCTTATTCTCATCATCATCTTGGTTTACATCGTGATGGCTGCCCAGTTCGAGAACCTGATGAAACCTTTCGTCATCATGTTCTCCGTGCCGTTCACCTTCACGGGTGTGTTGCTTGGCTTGTGGGTCAACAATGCCGCCTTGGGCGTCATGTCGTTGGTCGGTATCCTGATCTTGATGGGTATCGTCGTGAAGAACGGTATCGTGCTCATCGACTACACCACCCTCTTGGAGGAACGCGGTGTCGAGGTGAAGGAAGCCACTGTGAAGGCTGCCCGCTCGCGTCTGCGTCCTATCCTGATGACCACCTTGACCACTGTCCTGGGTATGATTCCTATGGCCATCGGTCGTGGCGAAGGAGCCGAGATGTGGAACGGCTTAGGTATCACCGTCGCCTGGGGTTTGACCATTTCGACCCTTATCACCTTGTTACTGATTCCTGCTTTGTACTGCTCACTTGAAACTAGAGCCGTGCGCCGCAAGAGACGTAAAGCCGAGGAAGCGTTGACGAAAACGGAGAATATTCGTTAAGCCGTCGTCAGCTATCAGCAATCAGCCGTCAGCTAAATCCATGTTAAACAATAAGTAACTGATTAAAATGAGAGATTTCCATCAATACAAGGTGTGGTCAAGAGGACATCAATTTGCCTTGAGTATCTATAAGGAAACAAAGCGTTTTCCAAAAGAAGAACTGTTTGGTCTGACCTCTCAGATACGAAGAGCATCCATGTCGATTCCTTTCAACATTGCAGAAGGATGTGGAAGAAGGTCTGATGCTGAATTTGCTTACTATCTCAATATTGCTGCGGGTTCTGCTTCAGAAGTAGAAGAAGAATTGCTGTTGGCTTATGACCTTGAATTTCTTGACAAGGAATCATATCAGCCACTTGATAAAGAAGTAAAAGAGATTAAAGCTATGCTTAGCAAATTAATAGATTCAATAAACTAACCATAAAGCTGTCTGCTATCAGTTCCGTCCAAGCCAAGCTGACGGCTGATAGCTGACGGCTGATAGCACTAGAAAGACATGAAAGCCATCCTAATCACATACAACCAAGCCTACTACGACGAAATCGCTAAGGTGCTGAACGACAATGGCGTGAAGGGCTTTACAGAATGGAACGAAATCAAAGGCCACGGCAGCGAGACGGGCGAGCCGCACTACGGCACCCATGCCTGGCCGACCTTGAACAACGCCATCATCAGCATCGTCGACGACGACAAGGTGGACGACATCCTCAACCAGCTGCACGAAAAAGACCTCAAAACCCCCGACTTGGGCTTGAGGGCTTTCAGTTGGGCAATTGAAGCAATGATTTAAGGTCTTAGACCAACAGCATGAGTTGATTGTTTTGCGAAAAACGCCATGTTTCAACTGAAAACCCGCAATAGGACCTGCTCTTACCCCCAGCCCGCCATCATGGGCATCCTTAACGTGACCCCCGACTCGTTTTCCGATGGAGGACGTTACAACTTGATGGACAACGCTTTGCAGCATTGTGAGCAAATGCTTGCCGAAGGGGCCGATATCATCGACATCGGGGGCTGCTCTACCCGACCCAACAATGCCATCGCTACCGAAACGGAGGAACTGGAACGTGTAATCCCGATACTGAAATCCATCCGAAAGTTATTCCCCGACACACTGATTTCCATTGACACCTTTAGAAAAAACATAGCTGAAGCTTGCCTCGCTGAGGGAGCAGACCTCATCAACGACATCTCGGGCGGCTTGTTCGATGCAGAGATGTTGCCTTTCATTGGACAACACCATGTTCCGTATGTGATGATGCACTGCGTGGGAACACCTGAGACCATGCACCAATACGCCCTCGGTGGTGACATCCACCAAACCGTCAAGGAATTCTTCGAACGACAATGCCAAATTCTCGAATCCTTTGGCGACCAGCAAATCATCCTCGACCCAGGCATCGGTTTCGGCAAAAGTTTGGAAGCCAACTATCAGTTGCTCAGTGATTTGAACAACTATCGCTATCATAATCTGCCCATCCTCATCGGCATTTCGAGAAAGTCTTTAATTAATAAGGTGTTAGGCACCACTCCACAAACCGCTGATAATGCGACTACGGTACTCAACACCATCGCCTTGCTCAATGGGGCCGACCTTCTGCGCGTGCACGATGTGAAAAAGGCTCGCGAAGCCATCAAATTGGTCGGGACTTATTGTCATAAACGACCTGTTTGATTTGCTTCGCATAGAATTACGCAGTATTGACTAACGTCGAAATCTCCTATTCGGCGGAGCCAATCTTCGATTTCAACGTAGTTAAATTCATCAAAAACATTATTAAACAACCGTTAAAGATTTCTCCAGACCTTCACTGTATTTTGAAAGATTTCTTGCCCGTTAGGGCAATCCCACAAAAAACACTACCTTTGCAGCAAATTTGAAACCATGATTGACCTCTTCATACAAGTCCGCGTTTTCGACATTATCGATATCATCTTGGTGGCAGCCTTATTTTACGGACTCTACCGCTTATTGAAAGGCACCTCAGCCATGAGCATCTTCATCGGCATCGTGTCATTGTTCCTTATTTGGCAGTTGGTCAAGGCTTTACAGATGGAAATGTTGACCGCCATCCTTGGAGCTTTCGTCAGTGTAGGCTTCATCGCGCTCATCATCATTTTCCAGCCAGAGATACGACGCTTCTTGTTCACCATAGGTGCACAAGCCCAAGAAGGCAAACTCGTACGTAGATTCAACTTCCTGAAAGTCAGAAGTAATGTCGACTTAAACATTGATGCTATCACCAAAGCATGCCTCAATATGTCGGAAATCAAGCAAGGCGCACTCATCCTATTGACGCGAGAAAACAACTTGGACGACATCGTGACGACCGGCGTGATGGTCAATGCCGACATTAGCAACCCGTTGATTGAGAATATCTTCTTCAAAAACAGCCCCTTACACGACGGTGCCATGATCATCCGCCATAACCGCATCACGGCTGCACGTTGTATCTTGCCCGTCACACAAAAGACCAACATCCCAGGACACTATGGTTTACGCCACCGTGCCGCCATCGGCGTGACCGAGGTCAATGACTGCATTGCTCTAGTGGTTTCCGAGGAAACGGGAAACATCAGTATTGTGACGGGAGGGGAAATCAGAACCGTGAAGGGTTCAGAACTTAGAGAAACTATTGAAAACGAGCTGAAAGTTTAATTTGAAAAACCTTAAAAGTCACCATCAACAATGTTTGCAATAACTTTGTCAACTACCTGATCAAAGTATGGCAGACGCAAGAAACAATTGTGTCTAGAAACCACCTCATCCACATTGAAAGAGTTTACAATATGCGTCACGAAATAGGATGCTTTAGGCAATGGGGATGACAACCATTCGGATTTGATAGGAATCGTCAACTCAGGGATAATGTTCTTTGAGGAGACAAGCACCGCATAAGACAGACCTGGCTCAATAGTTTGCAATTCGTCGCACGAGATGACCAAAGCAGGATGCGCTTGCACTTTGCCATCAGGAAGCACAAAAGGGACTTCCACAATTTCTCGTTGATAAACGTTGTTTACAGCCACTGTTCCAAGTTTTTAGGAAGATTACCACTGCTAGATTTAAGGTAAGTACCGTAGTCCTCGGCTGCCAAAGAAGGAAAACAGCTTTCATCAAGCGGAGGATAGTCTTTCAGCCTTTCAGCCAACATCTCGTCTAAAAGCCCACGATGGCAAGGTCGGGCACGATGAGAAAGTCCATTGACTTGCGCCATAAGCCACATTTCGACCTGTTGCTGAAGCCATGTTTGGAACGACTCATTAATCTGCAAAATGCTTTCGGCTTGCATGACTAGATTATCATCTAATGAAATGGGATAGGAACACATTTAACTTCTATTTTGATGGCAAAAATACACAAAAAAGAAAACACAGCCATACTTTTCCAAAAAACTCCAATGAAAAAAGACACAAAAGAATTACATCGGGACTTGCTTTTGGAAAATTGGTTTCCCTCAAGACTACTCATCAATTTCGATGAACATATCCCCCTCTTCGGCATAAAACAGATGCTTCTTATATGGGTTATAGCGAAGCATAACGTTGTAATAATAGTTCACATTGTTCGTCTTTGCCCCGACATAACTGTTCATCATATAGTCGTAGGTGTAGCCTGCATAGAGTTTCCCAAGATACACGGCATAGTTATAGACATCTGTAAGTTTCAGTGTATCAATGGTATATTCATAATCAACTTGGCCACTCCATAGGGAATAGTTGGCTTTTGAATCGAAGCCATCCATCAAGTTGTGTTCGCAAAACTGCACAGGACGCCATTCGCCATCGTTGATTTCGAACCACGAAGCCACATTAACCGTATTCAAAGGATGTTTGTAGCTGAACTCGTCCGTGTCGCTGAAAAGGTAATCCTCATACTCAGTGATGCGCCCCGAAATCTCCATCCGCGACAACATCACCAGCCAATGCGTTGAGTCAACTTGCACGTTGTCAATATCATCCGGAATATACACATCCAAACCGTAGACACGTAACATATCCGCGTAAGCCTCATACATCACGTCCAAAAACAAATTCTGGCTGAAGCCTTGAAGCACCTCTGTCTGACCATATTGCATGTTGTATTCCACCTTCACATCGGCCTGCTCGGGGAAATATACCGCCACGCGGGTTTGGGTTTGCTCGGCCACAAATTGCTCGGCGAGTTTCTTCTCCATTTGGCAACTAGAGAAAAAAAGCGATAACAATACGAACAACAGCAATTTTTTGGCATGAGACTTCGGGACAAAGGACACGTGACTATGGTTAACCGTCTCGCGTCTCGCGTCTTGAAGTCTCGCATCATTCCTTATTTCATTCATTTTCTTCATTACCCATTTCATCAAACAACTCCATTTGCACGCCGTCGCCTTGCGGTTTCACAATCTCCATCGGCACATCGGCAGGATTGACTACGATTTTCTCTTCATTTTCAGTTTCCTCAGTGATGTTTGACCCTTCGGCAGTTTCTGAACCCTCAGGCTCGGCAGATACCTCCTCACTCGGTTCAGGTTCAAAAGGTTCAAGGAACTGCCAGCTTTCTATCTCTCTCGTCGACAAGCGTTTACCCTTAGCTTTATAACTCTTGATGCCGATGAATTCCTCCACGTTGACCTCATCATCGGGGAAGCTGTTGCCTGCATCACTGACTTTGTAGCTCAGCAACAATCGTGGCAGCATGTCGGTACTCATTCCCAAGTATTTCGCCTCAGTGTGCTCGCCGATGAAGGAGACTCGGCTGTTCAGTTTGGTATCCGCTTCGATGGTGAAACGCTTCAGGTACATCTTCTGTGTCTCGCCTTCAATGTAGACCACTGATAACACTTCATCAGCGTCGAATTTACGGATTTCCACCATGTCGTCGTCGAAGTGGGTATTGAGGTCGAAGCCCGAAATCTTAAACTCGCCATTAGAGAAGATCTGCAAAATCTTGTCGTCGCCTTCGAAAGCACCAAGGTACTGGCCGCGCTTGTCGGCATTGAGACGGCGCACAGTGTCGTCGTACCATATTTCGCGGGCTTCAAGGGTGGAAACACCTTCCCCACCTTTCTTGATTTCCTTGACCTCATATTTGGTCAACAGGTTACCTCGCGTGTCGCGGCCTTTCACAGCCAAGTCAGCAAACCTGTAGTCCACCGTCTTCTGTTTCTTGTTGAACAGCACCAGCGTGACCTTGATGACCTCAGCTTCGCCATTGGGATTAGCCGAGAAATAACGCACCTTAGAGCCTGGTTTGCCTTGGGTGAGGTCATATTCCTTGTCGCGGGTGACGCCCTTCACGGCAAAGCGCTTCACGTAATGCGGTGCACCAGTCTTGCCATCGCGATACACTACATTGTATATAGTTCGGTCATCGTTTCGATGGAACACACCCACATACTCAATCTTCTGACCGACAAAGAGTTTCGGCTGCAATTTCACCACAGAATACTTGCCGTCTTCGTGGAAAACGATGATGTCGTCCAAGTCGGAGCAATCGCATACATATTGGTAGGCCTCCTTGTTTTTCTCGCGTTTCAGGCCCTCGCCAGTGCAAACGAAGCCTTCCTCCTTGTTGACATACAGCTTCTCATTGTTGGCCGCCACGGCCACAGCCGAAATGTTGTCGAAGTTGCGGATTTCGGTCTTGCGTTCGCGTCCCTCGCCATATTTCTCCTTGATATGCAGGAAATAATCGATGGTGTAGTCAACGATATGGTCGAGGTTATAGTGGGCTTCTTCCATGCGTTTTTCAAGTTCGGCCAACTGCTCGTCGGCTTTCTTGATGTCGAATCGCGAAATCTTGCGGACGGGTTTCTCACAGAGCTTTTCCACATCTTCACGGGTCACTTCGCGTTTCAGCAGATTACGGTACTCATCGAAACGACGTTCAATGCCAGTATAAAGCGCATCCCAATCTGGATAGTCTTTGTTTTCCAGTTCTTTATAGATACCTTTCTCAAAGAAAATCTTCTCCAACGAAATCCAATGCCAGCTGTTCTCCAGCTCGTCAATCAAGATGCGCAATTCGAGGCTCAGCAATTCCATGGTGCGGTCGGTGCTGAGTCGCAGAATTTCGCTCACGCCCAAAAACACCGGATGTTGATTGACGATGACGCAGGCATTGGGAGAAATGGAGACCTCGCAATCGGTGAAGGCATAGAGCGCATCGATGGTTTGGTCGGGCGAAACGCCAGGATTCAGATAGATGACAATCTCGCAGTTCTCAGCAGTATTGTCGTCGATTTTCTTGATCTTGATCTTACCTTTGTCGTTGCATTTCACGATGCTCTCGATGACGCTACCCGTGGTGGTGCCGTAAGGTATCTCGCTGATGACCAAAGTTTTCTTATCCTGTTGGCTGATTCTCGCACGGATTCTCACCTTGCCGCCTCTCAGACCGTCGTTGTAGTTGGTCACGTCCATCAAGCCGCCAGTAGGAAAGTCCGGATAAAGCACAAATGGCTCGTCGCGCAGATAGGCCACCGAAGCGTCAATCAGCTCGTTGAAGTTGTGAGGCAAGAACTTGGAAGCCAGACCCACGGCAATGCCTTCCGTGCCTTGCGCGAGCAGGAGCGGAAACTTTACCGGCAGCGACACCGGCTCGGCGTTACGATTGTCGTAAGAACGCGTCCAGTCGGTGGTCTTATGGTTGAAGACGACCTCCTTGGCAAACTTAGAGAGGCGCGCCTCGATGTAACGCGGTGCAGCGGCATCATCGCCCGTGAGGATGTTGCCGAAGTTACCTTGTGTCTCGATAAGCAGGTCTTTCTGAGCCAGTTGCACCAAGGCATCGCCAATGGAAGCATCGCCATGAGGGTGATACTTCATCGTGTTGCCCACGATGTTGGCCACTTTGTTGAAACGGCCGTCGTCAAGCTCGTCCATCGAATGAAGGATACGGCGTTGCACAGGCTTCAAGCCGTCTTCAATGGCAGGCACGGCACGCTCCAGGATGACATACGAGGCATAGTCGAGAAACCAGTTCTCAAACATGCCTTTCAGTGGTATCACATGATACTCATCCTCTTGTGCCTGAGCGTCTTGCACATCGTCAGTCGGTTCGTCTGCTGGCTGCTCATTCAGCGCATCGTCTTCCAATTCCGTCTTGTCTTCAATATCCATTTATGCGTTTTTCAATAGCTTGCAAAGATAAGAAAAATAACAATGTCTTGACTTTCGTATTGGATTATTCACCCATAGGAGAGCAATACTCGAAATGCGGAATGGGCTTCAGTTTGAACAGGTTTTTGACGTGTTTGTCGTCAATGCGGGCTTTTGTTGCGGGGTCGGCGCACTCGCCTGTGCGGATGTAATGGTCGAGGACGGCGTAAGTGAAGCCTAAGTTATCCTCATCGCTCTTGTCGGTAAGGCCATCGGCGGGAGTCTTTTCCACCAAATCGATGGGCAACCCCAGTTCCTTCCCTACCGCCTTGACTTCCTGTACAGTAAGTCCGCCAAGGGGCGAAAAATCGCCGGCGGCATCGCCATAACGAGTCGAATAGCCCACCCAGTCTTCAGAGAGGTTGCAAGTGTTGGCCACACGGCCATTGAGCGACTGCGAGACGGCATAAAGCGTCGACATGCGCAGGCGCGGGGGCAGGTTAATGATGGTTTGGTTGCTGACTTCGGTGTCCAGCGTGCCCAATTGCTCTTTCACGGCGGCCATCAAGGTATTGAAAGTGTCGCCAATGTTGACGCAGCAATAGCGGATGCCGAGGTGGTTGATGAGCTTCATGCTATCGGAGATGTCCTTTTGTACGCCGTTGGGCATGGTCACGCCGATGACGCGGTCCTTGCCCAAGGCCTCGACACACAGTCCAGCCACGACGCTGCTATCCTTGCCGCCCGAAATGCCGATGACGGCATTGCAGCCTTTTCCGTTTTCCTCAAACCAGTCGCGAATCCATTGCACGACTTGGTCTTTCACTTCTTTTGCATTGAGTGTTTTCATATTGACGAGTTGTTGTTTGACATGAAATGTATTTTCGCGCAAAGATACATTATTATTGTTACGGTAACATGCCAAACGACAAAAGTTTTCATTACCTTTGCCACCGAAAAAGCACAAACAAGTCATTCATAATGCAGAATTTCAAAGACTTACTCAAAGACGAACTCAAAGGCTGGAAGCCGTTTGATGTCATCTGGCTAGTGACGGTAAGCGTGTTCATCACGGTGATGTCCATCCTGTTCAAATACGACAAGGCCAACGACCAGTTTTATTGGATCCACATCGTGGCGGCGACCTGCGGCATCATCAACGTGGTTTTGGGCGGCAAAGGCAAACTCTCCAACTACCTCTTCGGCTTCATCCATTGCTGCCTGATGATTTACATCACATTGATTTCCAGACTTTATGCCGACTTCGGAGTGACAGTCTATAACTTCATCATGCAGTTTGTGGGCTTCTTCACCTGGTCGAGAAACATGAACCACGAGACCCATGAGGTGAAGAAAATCCATGCCAGCAACAAAACCCGACTCATCAGCCTTGCAATTATCGTGGTTGGCACAACTGTCGTTGGTTTTCTTATGCAACGCTTTACCAACGACTTGGCCCCTTACGCTGATGCTGCCAAGGCCGTGATGCAAGTCGTGGCCATGATATTGATGGTCAGGATGTTCAGCGAGCAATGGTGGCTTTGGATCGCCATCAACTGCGTCAGCATCTTTATGTATATCAAGGCGGGCAACTTCCCCATCACGATGATGTATGTCGTCTACCTCGTCAACTCCATCATCATGTGCGTACGCTGGGAGAAGGAAGCCTGCGCCAATGACACGCTACTGAAATGAAAGACAACCAACAAAATACAAAACTCATCGGGGCGTTGGCCGTGGCGCTTTCCGCCATGCTTTGGGGCGTGGACGGCATCCTGCTCACCCCACAACTCTATAACCTCAACACCGCCTTCGTGGTCTTCGTCATCCACCTCTGCCCTTTCGCGCTGATGAACCTGTTTTTCTTCAGGGAATACCGTCACTTGAAGACCATGACGCGCTCCGACCTGGTTTATTTCCTGCTCATCGCCTTGTTTGGCGGTGCCTTGGGCACCTTGGCCATCGTCAAGTCGCTGTTTTTGTTGCATTTCAACAGTCTCTCAGTCGTCGTACTGCTACAGAAACTGCAACCCGTCTTTGCCGTCATCTTGGCGCGCATCATCCTGAAAGAGCAAATCAAGAAACATTTCGCGCTTTGGGCTTGTGTCGCCCTCATTGGAGGCTATTTCCTCACCTTCGGCTGGTCGCTTCCCGATTTCAGCACCGAGGGCATCACCACGGTTTATGCGGCTTTGCTGTCGTTGTTGGCGGCTTTCTCCTTCGGCAGCTCGACGGTGTTTTCCAAGAAGATTTTGGGCAACTATTCCTTCGTCAGTTCCACCTTCTTCCGCTATGGCTTCACCACGCTGATTATGCTCGTCATCGTGTTGTTCACCGGCCACATCGGCGACTTCTCTCAGGTCACGCCGCGCAATTGGCTTTTCATCGCCCTCATCGGCCTGACCACAGGTTCGGGAGCCATCTTCCTGTATTACTATGGTTTGCGTCACGTAAAAGCTTCGCTTTCCACCTTCCTTGAGTTAATGTATCCCATCACCGCTGTGGTGTTGGACTATTTCGTCAACGACACGCATTATTCGCCGGTTCAATGGATTGCAGCGGCAGTGATGCTGTTTGCCATTGTGATGCTGAATGTTAGCCCAGAATCCAAAGAAATTGATTAACTTTGCAGCATCATCAAAAAAAGTAACGCCATGGAAAACGAAATCAAACGGATCTATTCAGGCTCGGTGATCAATGCCGAGTTCATCGGCAGCGTATTGGAAGAGAACGGCATCCAGTTCCTCATCCGCAACTTCCAGGAAGAGAGCCTCGTGGCCGGTTGGGCCGCCGGCACCATCAAGGGCGATGCCTCAGTGTTTGTCTTCGCCAAGGACTACGACAAGGCGATGCTGCTGCTCGACGAGATTAATGCGGCTGAGATGGAGGGGGAATAAAGATATTACACACATCGCTACTCACAACTTTTACAAACAGCATCAAGCCATAATAGTAGCATGAAAATGCGATTGATCACTTTTTCACACTAAAAAGTGGAAATATTTCTTATTTTTCCACTTTATAACGAAAATAATCTGTATTTTTGCCCCGGGACAACAACAAATCATGATTAAGACAAAACAAGAAGTCGAGGATTTTCTCAGTCAATTTGGCATCAAGTTCGATGTTTGGGGAATCTTCTATTTGGACAGAGACAAGAACGAAGAAGCCTTGAAGGCATTGGGCATCACCCCTAAAGCCAGGGATGAAATTGTGCGCCAATTGCAACCAGACGATTATGTGGAAACATTGCCTGCTGATTTCTTCGATGAGATGTGGGTGTTTGGAAGAGACATGGAAGGTACTGAACTCTACATCAAAATCGCCATGGGACAACCAAACGACCGTACCATTTGCATTTCGTTCCATATTGCGGAACATCCAATTAACTATGCATTCAAAAAGGAGGAATAACATGGAAAAGTATGTTGATATTAAAAGTCCTTTCACTGGCGGGAAAGTAAAAGAAGTGAACACCGTGGAAGAGCATGAATTCCGAAAAGAGCGGTTTTCGGTGCATGTGCGCTATTATGTCTGCGAAGACTCTGGCGAGCGGTTTACCACAACGGAGCAGGACGAACTCCTGTTCAACGAACTCTATTCACAATATCGAGTGAACCACGGCATCCCCTTCCCTGAGGAAATCAAGGGAATCCGTTTGCATTACGGCCTGAATTACCAGCAGATCACCAAGATTCTCGGTTTCGGTGTCAACCAATATGCGCAATACGAAAAAGGGCAGATGCCTTCCGAATCCAACGGCAAGTTGCTTTCGGCTGCCATGAACCGCCAGTTTATGCTTCATCTGTTGGAAGACAGTCGAGCCGAATTTGACGAAGCCGAATATAACAAGGTGTATCAATCCATCTTGGCCTCGGAAGTGAAGCCCGAAAACGAGGTTCAAAAGCGCCTCATCTATCGCGACACCCGCCGTTCGGTCTATAATGGCTTTGGCCAATTGAACGTCAAAAAAGTATCCGAGATGGTTAAATTTTTCGTTTGCAAAGAAAGTGGCCTGTTTCCCACAAAACTCAACAAGGAGATGTTCTACGCCGATTTTTTGCACTACAAGCAGCACGGCCAATCCATCAGCGGGCTTCAGTACCAAGCCATCCAATACGGGCCCGTTCCCGTACATTACGACACCGTCTATGACAACATCGACGGCATTAGCAAAGAGATTGTGGTGGCACACGACATGGAAAGCACTCGTTTGAGTTGCAGTTCTTGCGACACCAGCGTATTCAACGCGCAAGAGCTAAATACACTTGACGAGGTTGTAGCCAAAATTCAGCCCATGAGCACCCAAGAAATCATTGAAAGAAGCCATGAGGAAGAGGCTTGGAAGAATTATCGCGAGGGTAACCAGTTGATTCCTTATTCTGAGGCGTTTTTGCTACGACTTATGTAATTGTTTGACAATTATTAAACACAAAAAGCCAAGAAGCACTCACGCACCTCTTGGCTTTTCACTTGTATTAGCAAAAAGCTTAATTTCTGAAAATCAGTCCATCGCTTTGCACATCGACGATGATGGTCTTCGTCTTGTCGACCGACTCGGCCAGGATCATCTTCGAGAGCGAGTTGAGCAACTCACGCTGCATCATACGTTTCACGGGACGCGCACCATACTGCGGGTTGTAGCTCTGCTTTGCGATGAAGTCGACGGCGGCATCGGTGATGTCAATCTTGATGTCGTTGGCGGCCAGCATCTTCTGCACGCTGCGGAACTGCATCCTCACGATGTCGGCTATCTGGTTCTCGTCCAAAGGCTTGAACATGATGATGTCGTCGACACGGTTCAGGAACTCAGGCCGCATGAACTGCTTCAGTTGCTCCATCACCTCGTTACGGGTCTTCTCGAAGACTTCCTCGTCATTGCTGCCATTCAGCAAGGCGAAGTTGTCCTGGATGACATTGGCGCCGATGTTGGAGGTCATGATGACTATGGTGTTCTTGAAGTCCACCGTACGGCCTTTGTTGTCGGTCAGACGGCCGTCGTCCAAGACCTGCAACAGGATGTTGAATACGTCGGGGTGAGCTTTTTCGATTTCATCCAACAGGATGACGGAATACGGCTTACGACGCACGGCCTCAGTCAGCTGACCGCTCTCTTCATAGCCCACATAGCCTGGAGGCGCTCCGATGAGTCGCGACACGGTGTGACGCTCCTGATACTCCGACATGTCGATACGCACCATGGCGTTCTCGTCGTCGAACAGGAACTCAGCCAAAGCCTTGGCCAACTCGGTCTTACCCACACCCGTGGTACCCATGAAAATGAAGGAACCGATAGGACGTTTGGCGTCCTGCAAGCCCGCACGGCTACGACGAATAGCGTCGCTGACGGCGGTGATAGCTTCATCCTGACCCACCACACGTTTGTGCAGTTCATCTTCGAGGTGCAGCAGTTTCTCGCGCTCGCTCTGCATCATCTTGTTGACCGGGATACCCGTCCAACGCGACACGATTTCAGCCACGTCGTCGGCACCGACTTCCTCATCCACCAGCGGGTGGTCGCCTTGTGCCGCTCTCAAGTCAGCCTTGGCCTTCTCGATGGCGGCCTCAGCCTCGCGGATCTTACCGTAACGAAGCTCAGCCACACGGCCATAGTCGCCATCACGTTCAGCCACCTCGGCTTGATGCTTGTAGGTTTCTATGTTGCTCTTCTCCTTCTGGATGAGTTCCACGTAGTTGCGTTCGGTCTCCCACTTGGCCTTGATAGCGGAGCGTTTGTCGTTAAGCTCAGCAATCTCCTTCCCTATCTCCTCCACCTTCTTGGTGTCGTTCTCGCGCTTGATGGCCTCGCGTTCGATCTCCAACTGACGGATGGCGCGTTCCACGTCTTCAAGCTCCTCAGGCATCGAGTCGATTTGCAGCCTCAGTCGCGAAGCGGCCTCATCGATCAGGTCGATGGCCTTGTCGGGCAGGAAACGGTCGCTGATGTAACGCACCGAAAGCTGCACAGCGCTGATGATGGCTTCGTCCAAGATACGGATGTGGTGGTGCGTCTCGTAACGCTCCTTCAAGCCACGCAAGATGCTGATGGCCGAAGCCTCGTCAGGCTCATCGATCATGACCTTCTGGAAACGACGCTCCAGTGCCTTGTCCTTCTCGAAATACTGCTGGTATTCCTTCAAGGTGGTGGCACCGATGGCACGCAGCTCGCCACGGCTCAGGGCCGGCTTCAGGATGTTGGCCGCGTCCATGGCGCCTTCGCCACCGCCTGCGCCTACCAAGGTGTGGATCTCATCGATGAACAGGATGACCTCGCCATCGCTGTCCACGACTTCCTTGACGACGTTCTTCAAACGTTCCTCAAACTCGCCCTTGTATTTTGCGCCAGCGAGCAAGGCACCCATATCCAAACTGAACACGGTCTTCGTCTTCAGGTTCTCAGGCACGTCGCGGTTGACGATACGCTGGGCCAAGCCCTCCACGATGGCGGTCTTACCCACACCAGGCTCACCTATTAAAATAGGGTTGTTCTTGGTGCGTCGGCTCA
>Ga0310694_10001441_pt1 | contig 27083 bp, 17 predicted proteins | sample 174DNAGHGhighgp2_FD_203884 | JGI IMG/M metagenome (GOLD analysis project Ga0310694, IMG submission 203884) | Sheep rumen microbial communities from Palmerston North, Manawatu-Wanganui, New Zealand - 1742 DNA GHGhigh gp2 (v2) (version 2) | ecosystem: Host-associated > Mammals > Digestive system...
GAGTAACGTAATAATTGGTTAAAGTTAGAAATTTATTCATCGATTATTCATTCACAACCTTCTGGATGGTACCGTCCTCATTGTAGAACAGACGCTGCACCTTGAGCGAGCGCAGATGAGTGATATCGTTTGAAGGTACACAGTCATGGTAGAACAAGAACCACTCGCCCTTATATTGCACAATGCTGTGGTGTGTGGTCCAGCCTACGACGGGATCGAGGATAACGCCCTGATAGGTGAAGGGGCCATAAGGATTGTCGCCGATGGCATAGCAGAGCATGTGGCTGTCGCCTGTAGAATAGCTAAAGTAATACTTGCCGTTATACTTGTGCATCCAGGAAGCCTCGAAGAAGCGGTGCGGATCACCGGCCTTCAGCGGCTGACCGTCCTTGTCGAGAACGACCACTGAACGGGGGGCCTCAGCAAACTGCAATACATCGTCGCTCATTTTGACTACGAAGCTCGACAGGGCGGGGATGTCGGCAGGTGCGAAGAGCTGTGTCTTCTTATCGGCAGCAGGACCAAGGTCAACGCCTTCCTTCACCAACTTCTGAGGAGCCTGATACCACTGGAGCTGTCCACCCCAAAGTCCGCCGAAATAGGTATAGATCTGACCATCGTCATCCTTGAACACACTGGGATCGATTGAGAACGAGCCGCGGATGGGGTGCTCCTGGGGAATGAACGGACCTTCGGGCTTGTCGGCGATGGCCACACCAAGATGGAACACGCCGTTGTAGTCCTTGGCAGAGAAGATGAGGAAATACTTGCCGTCTTTTTCGACAACATCGTTATCCCACATCTGCTTCTCAGCCCATTTCACCTGGTCCACATGCAGAATCATACCGTGATCGGTAATCTCGCCGTTCTCAACATCCTCCATAGAGATAACATGATAATCCTTCATCTGGAAGTGACCGCCATCGTCGTCGAAGGCGGCACCTGCCTCCCAATCGTGAGAGGGATATACATAGAGCTTGCCATTAAATACATTAGCAGAAGGGTCTGCATAATAATCTTTCGGATAAAGATAACGTGGTTTCATTTGCTTTGGATTTTTAAAATTTCAAATACTGTTATTCAATATTCTCTTTTTCAGCATTCCGCCGGCGTGCTGCCAGCTCTGCCTGCATATTTTCATTATACTCCTTGGTGATGGGGTAGAGATAGAGGGCGGCAATACCTACGCAGAACAGCAAAGCAGGTACGATGCTCGACACCAGACGGATTCCCTCCATCGCACTCTCATTCTGTATCGAATCGCTACCGGGTTGGTAACCGAAGGCAGAGATAATGACACCTGCCACGGCACCGCCAAGTCCCAAACCGACCTTCAAGGCCGCAGAAATCCCGGAAAAACAGAAGCCTGTGGCACGTCGGTAGTTCTCGTATTCGATATGATCAGCCACATCGGCAATCATCGCCCACAACAATGGGATGGTAGGCGCATAACTCAATGACTTCATGATGTTCAGCACAAACAACAAGCCGACGTCGGTGGGTGAGGGCAGGTAGAACAGGAAGGTGAAGAAGGACGTTAGCGTCAGACAGACAATAAAAACCTTCTTCTTACCGTATTTGTTGGCCAGGAAGCGCGACAACGCTATCACGCCAATGAACTGCACCACTGCGCCCACAATATTAAAACAGGAGAAGCCCACGGCATAGGCATCCTCGATGGAATCGGCTAATTTGAATATGCGGAGGAAGTCAAAGAGCGACTTCTGGTCAACGTTGTATTGGAAATAGAAACTCATGGCCGAGCTCCACATCGCGAGGGTGATGAACAAGGCGAAAGTCAATAGGAACAAAGCTGACCAGGGGATGTCGGAAATGGTACACTTGATATCCTCCTTGACATTCATTTCCTGTCGGGGCGGCGGTTGGATACGCTCCCGGCTGACGGAGAAAGACACAACAAACAGCGCGAGTGCGACGCACGCGAAGATGGAAATGGTGTACAGCCATCCATGTTGGGCATTGTCGTGTCCGAAGTGACTTACCATCGGCAGCGTCAGGCCCTGTACCACAAACTGGGCGATGGTCACAGCAATGAATCGAATGGTGCAGATACTCGTGCGCTCCTTGATTTCGCTCGTCATCACACCGCCTAAGGAAATATAGGGGATGTTGTTTGACGAATATACCGACATCAGCAGCATATACGAAATAGTGGCATAGACAGCTACCATCCCTTTGTCCTCGATGCCGGGATTATAGAAAGCGAGGACATAGAACACACAGAAGGGTATGGCTGTCCAGAGGATCCAGGGACGGTATTTACCCCAGCGCGACTTGGTGCGGTCGGTTAAAAGGCCAATGGTGGGATCGACAATGAGCGATGAGACACTGGCAATCATCAGGATGCTGCCTGCGACAGTGCCGTCGAGCCCAAAAACATCGGTGTAAAACTTCAACTGGAACATCACCATCATTTGGAATACGAGGTTAGCGGCTGCATCTCCCAGGGAGTAGCCTACTTTCTCGCCAAATGATACGTTTTGGTTGATATTTCGTTTCATGCCGCAAAGTTACTTACTATTAAGAAATAAGACGTTTTCATTTGTCACAGATGCTTTGTGCTGTGTTTCATTTGGTAAGAAAAGACGGAAAAACACCGAAGGAATCGAATATTTTTTATATATTTGCAGCATGATTATAAAGAAACTATTAATCGTACTACTTGCCATCCTCTGCGTTTCATCAACGGCAAACGCAGAAGTCAGGCTGCCCCAATTGTTTCAGTCGGGTATGGTCATGCAACGTGGCAAGCCGATCCCTGTTTGGGGGTGGGCTGATAAGGGAGAACTGGTCACCGTTACCTTCCAAAAGAAAACTTACACCACCACAGCCGACGATCAGGGCTGCTGGCGCATTGACCTGCCCAAGATGAAAGCCGGCGGTCCATTCACTTTAGAAGTGAATAGTGAAGGAGTGAATAGTGAAAAGTTAATAATCGACAATATTCTGATTGGTGACGTGTGGTTGTTGTCTGGACAGTCGAACATCGATGTAACCATCGAACGTGTTTATCCGCAGTATGTCAACGAAATCGATCAGTTCAATAACGACCAGATCCGTCTGTTCCGTGTACAGAACGAAACGTCCGTCCATGGTGTAAAAGACGATATCCGTCCTACGAACATCAACTGGAAACCGCTCACCAAACAGAATGCCTGGCTTTTCTCGGCCGTGGGCTCTTTCCTCGGTAATCGGATGTTTGAGAAGAACAAGGTGCCTCAGGGTATTATCGTCAACAGTTGGGGCGGTACGCCCATCGAAGCGTGGATCAGTGCCGACTCCCTGCAAAAGGACTATCCCATGTTGGTAAAGCGGGCAGCACTCTATCAGAATGATAATTACGTTAGAGCTCAGATGCAGGCCAACGGAGCTGTCAGCAGACAATGGAATGAGATGCTTGATAATCAAGAGAAAAGAGGAAAGAGGAAAGAGGAAGGAGAAAAGGGGAAAGAGGAAAGAGGATTCACCTATGCCTCCCTCGTATTGGATGATAGCGACTGGCAGACCATCAATCAGGACAGATGGAGCTTGCGGCACACGGGCAGTATATGGCTCCGACAGCATATTATTATAGATAAGGTACACGCGGGTAAGCCCGCCCGTCTGTTGCTGGGTACCCTCTACGACCAAGACATCACTTATCTGAACGGCAAACAGATAGGAAGCACCGGCTATCAGTATCCCCCACGTCGGTATGACATCCCTGAGGGCCTGCTCAAAGAGGGCGATAACGTGATTGCCATCCGTTTCATCAATAAAAACGGGGCCGTTCACTTCATCCCCCAGAAACCTTATATGCTCTGTTTCGGCGATGACCGTTTTTCGCAGAACCCTATGCCAAAGGATGTCATTCCCCTTGGTAAGGAATGGAAGATGAAGGTTGGCGCAATAATGCCACCTTGCCCAGGTGGCGATGTATCGCTGCAGAACCAACCCACAACACTTTATAATGCCGTGCTCTATCCTTTGGCCCCCTATGCCATTAGCGGCGTAGTATGGTATCAGGGCGAATCGAATACGGGCAATCCTGCTCCTTATGCCGATTATCTGAAAAAGCTGATGGGCTGCTGGCGCGACCGTTGGCAGGATCAGCAGATGCCTTTCTGTATCGTACAGCTGGCTAATTACGATGGCCGTCAGCAAACCGGAATGCCAAGACCGATTGCCTATCCAGAAGAACCTGTGAACAGCAGTTGGGCACAGTTGCGGGAGGCCCAGCGCACAACTGCCAAGGCAGATGCTTTTGCTGAACTGGCCGTGATCAACGACTTGGGTGAGACCGTCGATATCCATCCCCTCCGTAAGAAGGAGGTGGCTGAGCGCATCGGACTCTGCTTTGACCGTCTGGTCTTTAAGAATACGAAGGTAAAGTTGTCGCCAGAGGTAATTTCTGCCGATTTCATCGATGGGAAAGTGGTCCTTACGCTTGACCAACCCGTACAGTCAGGTCCGCTCCAAGAGTTTGAAATTGCCGGTGAAAACGGAAAATTTGTTAACGCAGAGGCCACCGCTGACGGTAACAAGATTGAGGTGAAAGTGGCAGCAAACTCTCCACTAAAAGTCCGCTATGCATGGAAGGACGATCCCAAGGCCCCCGTCCGTTCTCTCACGGGCCTACCCATGTCATCATTTGAAATAAATATCAACAAATAAATAATTAAAACATTATGTCAATTAACGAAATCAACAACTCAAACGGCTTTTACAAGCTTTCATGGCTCCAGCGCATCGGCTTTGGCTCAGGTGACCTGGCGCAGAATCTTATCTTTCAAACGGTAGCGACCTACCTGATGATTTACCTTACCACGGTATTGAAAATCAACCTCGCCTTTGTCAGTGGACTGATTCTCACTGTCCGACTCATCGACTGTTTCTGGAGTCCTGTAGTAGGGCGCTATATCGACAACCGTAATCCTAAGTTAGGCAAATATCGTGCCTACCTCCTCTATGGCGGTATCCCCCTTACAGTTGCCGCCTGCCTGTTGATGCTTCCCCAGGCTGCTGAATGGTCTATGCCTATGAAGATGGTTTATGCTGCTGTCAGCTATACCGTGCTCAGCATGATTTATTCAGTCGTGAACATTCCTTATGGCTCGATCATGGCCAGTATGACCCGTGATAACGATGAGGTACTTATCCTGACTTCTACACGTATGGTCTGTGCCAACATCGGTCAGATCGTGGTTCAGGCCGGTTTCCCCATCGGTCTGGCTATGTGTATTCATTCTGCCATTGATTGGAATCAGGCCACTTTCATGGCCATTGGTACCATTCCCGCCTTCATTATCCTGCCGTCTATGCCAGCATTGAAGAAATGGCTGGGCAAAAAGGGTCTGTATTATACTCTTCTCGCTATCGGCCTGATCGGATTTGCCATCCTTTTCACTATCGGCAAATTCTTTGATGTGGCATCCGCCAATGCCCTTGTCCAGACAGCAAAGGTCATGACGGGTGTCGGTCTGCTTGTAGGTTCTCTGATGTGGGCTCTTGTGCCTGAAGTCATTACAGAGGCAGAGTATCGTACCGGTAACAGACCTGCTGCTACAGTCAATGCACTGGCCGGCGTAGCTTTTAAGGCCGGATTCTCTATTGCCGGTTGGATTACGCCGTTGGTAATGGGCTGGATCGGCTTTAACTTCGTCAGCGAAGAGTCTGCCCTGCCCACTGACCCCATGGCCTGGTTCACGGTTACGGCCGTGTTTGCCCTCGTCGGTTTCGTGCTCCTGATGCTTTGCTTTATGGGCAGTAAGGAAAATATCACCACGACTCCGGAAAAGCCTGTTACTTACGGTGAGATGTGGCAAGAGTTCAAGGCCAATAAGTGTCTGCAACTTGTGCTTAGCATCTTTGTCGTGGTATTCCTGGCCTCCTTTATCAGCGCACCCGTCAATGCCTATTATGTCAAGTTGGCCAATTACTCCGAAATTGCGCAGAATGCCATTCTGATGTTCACCACCGTCATTCCTGCCACTCTTCTTCTTGTCGTGGGCTACCTTATCTATAAGTATCCACTTACTGATGAGAAACTTGATGAGATGAGCCGCGAGATAGAAGCGCGCAATAAGTAATAAAGCATGCTACAGATCCGCTGCAAGAACAACAATGTGACGAAGAGTTTTCCCGAGGGAACCTCTTTGTTGGATATCTATCAGGCGTTTGCCGAGGAGATACAACTCCCTTATCCTGTCGTTTCGGCGAAAGTGAACAACGTGTCGCAGGGACTGAAGTTCCGCGTGTACCAAAATCGCGATGTGGAGTTTCTCGATGCCCGCGAGGGTAGCGGTCATCGTGTGTATGTGCGCTCGCTCAGCTTTGTACTCTACAAGGCGACGCAGGATGTGTTCCCTGGTTCGAAACTCTTTATCGAGCACTCGTTGTGCAGGGGCTATTACTGTAACTTCAAGAAAAAAGGCAACGAACCACTGACAAACGATGATGTCAACAGCATCCGTCAAAGAATGCAGGAAATCATCGACCTCGACATGCCTTTCCGTCGTACGGAAGCGACCAACGAAGAGTCAATCCGTATATTTACTGAGCGTGGCTTCACCGATAAGGTGAAACTATTGGAAACCAGCGGACAAATTTATAGCGACTATTACACATTGGGTGATACCGTTGACTATTATTATGGGCCGCTGGTTCCCAGTGCCGGCTATCTGAAGGTCTGGGGACTGGAACGCTATGAAGAGGGTATGCTGCTGCGGGTGCCTGATTGGTATAATCCGCTGAAATTGGCGGAGAAGGTAGACCAGCCCAAGACCTTCGAGATGTTTGCAGAAAAAACACGCTGGGATATCATCATGCGACTCTCGAATGCGGGTGATGTGAACAAAGCCATCAAACGTGGCCATGCCTCAGAGCTGATACAGGTGTCAGAGGCTTTGCAGGAAAAGAAGATCGTACAGATAGCCGAGGAAATAGAACGCCGATTCCACCGTGAGGAGAATCCCACACGACTGGTACTCATCACAGGACCCTCCAGTTCAGGAAAGACCACGTTCTGCAAACGACTGTCGGTACAACTGCTGGCTTGCGGTCTGAGACCTGTGTCGTTCTCTACCGACGACTATTTCGTGAACCGTGTGGACACGCCGAAGCTGCCCAATGGCGACTACGATTTCGACAACATCGAGACGGTGGAATATTCGTTGTTAGAAGACCATCTGCTACGCCTGATGCAGGGTGAGAAAGTCGAGATTCCGGAATACAACTTCGTCACCGGCAAACGCGAGTACAACGGCAAGAAACTCAAACTGTCAGGCGATACCGTGCTGATTATCGAGGGTATTCACGCCCTGAATCCGCTGCTGACAAAGAAGATTCCCGATGATGTGAAATACAAGATCTATATCTCAGCCCTCACCAGCATCTCGCTTGACGACCACAACTGGATTCCCACACGCGATAACCGTCTGCTGCGCCGTATCATCCGCGACTACAACAAAGGCGCTTATACGGCCCAGCAGACCATTTCGCAGTGGAAGAACGTCTGCCTGGCTGAAGACCAGTGGATATTCCCTTATCAAGAGACGGCTGACGTAATGTTCAATTCAGCTCTCAACATCGAATTTGCTGTACTGCGTACGCATGCTGAGATTATCCTCGCCTCTGTGCCACGCAACTGTCCGGAATACTCTGAGGCGCACCGGTTGCTGAAATTCATCCACTACTTCATTCCTATCAGCGACAAAGAAATACCGCCCACGAGCATCATGAGAGAGTTCGTAGGCGGCAGTAGCTTCAAGGAATCGTCGTTCTGATTCAATTCTTCACGAGTCTCACCTCGTAGATTTCACCAATCTGCTTACGTGGCTTGGCGACGAATTTCACGCGTACCTGTTTCTTGCCCTTGAGCAGTTCCTCAGGCACAGGATAGGTCTCGTATTTGAATTCTGAGATGCGATACTTGCCCGTATTGTTCACCTCCTTCACTAGGACGTCGTCAACAAGGATATCAAACTCATGACTCTTCCATTCGCCTACACCCCAGTATTTCAGGCGCAGGCTCAGGTCAGTCTGCCCACCCGTCTGAAGCATATAGCTGAAGTAGTGGCCGTCGCTGGCGTCACGATAGAACACATCGTTGGTATTGCCCACCTGTGATCGGTCAGTCTCCATAAAGTGGTCTGACTCAGGCTGTTGCTCACCTGGCTGTACCTTATCCGTCGTACGGGCTTCTAGTGCCTGACGCTCCTGCTCCTCCTTGGCCAACTTGTCCAGATAGCTCTTGTAGCTATCCTCCGAGAGGGCCAGCCAGTACATCATGTAACGCGCATCGTGCAACTCAAAGAAAGGCATCAGCTCGTTGCGTATCTCGTTCTCCATCTTCGTGGATATCGTGAAGTGCAACGGCTTTCCGGCTACGGGCTGCAATTGGTTTGCAATAGCCTCTAAGTCGTTATTAATCAGTATAGGCGCCTTATCCACAGGCAGTTTCTTTCCGACTGCCAGCTGTCCGAAGCGACTATCGTCGGCTATCAGACGTACCAAGTCCTCAGTACCGGTCTTCATCGCCAGCATAATAGGACCATGCATCAGGGCGATATACTGTGGCAAATTGGGCAGATATTTCACGCTATTGTGCATCGGGAAGGTCAGTTCCACCACGTCGCCCTTCTTCCACTGACGACTGATGGCGACATACGACGACGGACCAGTGACGATGGTAACGGGCTTGCCGTTCACCTTTACCTGGAAAGCGTCGGGCTTCACCCATCCAGGATAGCGCACTTGCAGCGTAAACTGTCCCTTACCCTGAACGATGGTGATCTTGCTGGTCTCAGTATAGGGAAAACCGGTCTCCTGACGCAGCACGATACCGCGCTCCTTCCAGTTCAGTTCAGAAGCCACGAAAAGGTTGACAAACAGATTGTCGGCCTTTTTGGTATAGACAAATTGACCGTACTTACCATGATTCTCCATACCCGTTCCCACGCAGCACCACATGGCCTCGTTGGGAGCTGAGTAGTTGCGGTAGTGGCGAGGACGAGCCGATGTAAAGTACACGTAGCCACCGTGCTCAGGATGCTGGCTGGAGAGGATGTGGTTGAACGTAGCCAACTCGTAGAAATCGGCATAGCGGGCCTCCGGATTACGGCGGTGGAGTTCTTCCGAGAGCTTCAGCATATTATTGGTATTACAGGTCTCAGGACCGTCGATGTCGGTGACAAAGTCCTGACAGGCCTCCTTGCTGGGGAAATGCTCACGGCGCGAGTTACCGCCGAAAGCCAATGTACGTTCGCCTGTAACGATATCCCAGAAAAAAGCGCTGGCATTATGATAAGCCTCGTCATCAGTCAGTTCGGCTATACGTTCGAAGCCCACCACCTTAGGCACCTGCGTGTTGGCATGCATGTTATCCAGGCAATCCTGACGTTGTGATAAGGGCAGCAACAAGCGTTTATGCGAGAAGCGCTTGGCCACGTCCAGATACTTCTTGTCGCCAGTGATAGCGTAGGCATCGGCCAACACCTCGTTCATGCCGCCATGCTCGGTATGCAGCGTACGCTCCACCTGAGCGTCGGTCAGTCCTGACGTCAGGTCGATAGCCCAGTCGCAGAGACCCAGAAACAGTTTCTTGGCCTGCTCGTTGCCACAATATACCCATGCATCACGCAAACCTGCATACACCTTATGGATATTATAGAAAGGAACCCACGCACCCGAGTAGGGGCCGAAGTTACCTTTCTTATAAGCCGACCAGATACGGTCGGAGCCAGGCACACCGCCTATATAGCCCTTGCCCCACTCCGGATGGTTCTTGGCATTGGCATCGGCACAAGCCTGCAATTCGCTAATCCAATATTCCATACGTTCCCGACATTCCTTGCTGCCCGTAGCGGCATTCATGGCCAGCGCCGTCAGGTAATGACCGCCCACATGACCATCCAGTCCGGCCCAGTTTGGATATAACTCACCCTTCGGCTTCAGTCCGGCCTCCTTGAGGAAAGGTGCCAGCAATCGGTCGTTGTCGTACTGCAACAACACTTTGATGTTCAGGTCGCGGGCCTTTTTCAGCGGTCCATCAAGCAAGGTGACATCACCAAGGGGGAACTCATCGGCATAGAGCCGATCCTGTGCATTGATGCTGCCTACTGTCAAAAATAACAGCATCATAATTAAAAATCGATTCTGTTTCATACGTCATTGTTTACTTTTCTGTTGCAAAATTAAGAAATAATCTGTGAATCATCATTCGTAATTCGTAATTTTTTTGTAATTTTGCCACCAGTAATCAAAAAACAAAACATTATGAAACGAATCTAAAGAAACTATGGTAGAATTGAAGAACGAACAATTGGTGATTCGCGTCGCCGAGATGGGAGCAGAGCTCCAGAGTGTGAAAGACTGTCAGGGTAGGGAGTATATGTGGCAGGCTGGTGAGAAATGGCCGAGACACTCACCCATCTTGTTCCCTATCGTCTGTAGTGTGAACAACGATACCTACGTGGTTGACGGCCAAGAGTATCACCTGCCCCGGCATGGATTTGCGCGTGATACGGCGTTTACCGTAGTAAGCCAATCGGAGGAAAAGGTGACACTGGCGCTGCATGAGTCGGAGGCATCGTTGAAGGTGTATCCATATCGTTTCAACCTTGCTATCACTTATCGTCTGGAAGGTAACAGGATTCACGTGATCTGGCATGTGGAGAATACGGACCAGCAGGAGATTCATTTCCAAATTGGCGGACATCCTGCCTTCAATGTACCTGGTGGCAAACTGGAGGGTCAGATCAAACTGGATAACGATGCGCCAATGGATGTGCTGAAGAGTTATATCGACGGCAGTCACGACATGGTGGAGGAGCCCTTGGAGGCTGATGAGGGCGTGATAGAAATCTGCAATAACTTCTTCCGCAACGACTCGGTGAAGATCCACAAGTGTCAGACGCATCGTGCCATTTTGATGGATACCAATGGCGAACCCGCTGTGACGATGGATTACAAGACACCCGTCTGTGCCTTCTGGAGTCCTTATGACAAACAGGCCCCCTTTGTCTGCATTGAACCTTGGTACGGCCTTGGCGACCCCAGGGATTTCAAGGGTGAGTTTAAGGACAAGCCTCTGATGAACCATCTACAACCAGGTGCCTCATTCATGAGCAGATACACGATTACGATTGGATAGGCACCTGATTCTGCTCGTGATTCTCATCGTTTCTGCCCCCCGCGTATTCCAAACAGAAAAAACATATTTTTCGCCTTTTTTCTTGGAACTTTCCGAAAAACGACCACCATACGAGGACATAGCCCACAAGGTTATGTCCTTAGTTTTTCTATCACATCGTCCTGTTGGGATTAGGTATCTTTACAATTCTGTCACCATTTGAAACGGAGACCTAACTCCAAGTGGAAGTCTGTGGGCTTTTCCTTAAAGAAGTTGCTGACATTGCTACCATTATCAAAGTAGTGGCGGATACCAGGCTCTGCATAGAGACCAAATTGAGGTAGGATGTTATATTGCACGCCTAATCCGCCTCCAATCGACCATTGCATACGGTCTTTATTTATCTTTTGATCTATGCCGTCTATGTTGATTTTGGCCTCAACATTCCAATCGACTTGTCCGCCGCCAGAGAGATAGATATTCAACCCCCGCCATTGCCATAGGGCAAACTGAACATTGAGCGGTATGCCAACATAATGAAGCGTCTGATGCCGACATACCTGATTATCTAACATAACGTTCGTGAAATCTGAATTCAGCTTGGTGTAGACGACACCTGTACCAATGGAAAGCCTGTCAGTAAGGGGATAGCTGAATGTCAGTCCCAACGAGATGGGCAAGTCATGACTTTGCCGTTCCTCATAGCCAAACAAATAGACTGGCGAGTCTGAATCACGCCCTCTTGTAAGAGCAAATTCCTGAAGCATCTCCTGACTCATCTGAACACCATTCCTTCTTTCCAAGCTGTTCATTCTTCCAGAAACATAAACATTCATCGCCAACAGATGAGAGTGCTGACGCTTTGTTGCTCTGCCAAAGGCTCTCGTCAGAGGGTTTTCATGTTTATCGAAAACCACTGATGGCTCTGACGAGGGTTTTACTGATGCGGTATCAGGTTTTTGTCGCTCAGTTTCAATGTCTTGTTTATCTTGAGTATGGTCTGAATGATTTTCAACGATAAGCTTCTTTTCAGTTAATGGCCCTACAAACGTCTTGGAGTCACTATTTGTTTCCTCAAATTTATCAGCGATATTATCATTGAACGGTGTCATTTTTTCTGTAGTTTTCACTTGAGCAGATGTCTCAGTCAAACCGTTTTGAGCCGACAATTCTCTGTCAAGCTGACGATTCCAAAATAGGATTGCACCACCTGACACAACACCTATGAAGGCAGCAGCAGTTATCCAACGGCGAATCATGACGATGCGGGCCTGACGTTTCGATGCTTTGTCGAGTCCGGCCTCAATGCCTTCCCATAGGTCATGGGAGGGTGACTTCTGATAGTCTGCCAAATGTTGTTCCAGCCTTTCGACCCATTTTTCCTGCTTCATTTTCTGTATCGTTTGGTGTAATCCTTCATCATTCTTAACAATATTAACTTCGCTCTACTCAGTTGGGAGCATGAAGAACTCTCCTTTATCCCTAATCTTCTAGCGATTTCCTTGTGAGAGCAATGTTCGAAAACATAGAGGTTGAGTACCATTCGGCAGCCCGCAGGCAATTGCGCAATCATGTTGGTGAGCACGTCTGGAGGAATACATTCCAAATCTGGCTCTTCGTCTGGCAAATCCGTAATGGCGCTTGTAAAGCTGACACGCTCGTGCATTCGCAAGAAGTCAATAGCCTTGTTGGCTATAATTCTGCCTATCCACGACTTGAGAGAACCCTCGCCCTGATAGCTGAACCGCTGGATAGAGGTTAGGATCTTTACGAAACTGTCCTGGACCACGTCCTCCGCATCAGCGTCGTTAGGGATATACCTCAGTCCTATCGACATGGCATATCCTTTATAGCGCTCATAGAGCCGCCGCATCGCCTGACGGTTTCCGGCTTTTACGGCTTCCAGCAGTTGCTGCTCAGTTTCCAACGGTAGGGTTATTTGTTATTTGATAGCCAGTGTACTTCAGCATCATTTCTGGCGAAAATGTCTTTATCTGCATATCTCCACCTTTCCTCGCGATTTCTATCTGCGACACTGAGAGTAAACTCGTAAATGTAGGATTACTTAGATAGAGAAGTGATTTCGACTTGGATGGTATGATGGTTGCTGTTACAAATATCAACTCATCCTGATCTGTTATTACTACAAACGGAAGATACACAACAGACACATCTTTGAATTCAAGATATGCTGCATCCTGAGAAATACCAACACACCGATATTGTTTCAAGCTAGATGTAAGAAGGCTAGAGTTTTGGGCGTGATCATGATTGGCCTCTAGCAACCAGGCCCAATCTGGCGATGATAGCATTTCTACTCCATACATATATTGCCCAATCTTTGCAATATTGACGTCAGGAATTACCTTGCTTACAATCGCCTTCAATGGTAATGTGTGAAAAGTCAAATATACCTTGTTATCCGTTGATGGGCCATCTTTTACTCGGATTTTTACCCTGACATCGCCCGTGTCTGCTTTTACGTCATCCACCATCCAGACACCCCTGTAAGTTACGTCCATAGAAGCGAGGGCATATTCCATCTGATTAGAATCGTCAGAGTTGTCTTCATCTTTACTACAGGCCGTAAAACCTGCTGTCAGCATCATAACCAATAGCGCTGATCCAAACAATTTCAAAAGTTTATTTCTCTCCATAAAACAAAAATTATTCATACTTTTTTATTATAACGTATAAAAGAGGAAAATGCTGCGTTAAAAAAGTAAAAAAACAACTACCTCAAATCAAATACTTAATGAGCTCACGAAGAATTTGTAGGTGATGCCATCGAGCGTATTAAAAACATTTATAAACCTGCCTCTAGGAACCGCAGCTCTGCCGGTACCAGTGCCGATGATTCCGTATCTCATATTGATAACTGAGTTGATGTGCAAAGATAGTGCAATTCAGTGAGATAACCAAATAATATGCGAAAAAATGCGTTTTATTATTGTATTTTGTTTCCTGTCTCTTTTGTTTATTTATATGTATACATGAGACTTGTTTATGATATCGTGTATTGCATTTTTCTTATTTATTATGTATCTTTGCAGCCAAATTACAATAAATATTCAAATGAACAAGTTTTTTACAACCCTTTTTGCGTTGGTTAGCATGACGGCTATCCATGCTGCAACGGTTACTTTGACAGTCAGCGATACCCGCCTGCAGACGGTGACAGGCTTTGGCGCTGCCTGCTGTGACGGCGCCATGTGTCCGTTTGGTTCAGACACGAACCCCGTAAAATTGCTTTACGGAGCGGAATCAAAAATAGGTCTGAACATCATGCGTATGGAAATCTCGCCGAATTTCGTGGGCGACGTCATTGTAAAAGAGTGGAACAATTACGATACGCCCTACGATTGGAAAGGCTCATTACCATCAGCCAAGATTGTCAAACAACGTGGTGGAATCGTCTTCGGAACTCCGTGGTCGCCGCCAGGTGATTATAAGACTAACGGTACGGCGCAGGGTGGCAATGCTGAAGATCAAGGTTATCAACGTGGCAAACTGCGTACTGATTGTTATGAGAAATTTTTCCCTTGGCTGAACACGTTTCTGAAGTATATGAAAGATAACGGCGTCGATGTGGATGCCGTATCCATCCAGAATGAGCCTGACTGGTGGGTAAATTATTCTGGCTGCCTTTATGAACCTCAGGAACAGCTCAACCTTGTGAAGAACTATGCGCATATGTTGGACAGAGAAACCTACAAGGGTGTGCGCCTGATCAGTGCAGAGCCCTTGGGCTTCCGTCAGGACTATTCCAATACATTGTTGAACGATCCGGTGGCTCGTGAACAGATCGACATCATCGCCGGACACCTTTACGGCCATCCGCCTCTTGACGATGGTAACATGAAGGATGCTGCTGTTCTCGCTGAGAAATACGGCAAGGAGGTGTGGATGACGGAGCACTCCGTGACCGATAATATCGACCGCCTGCCCAACTGGGAAGAGCAACTGACTTTCGCCAAGGAACTGAACGAGTGTATGAATGCCGGCTGCACAGGATACATTTATTGGTATATGCGTGCCCATTGGGCTTTTGTTGGTACGGGTGAGACAAAGTATAATCCTGGCAATACCAAGAACAAATTGTTACCCCGAGCTTTTGTGATGTCGCATTTTTCCAAGCATGTCACAGGATCTACCCGTCTGAAAATGTCAGGTTTTGCTATCAAGACGAATGCAGCGCTCCAGACGTCCGCCTATATAAAAGGCGACTCGCTCATCGTCATGGCTATTAATGCCTCAAAGAATTCACATGACATGAAACTCAAACTCCCATACAAGGTGAGTAGTGGTGTACATTTGCTATCAACTGGTAATGAGACAGAGAAACTATGCCAAACGTCGCCCATTACCATCGAAGAGCCGGTGAATGAGCTGACCGTCAGCTATCCATCCTATAGCCTCAACACCTATATCTTCATGATTGACAATGGCAGTACGGCTATTCAGGAGATAGGAGACAGGCGTCATGAGACGGGAGACAGGCGTCTGTATTACGACCTGCATGGTCGTCGTCTGTCATCGCCCTCAGGTCTGTGCATCGAGAGAAGTTCTGATGGCTCTGCGAGAAAGGTTATCATCAGATAGAAAAAAAGGAGAACTCAACCGAGTTCTCCTTTTCTTATTTGACCATTATTCTTATTTGACCTCCCAGATGTCATTGGTCTCGAGAAGCTCAGTGAAGTTGTGGTACTTCTTCTGAGCGGACACCTCGGCAAGCTGGGCGTAAACGGAGTCGTTGTAGGTGGGAGCATCCACATCGCGGATCACGCCGAGTGCGATGGGGAAGCCGTCTTCTGGGCTCATCATGGCAAGCTTCAACTGCAGGGTATTGTCTTCGCAGTGAGCATCGTGTACCAGAACATCGTCGATGGTGTAGCCATCCTTGCCGATCTCAACTACCTTCAGACCGAAGCCCTGCTGGACGAGTCCGAACTCATTGTTCTCGCCAAAAACGAGTTTTTCACCATGCTTGACGTAGATTGCGTTCTTCTTACGGCCTTCGTTGTTGTAGACGATGTCGTGGCAGTGGTCGTTGAAGATCACGCAGTTCTGCAGTACCTCTGTGACGCTGGCGCCTTTGTGCTCATAGGCAGCCTTCAGTACTTCGACAGAACCCTTGGCATCAGTTGCTACGCAACGGGCGAAGAAATGTCCGCGGGCACCGAAGCAGAGCTCGGCAGGACGGAAGGGATCCTCGACCGTGCCGTAAGGGCTCGACTTAGAGACGAAGCCACGGGGTGAAGTGGGAGAGTACTGACCCTTCGTCAGACCGTAGATGCGGTTGTTGAGGAGGATCATATTGAGGTCGATGTTACGACGGTTGGCGTGGATGAAGTGGTTACCACCGATAGCCAGACCGTCACCATCACCTGATACCTGCCAGATAGTCAGGTTGGGATTAGCAACCTTAGCGCCTGTAGCGATGGCAGCAGCACGTCCGTGGATGGTGTTCATGCCGTAGGTCGCCATGTAGTGTGGCAAACGGCTGGAACAACCGATACCTGAGATGACTGCGACGTTCTCTGGGGCTACGCCAATCTCGGCCATAGCCTTATGGAGTGAAGCCAGGAAGAAGTGGTCACCGCAACCGGGGCACCAACGAGGCTGGCCTTTCTTGAAATCTTGTGCTGTATAACTCATAGTTTTACTTCTTTAAAATGTCCTCGAATGCGTTCACTAACTCTTCTACCACGAAGGGCTGACCCTTGACCTGGTTGAACTGGAAGGGGACGAAATTGTCGACCTTCATACGGAGATAAGCAGCGAGCTGACCCATGTTCTGCTCGGCTACCACCACCTTCTTGTATTTCTTCAGCACGTCAGCGGTGTTCTTGGGCAGCGGGTTCAGATACTTGAAGTGGGTCTGAGCAACTTTATAACCCTTGGCGCGGAGCTCATCCATAGCCGAGCGCAGATGGCCGTAGGTAGAGCCGAAGCCTACGATCAGCAGATCTGCATCAGCATCGCCGTCGACTTCGAGGTCGGGCACCTGGATGTTGGCAATCTTCTGCTGGCGCAGACGCGTCATCAGGTCATGGTTCTCAGGGGTCGTGGAGATAGCACCTGTGTTAGAGTCTTTCTCCAGTCCGCCAAGGATATGTGCGAAACCCTCACGACCAGGCACAGCCCAGTAGCGGGTGCCATTCTCAGCACGCATATACGGTGTCCACTTACCCTTCAGTTCCTCAGGAACGTATGGCGGATTTATGGGATCGAGCTTAGCCATCTCAGGCAGTTTGAAAGCACCAGAACCATTGGCTACGAATGCATCGGTAAGCAGTACAACGGGCGTCATGTGCTCAAGAGCTATCTTACAAGCCTGGTAAGCGGCATCGAAACAGTCGGTAGGACTGGTGGCAGCCATCACAGGCATTGGACTCTCACCGTTACGGCCGAAGAGTGCCTGCAACAGGTCGGTCTGCTCTGATTTTGTGGGAAGACCTGTGGCAGGACCACCGCGCTGCACGTCGAGAACGACCAGCGGCAATTCCATAATCACAGCGAGGTTCATAGCCTCCGACTTCAGGCAGATGCCAGGACCAGAAGTAGAAGTGACACCCAGTGCACCTGCGAACGAAGCACCTAGGGCTGAGGAACAACCGGCAATCTCGTCCTCACACTGAACGGTGATGACACCACAAGACTTATGCTTAGAGAGCTCGTGAAGTACGTCGGTGGCGGGGGTGATAGGATAAGAACCGAGATAGAGCTTCAGGCCGGCCTTCTCGGCAGCGGCGATGAAACCATAGGCTGTAGCCTTGTTACCAGTGATATCCATATAGCGTCCGGGAACCTTCTCTTTCGACTCCACGCGATAGACGTTGACGGTCGAAGAGTGGGTGTTGTGGCCGTAGTCATAACCTGCCTGAATCACTTTGATATTAGCTTCGGCGATAGCAGGCTTCTTGGCAAACTTTTCTTTCAGGAAGTTAGCAACGAGTTTCAGGTCGCGATCGAAGAGCCAGCAGACGAGTCCCAGGGCGAACATGTTACGGCATTTCATCATGGCCTTCATGTCCATGCCGGAGTCAGCCAGACAGTCCTTTACCATTGTGGTAAGGGGGCACTGGATGACGCGGTCGGGGTCGATGCCCATCTCACCCAGATAGTCGGGGGTCGCAAACTGTGCCTTCTCCAAGTCCTTGGGACCGAAGGAGTCAGTGTCGATGATGATGGTTGCACCCGGCTTGGCATAGCGATACTGTGTCTTCAGGGCAGCTGCGTTCATGGCCACCAGCACGTCGCACTTGTCGCCAGGGGTGTAGACCTTGCCGGCGCCGATGTGTACCTGGAAACCAGACACACCAGTGAGCGAACCTTGCGGGGCGCGGATGTCAGCAGGATAGTCGGGGAATGTAGAGATGCCGTTACCAACGGTGGCACTGACCGTAGAGAAGATGTTTCCTGCGAGCTGCATACCGTCGCCGGAGTCACCTGAGAAGCGGACAACAACTTGGTCCAACTCCTTCACTTCTAATTTTTCAGCCATATTTATGTTGTTTATAACTAACTAATCGCATAAAAACGGCTGCAAAATTATTCATTTTTAACGGAATATCCAAAGGAAAACGCAAAAAAATGCATTTTTGGTTGGCAGACGAAAAAAAAGTGACTTAAAGTTTTGTATATTTAGCGAATTTTTATATCTTTGTACCCAAATTCTAACTACATCCGCTGGCTTAAAATGAAGATAAAGACCCTCTTGGCAGCATTTCTGACTTGGATGGCGACAAGCCTTTCAGCTCAAAACAGCTATGATATACTTTCTTTCGGTGCCAAAGGAGATGGCATGACAGATGATGCTGCTGCCATACAGAAGGCCATCGACCGTTGTTCGGCAGAGGGGGGCGGTGTCGTACTGATGCCCAGGAATCATGTCTTCCTGTCGGGACCTGTTGAACTGAAGAGCAACGTAGAGCTTCACTTGGAGGCCACAGCCACACTGAAAGCCAATCCCAATGAGTCGATCTATAAGCTGAGTGCATTCGGTGAGAATCGCGGTGAGGGTATGTTGTGGCTTTGGGCTAAGGATGCCGAGAACATCAGTATCACGGGCAAGGGTACCATTCATGGCAATGGCATTGCCTTCATGGGTGCCGAACTGTCGGACTCGTATGAACTGAAGCCCCTTGCCGACCAGACATTCGACCCTCGTCCGCATGTGCTGACCCTGACGAATGTGACCAATCTCACTATCCGCGACGTGACGATCAAGGAGGGCGCTTATTGGACGGTGCATCTGATTGGCTGCAACGAGGCTGTCATCGATGGCATCAACCTGCTGAACAACCTGAAGATCCGTAATGGCGACGGCATCGACCTCGACCACTCGAAGAACGTGCGCATTGCTAACTGTCATATCACCTCGGGCGACGACTGTATCTGTCTGAAGAACCGTCGTGAGTTTGAGCAGTACGGCTCGTGCCACGATATCGTGGTAACCAACTGCGTGATGTCTTCGCGCTCGTGTGCCATCAAGATTGGCAGCGAGAACATGGATTCCATCTATAATGTCGTGTTCGACAACTGCATCATCACGGGTTCTAACCGCGGCCTGGGCATCCAGAACCGCGACGAGGGTACGGTGACCGATGTGGTGTTCTCAAATATCCAACTCGACTGTCGGCTGTGGAGCGATGTGTGGTGGGGTAAGGCTGAGCCGATTTATGTAACAAGCTATCCCAGGGCTAACGGCAATCACAAGGATGCTAACTGGCGATTCCCCAAGGGGCAGATAGAAGGTCGTTGTGGCGAGGTGAGCCGTATCTATTTCAATAATATTACTGCTTTGAGCGAGAATGGTTGCTTCGTGGGTGGTGATATGCCGGGTAAGGTAAAGGATATCTTCTTTAATAATGTGCGTGTGAAACTTGTTGGTAATACGGGAAATATCATGATGGACAAGCGCCCGTGTAAGGGTGAGGGCTTTGTCAAAGTCGGTCGTGATGAACTGCTGAAGATGCGAGTGCCCCTGCTGACTGAACATGCACAGGTGGAAGTCAGGTGATTATATTTTTCTTATTTATACTAACTCAATTAATTATTTTTTATGCAAAAGATTCTAAATCTGAAACAAGAGATGCAGAAGACCATGTTCTTCGCTTTCTTTTTGTTGTGCAGTACAGTGATGATGGCTCAGCAGAAGGTGTCAGGAACTGTACTGGACCAGGCAGGTGAGCCTCTGATTGGCGTAAGTGTCTTGGAGGAAGGAACTACTAACGGAGTTGTGACCGACTTTGACGGAAACTTCACATTGACTGTCAAACCAGGTGCAAAACTGACCCTCTCGTACATTGGTTACGTGCCACAGACTTTGACTGCTACCAGTAACATGCATGTTACCCTTGAGGAAGACAACAAGGTGCTTAATGAAGTGGTGGTTGTCGGTTATGGTACCATGCGTCGTAAGGACGTCACATCGTCTATCACCACCGTAAAGGCAGAGGATTTGAACAGGGGTGTGTTTACCGATCCTGGCCAGATGCTTCAGGGAAAGGTACCCGGTCTGGTCGTTTCTTCTACAGCCGACCCAAATGGTTCGCCTACCATTACACTGCGTGGTGCCTCTACGCTCCGTTCAGGTGCTATGTCACCTTACTATGTAGTAGATGGTATTCCTGGTGTCGACATCTCTATCGTTTCTCCAGATGACATTGAGAGCATTGACGTGCTGCGTGATGCTACCGCTACGGCCATCTATGGTTCAAAGGCTGCCAATGGTGTGATTATCATCACAACTAAAAAAGGTTCTGAAGAGAAAACGAACGTAACCTATAATGGTTATGTAGCGTTTGACAACATTCTCAAGAAATATGACATGGCCTCAGCAGCTGAGCTGCGCGAATATGCCCAGAAAAACAATGTTGCCCTGAAGGATGGCGGTGCAAACACAGACTGGCAGGACGAAGTGCTTCGTACAGGTATCAGCCACAATCATAATATAGGTATCAGTGGCGGTAATGGCCGAACCAACTACATGATCAGTGGTAACCTCATGAAGCGCCAGGGTGTCATCAAGATGACCGGTATGGATCGCTTCAATCTGCGTTCACTCGTTTCCACAAAGGTTCTGAAAGATCGCCTCACCTTGTCGATGAGCGTGAATGCCATGTATGGCAAGCACTTCGGTGTTCCTACAGGCAACGAGGGTGCTTCTGTGCTCGATGCCATGAATTATTATTCTCCGACAAATGCTATCAAGAATGCTGATGGAACATGGACGGTTGGCGCAGGTTCAAAGAACTACAACCCGCTGGCTCTGATGTATGAGGACACTTCAGAATCAATCTGGAAGCGCAACCAGTTTATCGGTAAGGCCACCCTCGAGGTAATCAAGGGCTTGCTTTGGAATATGAACTACTCTTGGAGCAACTACCAGAGCACCTATAGTGCTTATGATACCCGCAATTCTCAGCTCGAGGGTATTGGCAATAAGAATGGCCAGGCTGTTCGCAGTACTTATTTCGGACATGAGCAGACCTTTGAGACCTATCTGAACTACGGCTTTACAGCAGGTAAGCACAAAGTTGACCTGATGGCAGGTTACACTTGGGAGCAGAAGAAGAACAATGACGGTTTCGGCCTTGCCGTTGAGGGTTATTACAATGATGATCTGAAATGGTATAACATGCAGTATGCACAGACCATTCTCCCTGTTCAGAACTCCGTTCAGAGCGGTTATGTCGAGAACATCCGCAACATCTCGTTCTATGGTCGTGTCAACTACTCTTTCGACAGTCGCTATATGTTGCAGGCTACTATCCGTCGCGACGGTTCGTCTGTATTCGGTAAGAACAAGCGTTGGGGTACCTTCCCGTCAGTATCAGCCGCTTGGAACATCACTGAGGAGAGCTTCATGAAGAATCAGAATATCTTTGATAACCTGAAACTCCGTGCCGGTTATGGTGTTTCTGGTAACGCTATGGGATTCGATGTCTATTCTTCATACGTCACATACGGTGCTACAGGTACATTTGTCTATGATGGCAAGACCTATCGCACCTATGGTGCTACAAAGAATGCCAACCCTGACCTCAAGTGGGAAACAACATCCATGCTGAATATCGGCCTTGATTTTGCTTTCTTGAGAGGACGTCTCAATGGTACTGTCGAGGTCTATCATAAGAAGACCAAGGACTTGATCTGGGGCTATCCTGTTCCCACCACGCAGTATGTGTATGGTTGGATGGATGCCAATGTGGGTGAGATGACCAACAAGGGTATCGAGTTTACATTGAATGCTGTTCCTGTGCAGACCAAGGACTTCACCTGGAACACCACCATCAACCTGTCGCACAACAAGAATACTGTCGACAAGATGCAGAACGACCAGTTCCATACCACCAACCTCACTCAGGGTGATCCTATGGTAGCCGGTGTCTCTGCCAACGGATGGACACAGAGAATCATGGAAGGCGAGTCAATCGGTACATTCTATACCTATCAGTATGCAGGTACAGTGAACGGACGTTCTGAGTACTATGTGCTTGACGATAATGGCAACCGTACAGGTGAGACCACCAATAACCCTGGCCTCAAGGACCGTGCTATCACAGGTTGTGCACAGCCTAAGATCAACGCTGGCTGGAACAACAGCCTGACCTACAAGAACTGGAACCTGAATGCCTTCATTACCGGTGTGTTCGGCAATGATGTCTACAATGGCCCGCGTGCCCACTATACCAGTGCACAGATGTTCTCTGACGGTAAGAACGTGCTGAAGGACTTCCTCGGATTCCCTGCTGGCGATGCTTCTGGTTCACTGCCATCTGACCGCTGGATTGAGAAGGGTACTTACGTCCGTCTGCAGTCTCTCTCACTGAGCTATACATTCCGCAACTGTTTCAACGACTGGATTCAGGATCTGACCCTGTATGGTACAGCTAATAACCTTCTCACCATCACCAGCTATAAGGGTCTCGACCCCGAAGTTAACCTTGGTGGTATTGACCCAGGTATCGACTATCGCTGGAGCCGTTATCCGCACACACGCACCTTCATGGTTGGTGTGAAGATCAACTTCGGCGGTGGCAAGGCAAAGAAGGCTGCAGAGCCTGCTGTCAGAGAGGTCGTCAAGGAAGTGCCTGTCGTGAAGGAAGTTGTGAAGGAGGTTGTCAAGGAGGTTCCTGGCAAGAATACGGAGACTTATGTTCAGAGTACATTTGTCGTCACCTTCCCAGTGAATTCGTCTGAGATTGAGAATACGTCCGAGCTTGATGGCATCAAGAGCGGTGCTAACGTAGAGATTGTGGCTTATGCTTCACCGGAGGGTACCACCGATGCCAACCAGAAGCTTTCTCAGGAGCGTGCTGATTCCGTTGCAAAGTATCTTCAGAACAAGGGCGTGAATGTGCTCCGCACTTTTGCTAAGGGTGCCGACACCAATCATGCAAACCGTATTGCTATTGTGACCGTAAAGTAAATAACAAACAATAAGATTTCAAACATATGAAACTAAATAAATTCATTCTTACAGCTGGCTTATTTGCTGTAGCACTTACCGGATGTACTGACTTGGATGTCTCTCCCAATTCTCAGTATACAGAAGACCCGAGTAAGAATTCCGGGGTTGACCCGATGATTGTGGTTGAGGCCAAGATGGCCGATGTCTATTTCCACCTTTCTGGTACATTTGGCCGTCGTTACATGGAGGCACAATGTCTTTCTTCCGACGAGTTTACCGCTCTTGCTTTCGACGGAGGCTACTATGATGATGGAACATACGCCCATCAGGCCCTTCATAACAGCTATGCTACCGATGCATCGCTCGACTGGTATTCGGAGGTGACATCAGGTATCACAAAGGCAAACACGATCCTTGAGGAACTCGGCAGTGGCGCTTCTGCACAGATGACGGCACCCGCCCGTGCCATGCGTGCCTATTTCACATGGATCCTGATGGACAGCTTCGGTGATACACCTATCTTGGAGAGTGTTCCTGCTGAGGGTGTTGTGGTGCCTCGTTCGCCGCGAAAGGAAGTGGCAGAGTGGATTGAGAAGGAGCTCACAGAGATTATTCCTTCGCTCACAGAGGATGTCACAGAGAACACTTATGGCAAACCGACCAAGTGGATGGCAACAGCCCTTCTGGCTAAGCTCTATATCAATTGGGCTGTCTATACCGCTGAGTCTGTCGACAAGTATGAGCCCACTGATGCCAATCAGAAGCTCGATGACTGTATCGCTGCCTGCGATGAGATTATCAGTAGTGGCAAGTTCAATCTCGGCTCTGTCGACTATCTGCATAAGTTCTCTTATGACAATAGCTGGAAGGTGGAAGACTTCATCTATGCCGTTCCTTACGATGCCCTCAATCTTCAGGGCTTCCAGTATGCCCGTCCCCGTTCGTTCAAGCAGCTGAAGAACATGTTGCCCAATGTATACGGCTCAACCGACAAGTTCACACAGTCGTTTGGTGGCAATATGGTTGTAACGCCAGAGTTTGCCAAGCTGTTCAACCTGGAGGGTGACATCCGCAACCTCTGTATCCTGCGTGGCGATGTCTACAATCGTGATCCGAAGACTCTGAAGCCGACCACCGAACCGTTCATGTATAACGGCAAGCAGGTACATTTCACGGAGTCGATCACTCTCATCAAGCAGGATAACACCATCGATGTTGGTAACGACGATAATGCCCTCCAGCAGGGTTGCCATTCCATCAAGTGGTTCATTACGCCTGCCGACTACAACAATGGCCGCAACCAGTCTAACGACCTGCCGCTCTTCCGTTATGCCGATATCCTTCTCATGAAGGCTGAGGCTCTTGCCCGTCTTGGTCAGAGTGGTGCCAAGGATCTCTTCAACCAGATCCGTGCCTACGCTGGTGCACCTCAGATCAGCGGTGAGCCTTCGCTCCAGGAAATCTACGACGAGCGCGGCCGTGAGTTCTTCGATGAGAACTGGCGTCGTAACGATATGATCCGTTTCGGTCACTTCGAGGATGAGTTCTTCCCACACTATAAGAACTTCCCCGATGCCAACTTCGACAAGCGTCATCGTATCTTCCCTGTTGAGCAGGAGATGCTTGACCTGAATGTCGGCTGGACTCAGAATCCTGGCTATTAATGATAGCCACACCTAACACCGATTTTACTAAGGTGTTCATATAAATAAGGTTAGGAGCCTGGGGTGTTCATAAACACCTAACAGGCTCCTAACTTTTGTTTAAGGTTAGAAAGACCATAGACTGCCCTTAGGGTACCCTAAGGTTACCGTAAGGTTAAGGTAAGGTTTATCTGTAACGATGAGTTCATTATTCGTAGACTGTAGGGTCGGGGATGCCGGCTTCGGCGAGGGCTTCGCGGCGCTCGACACAGGTGCCGCATTTGCCGCAGTGTTTGTCGCCACCACGATAGCATGACCAGGTTTCTGCGTAGTCGATGCCGAGAGCCTTACCTCGTGCGGCAATCTGACCTTTCGTCATGTTGCAGTAAGGTGAGAGCAGACGGACGCCGTTGAAGGTGCCTGCATGGGTTGCGGCGTCAAAAGCTTCGACAAACTCAGGACGACAATCGGGATAGATGGTGTGATCGCCACCATGATTGGCCATCATGATATACTGCAGTTCGTTGGATTCGGCCATACCTGCTGCGATGGCCAGCATGATGCCATTGCGGAAGGGCACTACCGTCGACTTCATGTTCTCATCGGCATAGTGGCCCTCGGGAATGGCCGCATCGCCTTCCAAAAGTGAACTGTGGAAATACTGTGCCATAAACTCGAGGGGAATCACGATGTGCTTGATGCCCAATCGCTCGCAGTGCTTTTTGGCAAAGGGAATCTCCTTGGCGTTGTGGTTAGAGCCGTAATCGAAGGAGATGGCCAATGCGATGCGCGCCTGATAGTCGTATAATAACGTGGTGGAGTCCATGCCTCCGCTCAGGATCAGTATACTGTCTTTCATCTTTTTCCTATTTTTGCGTGCAAAAATACGAAAAAATATGGGAAGTTAGTGTGGCGGCAGTAAATTTTTCACTTTTCACTTTTCACTTTTCACTTTTTTTGGTATCTTTGCAACATGAAACTGAAAAAAATTATACTAACCGCTTGTCTGACCTTCCTTTCTGTAGCGATATCCGCCCAGGTTTGGCAGTATGTTGACCCTCGTATTGGCAGCGAGGGGGTAGGGCGTACGTTTCCTGGACCGGCAATGCCATTCGGTATGTGTAAGCCTGGCCCTGACTGTACGGTGAAGCCGAATGCTGGTTGGGCGCAGATGCCGGAAGTGGTGACTGGTTTCTCGCAGACACACGTCAGTGGAACGGGTGGCGGACAGAAATACGGGAATGTCCTGATACAGCCGTTTGTTAGTGGAAAGTGGAAAGAGGAGAGTGGAAAGAGAAATGACTTTTCGCAGAAACGTGTGAGCGAGGAATTCTCTCTTGGATATTACGCTACGACTTTCGAGAATGGGATTCAGACAGAGATAACGGCTTCAGAGCGATGCGCGTTCTATCGGATACACTATCCCTTCGACAAGCTCAGGGACCGCAATCCGAAGGGTTCACTCTTAATTGATGCCACGCATTATTTGGGCAAGAATCCTGTGCCTGATCAACGTGAACAGCAACAGTTCGTAGGCGCTGAGGTCGAAGTGGTGAACGACCACGAGGTGCGAGGCTATTCACGTGTTCGAGGGGGTTGGAACAATGGCGATGCCTATACGGTGTATTTCTGTCTGATATCTGATAAAGCTTTTATCGCTGCCAACGGAAAAAACGAACTTCAGTTTTCTGACACCTTATTAAATATAAAGGTGGGCATCTCGTATGTCAGCACGCAGCAGGCGAAACGGAATATCCCTATGTGCGATTTCGATACCCAATTAAATAATGTACGCGAGCGTTGGGAGCACTTGCTGAGTCGTGTGCAGATCAAAGGCAGCGATAAGGATAAGCGCATGTTCTATACCGCCCTTTACCATACGATGCTG
>Ga0310694_10001442_pt1 | contig 27082 bp, 20 predicted proteins | sample 174DNAGHGhighgp2_FD_203884 | JGI IMG/M metagenome (GOLD analysis project Ga0310694, IMG submission 203884) | Sheep rumen microbial communities from Palmerston North, Manawatu-Wanganui, New Zealand - 1742 DNA GHGhigh gp2 (v2) (version 2) | ecosystem: Host-associated > Mammals > Digestive system...
CCTCATTCTGGGCGACAACCTGTTCTACGGACATGGTTTCCGCCATATACTGCGCGACGCAGTCGAGCAGGTCGAGACCAACGGCGGCGCCTGCATCTTCGGCTACGAAGTGATGGATCCGCGCGCTTACGGCGTGGTGGAGTTCGATGCCGACGGACATGTTCTCTCGCTCGAGGAGAAACCCGAACACCCCAAGTCGAACTACGCCGTTCCCGGTCTGTACTTCTACGACGCAACAGTCACCGCCAAAGCCGCAGCACTGCAGCCGTCCAAACGTGGCGAGTACGAGATCACAGATCTCAACAAGACCTACCTCGCCGAAGGCAACCTGAGCGTCAAACTCTTCTCGCGCGGCTTTGCCTGGCTCGACACCGGCAACTGCGACAGCCTGATTGAGGCAGGCAATTTCATTGCTACCATTCAGAACCGCCAAGGCTTCTACGTCAGCTGTATTGAGGAGATAGCATGGCGCAACGGCTGGATCAGCAGCGACGAACTGCGCACTCTGGGCGAACAGATGGGTAAGACCTCTTACGGGCAGTATCTCATTCGTATGGCACAAACGAAAGCATGAAACGTCTGACTGCACTCATTCTTCCACTACTGCTCATACCATCTGTCGGCTGCCACCGGCAGACAAACAGTTCATCGGCACACAATGACAGCAGCGACGAGCAGCAAAACACCGAACAGATCCTCGCCAAACAACGCCAGACTCTGATGGCGGAAAACGAGGTGACTGCCGCCGTCAAGGCAGACACCGGCAGATGGGTGCAGCACGAGCTCGGATGGTGGTACCGCTATACGCACAAGGCTGAAGAGCATATCAACTACATGCACACGCCATTGCCGCAGGACACATGCATGCTCATCCACGAGCGAGTATGCACACTCGACGGACAACTGCTGCTCGATGCCATCCGCACCTACGACCGTTGCTCTGAAGGCTCTGACACACCCGAAAAAGAAGAACCGTTTGCCTATCAGATCATGCTCTCTGAAATGGTACCGCAGGACACAGTGCTCATTCTTACAGCATGGTACGCAGCCTACGGAAAAGAAGGTCGCGGAGTAATTCCGCCATTCGCCAACCTGCGCGTACTGCTCACTATGCACACCACACCGCTCGAAGATGTAAGACTGACGAGCGACTCAACTGACAACAAAATAATATTAGTGCCCATCGGGCAAAACGAATATGAAACATTCAACCCTGATTATCCCCTGTCTGCTACTTCTGCTGATAGGAGTAACAGCTTGCAACAAGAATAGCTACTCCGCCAAGCGCGCAGAGGAAGACAAACTGATTGCCGACTTTATCAAGCGGCAAGGTATCAACATTATCTACGAGGAACCCGATAGCGAAGACGATTGGGGAGAAAAAGATTACCTCAAGGTTCCGGGTTACGATGACTTGTACTACCACCTTGTCAAGGCGGGCGATTCCTCATATACCGTCAAGGAGTACGACAAGATCAACGTCCGTTACATTCGTTACACCCTCAATGCCATCGCCGATACCGCCCGCTACATGAATACCATCGAGCAGGCGTATCCCACCACCTTCACCTACTCACTCACCGAGACTTCCGTTCCTCGCGGATGGCTCGTGGCAGTCGGATATATGAAGCACAACGGTGCCGCGTGCAAGATCATCTGCCCCAGCAAGCAGGGTATGGATGCCGAAAAGAGTGCCGTTATCCCGTACGGCTACGACATGCAAATCCAGATTCCGAGATACTAAATCTTCTGACATCCGGACAAAACAACAAAATGACAAAATAAATGTCCCATACGGCGAAGCAGATCGTTCGACCGAAGGGAGATTAGAAATCACAAATAACCAAATCGTAAATGACCAAATCGTAAATATCTTTATGTTAGTCAAAAGCATTTCCGGCATACGCGGTACGATAGGCGGCCGCGTAGGCGAGGGACTCAATCCCGTAGATATCGTTCGTTTCAGTGCTGCATACGCCACCCAACGCCGTCAGGCTTTGCCCGACAACCGCACACTCATCGTCGGTCGTGACGCACGCATCAGCGGTCAGATGGTTGACATGCTCGTTACAGCCACACTCAGCGGCATGGGATACCGCGTGGTAAACATCGGTCTCGCCACCACGCCTACCACTGAACTGGCAGTCATTGGTGAGCAGGCTGCAGGAGGTATCATCCTCACCGCCAGCCACAACCCTATGCAGTGGAACGCACTCAAACTGCTTAACGAGCGCGGAGAGTTTCTCTCTGACAAAGAGGGCAAAGAGGTACTCGCCATCGCCGAGCGCGAAGACTTCACTTTCGCCGAGATCGGCGAACTCGGCACTATCGAGCACAAGGATTATCTGCCCTACCACGTGCAGAACGTACTGAACTTGAAACTTGTGGACGCCGAGGCGATACGCAAGGCTAACTTCACCGTGGCTATCGATTGCGTCAACTCTGTTGGCGGATTAGCTATTCCTGCTGTGCTGGAGGCACTCGGCGTGAAGAATATTATCCGCCTCAACTGCACACCCGACGGATACTTCCCGCATAACCCCGAACCGCTGCCTCAACATCTCACCGAGATTAGCGACCTGCTGCGTAGCGGCAAGGCGGATGTAGGATTTGTAGTTGACCCGGATGTTGACCGATTGGCTATCATCTGCGAAAACGGAGATATGTTCGGCGAGGAATATACGCTGGTCAGCGTTGCCGACTATGTGCTCAAGCACACACCCGGTAACACGGTCAGCAACCTCTCCTCCACACGTGCACTGGCTGATGTCACCAAGCGTTACGGCGGCACCTACGAGGCTTCGGCTGTAGGCGAAGTGAACGTCACCACACTCATGCGCAAGAACAATGCCGTGATTGGCGGCGAAGGCAACGGCGGCGTTATCTACCCAGCCAGCCACTATGGTCGCGACGCACTCGTCGGTGTAGCACTCTTCCTCAGCCATCTGGCACACAGCGGCATGAAGGTCAGCGAACTGCGCCGTACCTACCCCAACTACTGCATCTCCAAGAACCGCATCGATCTCACGCCCGACATGGACGTTGACGCACTGCTCGAACGTATCAAGCAGAAGTACGCCAACGAGCGGATTACGACAATCGACGGTGTGAAGATTGACTTTGCTGACGGCTGGGTACACCTGCGCAAGTCGAACACCGAACCGATCATCCGTATCTATAGCGAGGCGGCTACCATCGAGCAGGCTGACGCACTCGCACAACAAATCAAAGACGCAATCAAATAATGGCTTACTCGCACATAAAACAAACAGTTAATCGAAAAGGCAAATGGTGAATGACAAAATGGCAAATGACTTGAACATACTCATAACAAACGATGATGGTTGGGGCACACAGGGCATACTGACTCTCGTGCGCACCATGCTTCCGTTCGGGCACGTAGTGGTTATCGCCCCTGACGGACCGCGTAGCGGTGCTGCAGCAGGCATAACCGTCAACAAGCCCATGTACCTCACGCGCATCGATGGCGCGGAGTACGGCTTGGGCGAAGCAGAGATCTACACCACCAACGGCACACCGGCTGACGCGCTCAAGCTTGCCATCAACGCGCTGTACGAGGGCGACGCAACAAAGATCGATCTCGTGGTGTCGGGTATCAACCACGGCTCGAACGCCACGATCAATGTCATCTACTCCGGTACGATGGGCGCGTGCCTCGTGGCGGCGGAGCATGGTTTACCTGCTATCGGATTCTCGTACAACGACCACGCGATGGATATCGACCTCACCGAGGCGGAAAAGTATATACCTGAGATTACCCGCCACCTGCTGGAGGAAGAGGTGCCGTACGGTATCTGCTATAATGTCAATTTCCCTGTCGGGCAGATTGAAGGAATACAGTGGACACGCCAGTGTCGCGGACATTGGGAGAAAGAACTGGCACCGCACACCGACGAGCAGGGGCGCACCTACTACACGCTTGTTGGCAATTACGTCAATCTTGAACCCGATGCCGAAGATACCGACGAATATGCGCTTGCTCACCACCGCATCAGTATCACTCCTACCTCACTCGACCTCACGGCGTATCAGTTGCTTTAATAAATCATAGATTATCAATCATCCATGACTTCCAAGTGGGATAACTTTTGGCTCGGACTGCTGGCGGGGCTTATTCTGCCGGCATTGTTTTGTCTGGCATACGCGCACACCATCAGTCTGGATCACCTGTGGCAGGAGGGAATGTTTCAGACCCTCAGACCTGTGATTGGGCGTATGGTGCTGCTTGGCACGTTTGTCAACATGGCAGCAACGTTCGTGCTGTACGAGTTCAATCTTTGGAAACTTGCCAAAGGAGTGATTGTGGCCGTTATTCCGTATATGGCCGCCGCCATTATCCTCCTTTGATTACTTAATTTACGCTGTCGGGCGCACCCGACCTTTCGACTAATATGAAGTATTTCCTCATAGCCGGTGAAGCCTCGGGCGACATGCACGCCGCCCGACTGATTACGGCCTTGCGCCAGCGCGACAGCGAGGCTGTTATGGTCGGTTTGGGCGGTGACAAGATGCAGGCTGCAGGCTGCAGGCTGTATCAGCACTACAGGAACATGGCTTATATGGGTTATGTGGCTGTACTGACTCACCTGAAGGATATACGCACGAACATCCGCATTGCCGAGCAGGCACTGCTCAGCGAGCGCCCCGACGAACTTATACTGATTGACTATCCGGGCTTCAACCTGCATATAGCACAGTTCGCCAAGCGCCACCTGCCCGACACGCGCGTTACGTATTATATACCACCAAAGATCTGGGCATGGAAACGTTGGCGTGTGCACTCCATCGGCAAGTATTGCGACCGTATATTGGGTATCTTTCCTTTCGAGCCTGACTTCTACGCCCGCTACGGTTACACTTGCACCTACGTTGGCAACCCCACTGCCGAAGCTATCGCTGACTACACCCAAGCAACGCAACCCTCAAACAGCGAAGCGCTCAAACCTTCAAACAGCAAAGCATCCGACAGCGTAGCCCTCCTCCCCGGCAGCCGCAGGCATGAGATAGAAAACTGCCTGCCTAAGATGCTTCTGGCTGCGGAGCAGGCTATCAGCGATTTGCCGGACATACGCACTATAGTTGTCACGCAGGCACCGGGCATAGAGCCGCAAGTATATGAGCGGTTATGTGCCGATCATCCACTGGTACAACTCACCACCGATACCTACGCTGCTGTCAGCAGCGCACGAGCCGCAATCGTCAACTCGGGCACAGCCACACTGGAGACAGCGCTGTTAGGCTGCCCGCAAGTGGCAGTCTATCATCTGGCTTTCGGACATCTGTTGGGATTGTTGCGGCCGATCATGTTCCAGATACCGCATTTCACGCTGGTGAATATAGTTGCCAGGCGCGAGGTTATTCGCGAACTGCTGGCGTACGAGTTTACCGTTGAGGCTACTCGCGACGAGTTGCGCCGTCTGCTGACCGACAGCAATTATGTCGCCGCCATGCAAACCGGCTATCAGGATGTGCAACGGCTCTTAGGCACCTCACGTGCTGCAGAGGCGGCAGCCGAACAAATCATCGGGAAAGTCTAAGACTCACTTTATATCTATCACTTCCAACACGCCATCCGCTACGCGGAAGTGGATATTCCATCCGGCATAATCAATGCCATATACCCGCTCGGAATCCTCATGGTAGGCAGGCCGCGGGTCCTGCTCCAGTATCTCTTGCAGTTCTTGCTGCGGCACGCCACCCGGCAACGGTGCCGACCAGCGCACCTGTAACAACTGCCGGGGTGTGCTGTCCACAAAACCGTCACGCGCATCGGCGTGGCTGTCGCAGTAGCCCAAATAAGGTTTGATGTCGTAGATCGGCGTTCCGTCCATCATATCCGCTCCTTCCACCACCAGCACCGGCGCGCCGTTGGCGTCATGCTCCACTTCTACCAGACGAACGGATGTCAGGCCTACAGGATTAGGGCGGTAGGGCGAACGTGTGGCAAAAACACCCATTCGCGTGTTGCCTCCTAATCGTGGCGGACGAACAGTCAGGTTGGGACGGTCGGATTGCGGCACAGTGTGAAAGCCCCACACCAGCCAGAGGTGACTGAACGCCTCTATGCCGCGTATTGCATCCTCGCTGCGGAACGCAGGGCAGAACACAATGCGCGTACGAAGATTCGTGTGCTCGCGTGCCTGGCGGGGGATACCGAACTTGTCAGTAAACCCGTTGCGGGCATACGCAACCGGACGCATAACAAGTGTATTAGGATCGGTAGGGGAGGTCATTCTTCGGAGAAGTGCACAAGCACGTGACGATAGGAGTTGAATATCTTCGATTTGGAGACAAAGCCCAAATACCTGTTCTGCTCATCAACTACAGGCAGGTTCCACGCGCCGGTGTCCTCAAAGATCTCCATCACTTTCTCCATAGGCATATCATGACGGAGAATGATCTGCGGGTAGTTCATCAGTTGCCCAACGGTGAAGCGATTGTACAATCGCGGCTGGAACATGATATTACGCACCTCGTCCAGCAGCAATATGCCCTGCAGTTCGCCGTTGGCGTCCACTACGGGGAAGATATTCCGCTTGCTGTCGGCTATCACTTTCACCAGTTGCCCGAGTGTCATATCCGGCGATACGGTTCTCAGGTCGGTCTCCAGCACACTGTCCATCTTCAACAGAGTGAGGACAGAGCGGTCTTTGTTGTGTGTGAGCAGTTCGCCCTTCTGCGCCAGACGCATGGCGTAGAGGCTGTGCGGCTCAAAGAGCATGATTGTCAGATACGACACCACAGCAACGATCATCAGCGGCATAAGCAGGTGGTAGCCGCCTGTCAGTTCGGCGATCAGGAAGATTCCTGTCAGCGGCGCGTGCATCACGCCGGACATCAGTCCCGCCATACCTACCAACGTGAAGTTCACCACCGGCACATTCACGCCAACGGCCTTCAGCAGGTAGGCGCACAGGAATCCGGTCAGCGCTCCCATGAACAGCGAGGGAGCAAATATACCTCCCACACCGCCACCGCCGTTGGTGGCAACAGAGGCAACGATCTTCAGCAGGAGTACCAGCGAGAAATATACTATCACAACCCACACGCCGTCACCCAGCCGCGCAAACGGACTATATTCGATGCCCGAATAAGGATCATTGCTGAACAACTGCAGAATAACATCATATCCTTCACCATACAAGGGTGGGAACAGATAAATCAGCACACCAAGCACCGTACCGCCAATGAGGATCTTCACCCACATGTTCGGCAGGCGCTTGAAGTGCTGCTCGAGTTTGTTCATTCCACGTGTGAAGTACAGCGACACAAATCCGCAGGCTACGCCAAGGAGTAAGTACCAGGGTATACGCCCCAGAGTGAACGCCTCGATGGTTGTCAGTTCGAACATCGGCGTGAAGCCGGTCGTAAAGTATGCAATGGCTGTTGCAGTAACGGATGAGATGAGCAGCGGAGCGATGGAGTTCATCGTGATGTCCATCATCAGGACTTCCAACGTGAACACCAGACCTGCTATAGGTGCCTTGAATATGCCGCCAATAGCACCTGCTGCACCGCAACCGATCATCAGCATCATTGTTTTCTGGTCGAGGTGGAAGAGTTTGGCGAGGTTAGAACCAATAGCCGCACCTGTCAACACAATAGGCGCCTCGGCACCTACCGAACCGCCAAAGCCGATAGTTATGCCGCTACCAATGAGACTCGACCAAGTGTTGTGCGGTTTGATGATAGATTTGCGCTGCGAGATAGCAAACAGAATCTTCGTTATACCGTGGGATATATCGTCACGCACCACGTACCGTACGAACAGTGCCGCCAGAGCAATGCCTATCATCGGGCATACGATCAGCCACCAATAATGCTCGCCGGCAATGAGGTAGGTGTTGATCAGGTACTGGATAAGGTGGATAAACAGTTTGAGTGCATACGCAGCAATAGCGGACAATATGCCCACCATCAAACTCAACAGCAGTACCAACTCCTTCTGACCTATATGTTGCTCAATCCACTTGACCACCTTTCAGTATTCAGTGTTCAGTTATCAGTATTCAGTTTTCAGATTGCGTATCCCAGCCTATGCCTTCGTACTTGCTCAGATCCCAATCTTCCTCAACTTCGTTCAGGTAGATGGTGTGTTCTCCTTCTTCCTGGTCGTTTGCAGCTTCGGGTTCTTCACGCTCTATGCGCTCAATATCCAGCGGTGAATGCGATATTTCGATCACCTGATTCTGCTCTTTGCTCAGTTCGTCCCAGAGTATATCTTTCAGTTCGCTCACTCCCTTTCCGCTCACCGAAGAGAAGGCTACAACAGGTATATTATAGGCGTCGCTGAGGTTGGCGACTATCTTACGAACATCTTCTTCGGGCATAGTGTCGGACTTGCTAACAGCTAGTATTCGAGCTTTCGACAGCAGTTGGGGATTATATTTCTCCAACTCCGACAGGAGCACTTCGTACTCATGTTGCGGATCCTCGCTGCATGCGGGAACGAGGAAAAGGAGCACAGCGTTGCGTTCAATGTGGCGCAAGAATCGCAGACCAAGACCTTTGCCCTCGGCAGCGCCTTCGATGATTCCGGGTATATCCGCCATGCAGAACGAACGGTCGTCGCGGTAGGATACAATGCCCAACTGCGGTGTGAGGGTAGTGAACGGATAATCCGCTATCTCCGGTTTGGCGGCAGAAACAACACTGAGCAGGGTTGATTTGCCGGCATTGGGGAAGCCTACCAGACCTACATCCGCCAGAACCTTGATCTGCATTATTATTGTACGTTCCTGCGCGGGTTCGCCGGGCTGCGCGTAACGGGGAGCCTGGTTGGTAGCTGTGCGGAAATGCCAGTTACCCAATCCTCCGCGACCGCCCTTGAGCAGAATAACCTGCTCGCCGTGCTCCTTGATTTCGGTGAGCCACTCGCCCGTATCGCCGTCATAGACGACAGTTCCGCAGGGCACTTCGATTATACGGTCTTCACCGTCCTTGCCAAACGAACGGCTCTCACCGCCCTTGCCTCCGTCGGTCGCCTGTATGTGCTTCTGGTACTTGAGGTGAAGCAAGGTCCAGAGGTTACGGTTGCCGCGCAGTATGATATGTCCGCCGCGACCGCCGTCTCCGCCGTCAGGTCCGCCCTTGGGTACGTACTTCGCGCGGTGGAAATGCAGACTGCCTGCACCACCTTTGCCCGAGCGGCAGTAAATCTTAACGTAATCTATAAAGTTTGTTGCCATGACTCAGAAGGAAGGATAAAAAACAAAATTAAAAATTAAGTAATCAGTAATCGGTAATTAAAATATGCAGCAAAATTACGAAAAAAAAATTACATTTGCAAATATTTGTTCTATTTTTATGTATTTGATACCTATAATTAAGTAATCAATATACAATCATTCTTACAAATCCGCCACAAAAACATGATGTACGGCACAAGAGATACAAGAAAAGCGCACCACAGGGATGCGCCTTCTTGTCAGCGTTGAGCAAGAATCAATAGATCTTGTTCAGGATACGGCTGATACGTCCGAAGATCTCGCTGATCGTACCGAGTCCCTGGATACGTGCGTACTTGTCGTGGAGCTCGTAATAGTCGTCCACGGGACGCGTCTGCTCGTGATAGACCACGAGGCGCTCTTTGATTGTTTCCAGATTGTCGTCGGCACGTCCGCTGATCCTGCCACGCTCAATGAGACGGCGAATAAGTTCGTCCTCGGGCACGTTGATGTCAATGAGGATAGCCGTTTCGTCACCGCGCTTCTTCATGAGTCGCTCGAGCTGCACAGCCTGGTTGAGTGTGCGAGGAAAACCATCAAAGATCAAACCTTTGGTGTCTGCAGGCAGCGTATTAATATACTCCTCGAGCATGCGAATGGTAATGTCATCGGGAACGAGGTGTCCCTGCGCTGTGTAAGACTCAATGAGTTTGCCGAGTTCGCTGCCCGAGGCAGCCTCACGGCGCATCATTTGTCCTGTGCTGAGGTGCACCAAGCCGTAGTGAGCAACAATAAACTCCGCCTGTGTGCCCTTGCCGCAACCGGGAGCGCCGCATAAGATGATATTCTTCATAATAGTCGAAAGTAGATAGTCGATAGTCGAAAGACAATAGTCGAAAGTAGATAGTCGAAAGTCGAAAGTCTTTATGCACAAAAAACGAGTTATCCTTTCGGATAACCCATTTTCCTTGAACCATCAAGATTAGAACGCAAGTTTAGCGCCGGCTTTGAACTTAACCACCTTCTTAGCAGGAATAGTGATAGCCTGCTTTGTAGCGGGGTTGATACCCTGGCGAGCAGCCTTCTCAGCTACCTTCAGAGTTGCAAAACCAACGAGTTGTACAGCCTCACCCTTCTTCAGAGCCTCAGCGATTGCGTCAATAGCAGCGTCCAAACCTTTGGCAGCAGCTGCCTTCGAGATCTCAGCCTTTGCTGCGATGGCAGCAACGAGTTCACCTTTGTTCATAATTGTAGTTAGATTAATTAAACGTTTAATTCCTCACGGAGTGCCTCACACCCCGAATTCACAATGCAAAGTTATAAAAAAAAAATGAATAATGCAAGTATTTTCGAGAAAAAATGCACTAAAACAGCATATTTTTGCATTTTTTTGCGTTTTAGCACGATAATTGTAGTATTTTTAGCGTGTTTTAGTACGTATTTATGAGAAATTTACCCAACGTAACGAAGAATATCCTGTTAGCCAACGTGATTGTTTGGCTGCTGGATACGCTGCTAAAGCGGTACGGAGTGCATCTGGTTGAGTGGTTCGGGCTGGTGAGTTGGTCGTTTTCGGCATTTGGTTCACCCACCGGCTCGTTTCACCTGTGGCAACCGTTCACGTATATGTTCATGCACGCCAACTTCAGTCACCTGTTTTGTAACATGTTCGCCGTGCTGATGTTCGGTCCGCTATTGGAGCGCGAATGGGGCGAGCGCAAGTTCCTGCTCTACTATCTGGTGTGCGGAATAGGTGCAGCCCTGATTCAGGAACTTGTATGGATGGCGTTTATGCCCGGCATGCCGGGCGTGACGATTGGTGCCAGCGGTGCCGTGTTCGGCATATTGTTTGCGTTTGGCTGGCTGTTTCCCGACACGCCGTTATTCCTATTATTTATACCCGTGCCCATACGTGCGCGTGTGTTTGTGATTGGATATGCAGTAATCGAGTTGTTTGCCGGTCTGGCAAACTTCACCGGTGACAATGTGGCGCACTTCGCCCATCTGGGAGGAATGTTGTTCGGCTGGCTGCTTATATTAGCCTGGCAGAAAGGACTGTTTGACGGCAGCCGCAAGAGCCGTATACACATTGCGTCCGACGAGCGCGAGAAAGGTGAGCGCGACTTCTCGGGCTACCACTACCATTCGTCAATCGATGAAGACAAGTAACAGATTATCCATTTAACAGATAAACGTCGCACAGCGACCACAAGACATGATATATCACTTTCATCCAATCGACAGGCCAATGATCTGGGGCGCAGAACAATGGATACTGTCAGCCTATCCGGGTCGTGACAGCATCTGCGTGGAAACAGGTCAAAACATCTGGAAGATGCTGTGCGAGCAGAAAGAGCGTCTGGTAGGCAAACATATCTGGGAGCGCTACGGCGACACGTTTCCGCTGCTGATCAAGTTCATCGATGCGCACGACGATCTGAGCGTGCAGGTTCATCCGTCGGATGCGTTGGCGCAGAAGTACGGGGAGCCGTTCGGCAAGACGGAGATGTGGTACGCCACAGAATCCGAACCGCAGGCGCGTCTCTACTGCGGACTAAAGCAGCAGCTGACGCCCGAGAGTTACAAACAGATGGTAGCCGACAAAACGATCCTGAACGCCCTTGCCGAATATCCGGTGAAGGACGGAGACAGCTTCTTCATACCAGCCGGACGCATCCACGCCATAGGCTCGGGTTGCCAGCTATGCGAGATACAGCAGACATCCGATACGACTTACCGCATCTATGATTATGACCGCGTGGACAAGGACGGTCACCCGCGCGAACTGCACACGGAGCGTGCCGCAGAGAGTATTGATTATACGGTACAGGACGATTATCGTGTGCACTATGAGCGCAAGCCTAACGAACCAGTAAAGCTGGTTAGTTGCCCGTACTTCACGACCAACGTGCTGCAGATCAATCAGCCTGTCGCGCGCGACTATAGCCGGCTGGACAGTTTTGTATGTCTGATCTGCCTGAACGGCGAAGGAACAATAACCGGACACGGGCAGACAGCCGCACTCACTCCGGGGATGCTGATTCTGCTGCCGGCAGAAGATAACGGTGAAGTAGAAATCAACGGCAATTTGCGAGCTCTGGAGGTGTATATTGACCAATAAGGGCGGATTTTGCTATGTATAATTGATATAAAAATAGCAAAATAAGGCACAAAGAGTCAAAAAAAGGCAACAATATTTGCAAAATTCAAAATAATGTTGTACCTTTGCACGTTAATTAATTAATTTATTTTCATAATTATGAAGAAATTCCTTTATTTGGCCATTATGGCCCTGACAGTAGGTTTCTTTGCAAGCTGCTCAGCAGGTTCAAACGGCAGTGACTACTACAAGGACGGCAAGGAGCCTCAGATTGATTACAACAATGCAACCGTAAACGGCAAGAAGTACGACAACCAGAAGGAGAAATGCTGGTGCTGGACTATGAAAGCTACCGTTGTTGGTGTAACCAGTTCTGAAGAAGAGTATCTGTGGGGTACCGAGTTCGATTTGGTTGCTGCTTGCGAGACAGCAATGTATGCCTTCGCTCAGACTAACGTGGTTGTCAACGCTAAGGCTTCGTACACCTACATCAATGCACCCTACTACGATTCAGAGTCCTGTCTTGAGAACAACGACAAAGACTAATCTACTGCAGTGAAACATCCGTTTCAAAGCACTCAGGCGTGGAGCAATCCACGCCTGTTTTTTTGTGGGTGAACATTAGGCAAAAAGAGGCGTATGAACCAAAGATGAACTAAGGAAGAACTAAAGAAGAACTAAAGATTATCTAAAAAGAATTGCGAAGCGATGGAGGGCAGGATACGGGCAGGATACGGGTTGGGAGAGAGAAACAGGGGAGTAAATGCGACCAATAACGGGTAGTACATGCAACCTACAATGGGAAGAAATGCAACCAACAATGCACAAATACGCATAATTTGCAGGATTTTCGATATTTTTTGTCGGAATAATTTGCATAAATGCGAAAAAAGTAGTATCTTTGCAGCCGCTTTCGAGAAGTAGCGCAGTTGGTAGCGCACCACGTTCGGGACGTGGGGGTCGGGCGTTCGAGTCGCCTCTTCTCGACGAAAAAGGATGGTCAGAATGACCATCCTTTTTGTTTTGTATGACTTGCTTGCGGCTCGGAGATACTAATCCGGCAGAGGCGATTTAGGCTGTGGGACTGACATTGCGCGTTTGCGGCGGAGGGAGACTACAGCAGCAGACAGGGCTGCGAGGAGAAGTAAGAACCAAGTGCCGTCGGCAAGATCGCCAAACTGGGTGTTGTCGGGATCGTAACCTTCTTCATCTTCGTCAGGGGCGGCACGTCGGGGTCCACCGGGTGCAGTTGCGGGACCATCAAAGTTGTCGTTATACATCGGCGTAGGCGTTGCTGCGCCGACCTCCGGGACGTCTGAGGCATAGCGACTACCGGTAGCCATGTGGTCGGTGCCGGAATGCAAGGATTGGGGAGTCATACTGTTGCATGAGACGCCAGAATGATACGTGATGATAGAAGACTGATGAGTTGTATGCATAGCAAACTGCGCGTTAACACTGCTAACCATGAGCAGTACACTGATAGCCAAAATGATTCGTTTTGTCATATTAGTGTCCTCCGATGATTAGTTTGTATGACGAATGATCCGAATGCAGGATATAGATACCCTGTCCAAGTTGTTGCTGTAATTGTCGCCCTGCATCGTCAGGCGTTATATGGTAGAGCGTGAGCAGCAGTTGGCCGGTGAGGGTATATACGCGCAGGCAGGAGGTCTCGGTATAGATATCGTCAACAGCAGTGGCTGTATCCTCCTGTTTGGGACGACGGCCGAGCACCTGGTGCTGTTCGGTTGTCTTTGCTTCAGCGCGCATATAGACCTCAAACGGGTAAAGAGTTGTACCTTCATCGAAGCGAGTCCAGGCGTTACCTTCATACTCGTCGTAGTTAATCATATATGTACGCGTGGCAAGCGAGGTGCTATGCAAGGTATTGTTGCCGTAGATGTTGACAAAGCCCGAATCGGCAGGTGCGTCACCGAGCACAAAGTCGGTTGCGATGGTTGATCCGGCAGCACCGATGAAGGCTATCCACTTGTCGGTATAATAATCGTTGTGGAACTGGATCATGTACGGCGTATTCTTCTCGGGTAGCCAAGAATCGACATCAGCCTTAGTCTTACCTTCAGGATCGAGCCAGCCTGATTCTCCAATCTTTGACTCGAACTTGCTGATGTCCATGTTTGTAGCCGGCGTAGCCTTGCGGATGATATAATGGCGGCTGTGCAGTACGCCATTGCTGCTGCGGTAATAGGGTTTGAGGTCGTAATATAAGCCGTCCTCGTCGTCGATCACCTGCACAGCTGTAACATCGAACGGGAAGTAGATGGAGTACCATGTATCCTTTTCGAACTTGCGTCGGTATTCGATGGGTTGCGGGATTGTACCTCCGGCATACGCCTCGACTCCGCCTTCGGGTGCCTGGCCGTGGTGGTAGATTACGTAGTTCTGTAGCCGCTCGAAGGAGCAGGTCCAAGTCTCGAGGTCGAAGGTGAGTCTGACGTAGCGCGCTGTTCCTTCGTAAGTTGCACCACCTGCGGGGGTGAGGATATTGCTGCGGATCGTGCTATTGGCAGTGCCTTCTGCATCCGGCTCAGTGAAGATTAGGTGGTAGATTGTGTTAGGCGTAATCTCACCCTCCCAAGTTGCATACCAGTGTCCATCGATATTTTCCCACGTGAGAGGTTTCGTCAGGTCGTTGGCATCCGTTCCGACTGCCGGGCCGGAAATGAAGACCGGATGGTAGTTGGATATATAGGCATTGACACCTTTGGCAGTCATGACAAAATCTTTACCGCTCATAGCCGTGACATGTCCGTCTGATTCTCCCCGAATGGTAATGTTGTTGATGTCATAGAGTTTGAACGTCCATGTAGCATTTTCTGTGACCTCATGCTGCAAGCGGTATAATCCCATTATATTCGTTGCGCTGAAGCGCCAAGGGTTCATTGTAGCATCGGTCCACACTCGGCCATTAATTGTTAACCAACCATTCACAGAGTTAGAGCAAGCAAGACCGGAGAGATTGGATGAAGACGTAGTGAACGACAATTCTCGATAGGCAGAACTATTGGACGATGCGTCAATAGCAGTAACTTGTATGGTGTACGATGTGGTAGCCGTCAGTCCTGTCAGACGGAATACGCCGTCCGTGAGGTCTTCGGGAGAAATTGTTACCGGATCCAGACCGCCTACGGTATAGGTCACCTGATAGGACAGACTATACGAAGGGGTAACGTCGTCAATGGCAGCAACACGTATATCGGCAAAAGTGCCAAAGACTCCCTCAGTGGCAGCAAAGAGCAGAACAGGGTTCTCGGAGTCGGTGTGGCAGTCGCCATACACTTCCAGCTCTGAGATACACATGCCATAATTAGTACCGGACTTGTTTGCCCATACACGCACGTATTGCGCGCTTACGCCAGAGATAGAATAGGTATTTTCGCGGGAAGCATCCTTAGCATGGCGGAACACGAATGGAGCGAAATCTGTGCCATTGTACGAAGCTTGCAGTTCATAGTCTTGAGGCCAAGATCCTTCTTGTGCACCCCATGTGATTTTGACTGATGAGAGGTCGTATATTTTCCCGAGATCGACATACATCCACTGGTTGACGCCGTCCACTCGCCCTGAGGCATTGCCGCTCCACTGATTGCCGGTATTTCCATCCACCGCGAAAGCACCATTGTCGTCATTTTCAGAGATGCCCGCAGCGGTCGTTTTTCCGCGAGCGAGGTTGGTGAGTGCAGGAACGGAAGGAATAATATTGAACTCTTTGGTAGCCACATTGCCTACATAGTCATAACAGTAGGCTGTAATAGTGTAGCTTACGCAGTAGGAAATAAATTCAGCATCGGCAATAGTGATGGCGTTGCTTACGCCGGTTGTGGAGACCTTATAGTCCCTATCGGAGATGCCGTCACTGACATTGATGACAAAGTCATATTTTGCTCCATCGCGGCTATCTGTTGCTTCGAGAGTCATATTGATAGTCGAGCCAATAGCAGATGTTATTGCACAATTAGGATCATTCCACACAGGTGCTATGTAGTCGGGAGTGAGGAAGTTCGAGCCAAATACACGGAGCTCTATCAGTTTGATTTCCGATGACGTGGCATAGAACTTGACATAGCGGACAGCACCGGTGAAAGAGATAGAGTGTTCGTTTTTGTCAGACTCAGTCGTTCCATAGTTGATACTTGAAGTTTTTTCCGCCAACTCCACCCAACCGTCATTGGTAGAGCGTTGGGGTTCAGTAGGTTCGTTCTGTCTGCCATATAACTTGTAGGCAGAAGGTGTCTTGTCATTAGAGAAGAAGCACTCAATGCTGCTTAGCTGATACGTATCGCCCAAATCTACGATCCACCACGCGTTGTCACCTGCGCCCCAGAAATACTTGGCTTTTCCATCGGTGATAGAGCCATTATTGGCGTTCGCTGCCAACTCCAACGCTTGGTTAGCAGTACCAGAAGACCAACAAGTTTTGTTAAGGGCGAGGTTGTCGGCAGGATTAACATAGGAGACATTTACCACTTGCCCTTCGGAACTATTGCCCGAAGCATCGAAAGCATAAATAGTGACATCCACATTTTTACCCGTAGGCATATCTGTGACGGTAATCGTTCCGTCTGAGGCAGTGACATTATGTTGCATTCCAAGATGATCCACTACCATGAAATCTGTAACAGGTGAAGTCTGATCATCAGATGCTGAGACATTAAATATAACTCCTGTGCGATCCAATGTTTCGCCACTATAGGAGGCTGTTAATGTAGGAACGGAATTGTCGAAAGGCAGGTAACGATTGCCGAAAATACGCAATTCACGCAGTTTGACACCCCAATCCCAGTTATGAGCGTCCGTGATACGAAGACGCACATAACGTCCTTTGGGAGTAATTGAGAAGGCCTTAACACTACCCTCAACATCACCGTATAGATTAATATTACTTTCTTGATCACCAACGTTTGGTTCGCCTGTATATTCCAGGAAAGTGCGCCATTCACTATCATTACCCGCCTGCTCCAATGTAGGTTCATCACTGCGAACTTGAGCAATAAATCCTGTTGCGTATGCTCCCTCCCAGAATAGGGCCAAAGACTTGAGTTCAAACGCATCCATCAAATCTACGTACCACCAAACATTGTCGCGCTCTTCTTCGGGAACCGGTTCGGCAGACCTCCAACCATTAGTGAGGATGCCATCGTTAGCGTACTCCTTTATTTCACCTGCCTTATCTCCTATTACGGCATAAGCAGGTTTGTTGAGGGCGATGTTGGTTGATGAACTGAAGGTATTCTCACCGATGATGATGGTTCGACTTGCCGAGCGGTAGCCGCTTTCGGTTGCCCAAACTGTCATGATATAGCGTTTGCTATCCAAGCCGTTGATGGTGAGTTGGTTACTCTCATTGGTACGGACAAAATAGTACTTACCTGTTTGGTCTTGTAAAAGGAAGGTGTGCAACGGTGCTCCATTATGGTCTTGGGCAGTCAGTGTGAGGGTTGTGCTACCTGCTGTTATGTCTGCCTCTGTAGGGGCGGATGTGATTGTAGGCGTTAGTTCAGATGCTGAGTGCCCATCGCTGTAAAGGCGGAACTCGGAGAGGGCTATATTGCATTTGGGTAGTGATACCAAACGGACATAGCGTGCGCGAACCGGATAATTATTGAAGATATAATGGTTCTCATTTCCACCACGAGATTGCGTCTCGTTGACCTCAGTCACGGTAATCCAACCATCGTTACTATAATTGCTATCGTCCACAAAATCAGCAGGAGCCTCTGTCAATGAAGAAGCAACTTGAATGAGATAGTGTGAGGGCGCATCACCAGCACCGCCATCTGATCTCCACACGGTGCCAAAATCTGTCAGGCTATATACGTTTCCTAAGTCAACACCCCACCAAGCGCGTTCATCAGTGCTTACCTCCCATGCTACCCATTGTGTAGAGGAGTTGCCATCGATGGCTTTGCTAGCTGCTTCAGCGGAGTTTGCTCCACCTGAGGCTGCATCTGTTCTTGACCAACCGGACTTTGCGGTTTTGCCTTGTGCAATATTTTCCGGTGTCCAATGAGCGTAGAGGGTTGCGTTGTTCGGGTGGATCCAGATGTTACCCGGAGAAGTGGATGTATAGCTGGCAACATTTGCATTTAATGTGCCATTTGTATTAATTACTAAGTCACCGCCACCTGCAGCCGTGAACCAACCGAGGAACGTATATCCGGGCTTGGTGGGGTTGGTTATATCGAAATAAGGATTTACAGCGTCGGTGTTAGGTGGCGTTTGACCATAATCGATTTCTACGCTTGCTGTACTGCCTGTGCCGCCGTTGGGATTGAGGGTAATCGTGTAGGTGTTGGGAGTCCACTTGGCGTAGAGGGTAGTGTTGCTCGCTTTATTCCAGTTGTTAGCACTGGACATCGTGTTAGTATAATATTGGGTACCCGCACCTGCGCGCTCATCATAATACCCTCCAAACGTATAACCTGTATAGACCGGTGCGGATAATGCGCCACCACCTTTTAATGTAGATGGCATAGAGGAAGCATATTGCGGATAAATTGCACTCGTGCTACTACCATTATCCGGATCAAGTGTTACGTCATAATATTTTCCAACAAATGTTGCATCTACTGTCACTGCATATGCAGGCATAGTAAAGTAAGTCGTTGCATCTGACGAATTGGTGCTCACTTTCGTTGCAGGTGTTCCTGTTTTATATATATCCCATGCGGAGAACTCATATCCTGTATCCCCTGTTGCAGAGATATCAACTCTCTGCTCGCTTGCAGCATTTTTTGAACTACTACTTGCAGATACGTTAGGAACAGCTATCGTAAACGATCCATTCGTATGCGAGCCATAAGTTACGGTATATGAATCAGTAACATTAATTGATTCTGTATATGTTACATCTCCTGCTGAGCCATAAGTACAAACAACTTCGACTGTATATTTTCCAGTACCGGCAACAGTTGGTGTGTGAGTATAACTCGTTGAACTCAAATCACCTGTAGTTTTTGTTGATATAGCAGTCCCATTGTGCTTATAGGTGACACTTTTTATCGTCATGCCGTACGCCCAATTAGAAACGGATGTACTTAATGTTACCGGTTGTCCCTTTACCGGCGTATGATTGGAGGTAAAGGAAATTGTCGGATCAGGGATAGTCCAATAAAATTTCCAGTTACCTCCGCTATACTTACAATCATACCAACTACCACAACCACTACCTGAGTTATTTCCGTTGAAAGACATAAGGAATTCCATGCGATATTCCCCTGGTTTACGATTATTGACAAGATCAAGCCAAGCGCTACTACCATTTTCAGTACCCCATTTATAAGTTGGCACATCCCCAGACCAATTACAAGAACTCCTATTTACGCCACCCCAATTAGCAGTTCCAGTAGTTCCATAAACTTCATACTTGAAATAGTTATCTCCGCATAAATCTCCTCCGTTCTTATTGCCGTTGGCATATATGTATAATATCTTAAAGTTAGTTTTGGAGCCAAAGTTTACTTCATGAACACCATCTCCTCCTTTAGTTCCCGTTTTAAACCATTTGCCACCATCGTCTTCAAACTGAATACCAAAACTGGCAATGTAAGGTTCAGCCCACATCTCACCTACACTGAAGGAGAAAGGAAGGGTGAAGAGAAGGAAGGCAAGGATAACAATACGGAAAGGTAAAAACATACGGTGAATAAATAAACTATAAAGAAAGTTTTTCATAATATTTTTGTAATTAACTTGGGGTACCCAAATGATTGCGGGTGCAAAGGTAATCAATTATATTGATTTATGCAAATAATTAGATGCGTAGTGTAATTTTGTGAAATATTTTGTGTGGTATCAGCAAGGAAAAGAGTAGAGGATGGGGGATGGAAAGCGATAAAAAGAAATCGACCAAACTTGGTCGATACATACTAAGGGCGGCTCCGAGAGCCGCTGCCCAAATGCCATTTGGGCAAATCATAACAACGGTTGCCGAGCAACAGCACAGCGATGTATAACTACGGATAACTAGCAACAACGGATGCAGGTTTAGTCCGTTATGCCCTTTTCGGCGGCGAGGCGGAGGAGGAACGCGACAGCGGCGTCGTGGTCGTTGGGGATAATGCCGTCGAGGATAGCATCCTTGATAGCCGACTTGAGTTCGCCCACGAGCGAGCACGGCTCGAGATGGAACATCTGCATGATCTCGTCACCCATCACAGGCGGCTGGAAGTTACGAATGCGGTCGCGCTCCTCGAGTTCAACCATCTTACGCATGACGAGTTCGTAATTGTCGTGGTAGCGCTTGACTTTGTTCTGGTCGCGCGAGGTGATATCCGCGTTGCAGAGGAGCATAAGGTCATTGATGTCGTCGCCCGCCTCGAATAGCAGGCGGCGTACGGCACTGTCGGTGACCGTCTCCTCAATCAGGTTGATAGGACGCATGTGCAGATCGACCATCTTGACGACATAGTCCATCTTCTCGTTCTGCGGGAGCTTGAGCGCCTTGAAGATGCGCGGGACCATCTTTGCGCCTATATAGTTGTGGTTGTAGAACGTCCAGCCGACCTTGGGTTCGAACTTCTTGGATTTGGGTTTGCCTATGTCGTGCAGCAGGGCAGCCCAGCGGAGCCAGAGAAGAGCGTCCTGCGGACTATTAGACCGCTGCGCTATTGGATCGCTGGCGCTGTTAGAGCGCTGTGCCGTTAGAGCGCTTGTGCTGTTGGTGCGTTGTAGTTCGGCGACGTTGTCGAGGACCTTGAGGGTGTGGTAGAAGACATCTTTGTGGGCACGGCCGTTGACTGTTTCCACGCCTTTGAGTGCAGCCAGTTCGGGGAAGATGATCGGCAGCAAACCTGTCTTGTCGAGCAGCAACCAACCCTCGGACGGTCGGCGCGAGAGCATGATCTTGTTCAGTTCGTCGGCTATACGCTCGCGCGTGATAATACGGATACGCTCGCGGTTGCGCGCGATAGCATCGAAGCACTCGCCTGTGAGGTTGAAGCCGAGTTGCGTGGCAAAACGTATGGCGCGCATCATACGCAGCGGATCGTCGCTGAAAGTGATATCGGGGTCGAGCGGTGTCTGGATAATACAGTCCTCCAGGTCGTAACAGCCGTCAAAGGGGTCGAGCAGTTCGCCGTAGCGGTCATGGTTGAGGCAGATAGCCATGGCGTTGATGGTGAAGTCGCGGCGGTTCTGATCCTCCTCGAGCGTTCCGTCCTCCACGATAGGGTTACGCGAGTCGTGGCGGTAGCTCTCCTTGCGTGCGCCGACGAACTCAAGCTCGGTATCCCCTTTCTTCACCTGAGCAGTGCCGTAGGTCTTGAAGATAGAGAGGTGTGCACCTTTGCCCAGACGCTTGGCAACAGCCTCGGCGAGGAGGATCCCCCAGCGCGGAGCCTCGGAGTCACTACGATCAGTCATGCATGGCTGATGGGTGGACGCCGGTTGGACAACAACAATGTCGATATCCTTGCTTTCGCGGTGGAGGAGGAGGTCGCGCACCCAGCCGCCGACTACGTAGCAGTCAATGCCGAGCTTGTCGGCTTCTTCGCCCACGAGCTTGAGAATGGGATTTTGTATTTTAGGGTCTGTGATTATCATGAGGGGTCAACAATTACCAGCAATTCGAAGGATTAAGAGTGGTCAACAATTATCAACAATTTGCGAATGAGGGTGTTTGAGGGCAACCATTATCAACCATTATCAACCATTACCAGCAATGCGATGATCATGAGGGGTGTCAGCGATTGTTGTACATCTCGGCGTAGTATTTCTCGTACTCGCCGGAGGTGATATTGTCCACCCAGGCTTCGTTTTCGAGGTACCAGCGGACGGTTTTCTCTATACCTTCCTCAAACTGCAAGGTAGGCTCCCAACCAAGTTCGCGTTGGAGTTTGCGCGAGTCGATAGCATAACGCATATCATGTCCGGCACGATCGGTAACGAAGGTGATAAGATCCATATCCTCACCCTCCTTGCGTCCGAGCAGACGGTCAACGGTGCGGATAACAACTTTGATGATATCGATATTCTTCCACTCGTTGAATCCGCCGATGTTATACGTCTCTGCCACTTTGCCCTTGTGGAAGATCAGGTCAATAGCGCGCGCATGATCCTCTACATAGAGCCAGTCGCGTACGTTTTCGCCCTTGCCATATACGGGCAGCGGTTTGCGGTGACGGATATTGTTGATGAACAGCGGGATCAGTTTCTCGGGAAACTGGTAGGGACCGTAGTTGTTCGAGCAGTTCGTAACGATAGTAGGCATGCCGTAGGTGTCGTGGAACGCGCGCACAAAGTGGTCGCTGCTTGCCTTGGAAGCACTGTAGGGCGAGTGCGGGTTGTATTTGGTGGTCTCAACGAAGAAGTTCTCTCCGTAGGTCTCATGTCCGTCAGCCGAGGCTTTGGTAGTGAACGGCGACGGCAGTCCCTCGGGGTGCGTGAGTTCGAGTGCGCCATAGACCTCGTCGGTAGATATATGATAGAAGCGTTTGCCTTCGTACTTCTCCGGCAGGCTCTCCCAGTAGAGTTTGGCAGCCTGCAGCATACTGAGCGTACCCATGACGTTCGTGCGTGCGAAGGTGAACGGGTCTTTGATCGAGCGATCGACATGGCTCTCGGCAGCCAGATGAATAACGCCGGTGACGTGCTCCTCCTGCATGAGGGCATAGATTGTATCGAAGTCGCAAATATCCGCGCGCACAAAACGGTAGTTGGGCTTGTCCTCTATATCCTTGAGGTTAGCCAGATTGCCGGCATAAGTGAGCTTATCAACATTGATAATGCGATAGTCGGGGTACTTGTTCACGAACAGACGTACGACGTGACTTCCGATGAATCCGGCTCCGCCGGTGATAATGATGGAGTTCATATTATTTACGATTTGAGGATTTACGATTGGGTCATATATTTTGTCACTGGGCTATTTAGCCATTCAGACAACGAAGCGTATCTGCTTGAAGTGGTAGGTGCGGCGGTTGCCTTGAGTGTCGCATAGTACAATCTCGCCGGTGGGCAGTATATCCTCGATGCGCGCCATGAACTGCCCAGTATCCGCCTCTGTGGCAATCATTGTGGGTGCGGTGCTGACCTCGCGTTCGACGAACGGATGGTAGCCATGGCGCCGGTAGAGGTGCTGCAGGTAATAATTCCGGCAGTCGTCGGCGTTCCACTTCATGGTGAAGCACAACATTTGCATAAACATCTGCATCACACGGTGGATATCCGTCTCCGCACCTGTTATCTGCTTCAGGCTGACCGGGTTGGGCGCGTTGCCTACCCAATGCTCCTGATTCAGATTGATACCTACGCCTGCAATGCTGTGCAGCACACGGCTGCCGCTCAGGCTGTTCTCCACCAGTATACCGGCTATCTTTCTGTCATCGAAGTAGATATCGTTCGGCCATTTGATGGTCAGTCGTTCGCGTTGCTGCTCAGGCAGGTAGGCCGCCAGCGTGCGGTGGGTAACAATAGATGCGAGCATGTTCAGCATGAACTGTCCGGCGGGTGTCACCTCGGGCAGCCGCAGCAGGTAGGTGAGCAGCAGGTTCTTGTCGCGCTCTGACTCCCAACCATTGCCTGTCTGTCCGCGTCCGGAGGACTGATAGCCCGTGTACAACAGAGGTATATCCTCGTCGAGACAGGCTGCATACTGCGGTTCTTCGCCGCGCAGCAGGCGAGCCATCAGGTTGTTGGTGCTATCGGTAGATGCTATGTACATTATTAGTTGAGTGTTGAGCGTTGAGTGTTGAGCGTTTACTTACCTTTGGTGTTATACAGGTCGAGCAGGTAATCGCCGATGACCTTCTGTATCTGTTTGGACTTACCATTGCCGAAGCTGACCATCACGGCAAAGACCCATGTGCGTCCGTCCGGCAGTTCGATATATCCGGCAAAGTTCTTGGTGGCGGCTATCGTTCCTGACTTGGCGTGTATCTTGCCGTCGAGCGGTGTGCCGGGCAGCAGCGAGCGCAACGTGCCTGACTGTCCGCTGACCGGCAGTGAGGCGTAGAACGCGTCGCTGTTACTCGAGCGGTACATATACGTGAGCAGTTGCACGAGTGTCTCGGCACTGATAGCGTCCTGCGGTGCCAGACCGCAACCATCAACTATACGTGTGCTGCGGGTGTTCACACCGCGACGCAACCAGTAGTCTTTCTCAAAATCCGCAGAGTTGTGAATCGTGCACGGCAGCGAGTAACGCGAGCCGAACGTACGAAACAGCGACTCGGCGTACATGTTGTTGGAGTGGATATTGGTCTCCATGATGATCTCCGACAGCGGCGGAGACTGCCATGTATAGAGCAGTGTACGGTGTTTGCCGTCTGCCTCGGATATATATGTCGGTTCGGCAGTGATGGTTATGCCGTGCTCCTCGAGTCGTTGCGAGAGGTGCTGCACAAGCAGCAGTCCGGGGTTAGGCAGGTCGCCCTGTACGCCGAACGAGCCCTGGTTGCACGGCACGCTGCCTGTGAGGTAACGGGTATAGTTGTACGCTGCGCCGTGGACGTACGCTCCGTCGTGGGTGATAGTGGTGCAGCGTATATGGTTGTCGAACTGCACGCCCGGCACCTCGGGCACGGTGTACAGCACCTCGGCAATACTGCCCACAGGACCGGAGCGGAGGATAACGTTCATCGTGTTATCCATGTACGACAGGGCATATATGCCCGGCGCGTAGTAGTTGCCAATGTCCTCCCATATCCATCCGGGGTTGATAGCGTCGGCATCGAAGTAACTGAGGTCGGCAATGACCGATCCGCGAATCTCACGTATGCCTGCCTCGCGTATGGCGCGCACCCAGGTATTGAGCAGATTGCGGTCGCCCACCTTCTGCGACCCGAGTGTGGGGTCGCCCGTACCGCGCACGTACAAGTCGCCATGGAGCACACCGCCGGTGATTTGTCCGCTATACTCGATATATGTGCTGAAGCGGTAATCAGCACCGAGAGTCTCCAGCGCAGTGGCAGTAGGCAGAAGTTTCATGACGGATGCAGGCGGTGCAACGTTCGTGCTGCGGAACGCGTCGATCACCTCGCCGGACTGCAGATCCTGAACGAGCAGACTGATATTGGCGGAGGAGGTAACAGGGTTGCGGAGCAGGATATCTATGCTACTGCTGCCCTGCGCCGCATGCGCGGACAGAACAAGCAGACAGAGCTGCAAACAGATATGTAGGATTCGCGACCTGAACATTTGCTATAACTTTATTTCCTCTTAACCAAAAGAGCCTACAAATATAGTAAAATTATTTGACTTTTCCAAATTTTTGCAGTATTTTTCGGGAAATACTTGCCAAAGTCCGATGTTTTTATATCTCGGCCATTGGATTTTTTAGCAAAAACGTTCCGTTCGATCGGGCCATTATCGGAGCATGTTCGATCCATCTTCGAGGTAAAGTGTGCTATTCATACCACTATTTTTCAACGTAGAAATTTCAATTTGGCAAAATTTGAACGATTTATTTGCTTTATTGCAAAAAAATGCTTAACTTTGCAGTCACTTTTGCGGGAAATGCGTGTATGAGCATACTCCGCAGAGCAATTAACATACCGACTACGGTTCTCTTGCAGGCTGAACTAATGCAATAAGTCGCCTCGGCAAGAGCTAAAAGGGAAACAGGTGCAAGTCCTGTGCAGACCCGCTGCTGTTATCTCCTGACAACGGTTCAGCATTACGTCACTGCCATTGAGGCGGGAAGGCGCTGAACCGCGGAGTAAGCCAGAAGACCTGCCATAGCCGAGCGTTCACAAGACTCCCGCGGACTGGAGACGAACGGATACAGCAGCGCATATTCTGCGCAGTTTTCACGTGTATATGGTTCGATAGTGTAGTCTTGTGACGCAAGTAATGCAATGCACAATGCGCAACAGGACAACATACACTCATCATTTCTTCTGCCAATCATTATTGGGTGTTATGCAGGAGCAACTTGCCGTGAGGCAGGCTGCCCCTGAGGTCTTGTTGGAAAAGTGAAAGGTGAAAGGTGAATAAAACAATGATATGCTTATGAAAAAACTACTTATGTATTTTGCCGTCTTTGCCATGAGTTGGCTAAGCGGCACAGCGGCAGCTGAAGATTACCTGATGCCGCAGTACGGTTACGACACAAAAGTGGTGTCGAAAGATGCTCCGATAACCTTTTATGATTTCAAGGGAGCAGATACTCATTTTACCCAATCAGCATTCTCAACAGTTATCTTCAAGCCTGCCACAGAGGGCTATTCGATTAAGATAAGTTTTGAGGAGTTGAACCTGACCAAGTACAGCGATTCATGGAATGTTTACATGCGTATATACAACGGTCAGTATGATGTTGAAGGGACAACGTATCCCACGAGTGGCAATCCGTCAGGCAGTTTTGCTGAAAATGCAAACCAGATTGCTTACATTCCCGGTGACGGTGCTGTCACCCCGCTGCCAACGTATATCTCCGGTTCGGCTGACGGCTGTTTGTCGGTGTGCCTATATTCAAAAGATCCTTCCCCAAAAGAGTCCTATTGGAAAGCTACGGTTGAGGAGGTACTGCTGGAGAGCATGACCGTCAAGGGCGCTTCGGGTAATAATGATTTTGTAGACGGTGAGATTTGGGCAGGCAAGCAGGGCGTAGGTGTAGCCGGATTTGAAATAACGACAGAGGGCTACTCTTCACCCGACAAACTGCAATCGCTGACTTTTACATGCACCAATGCAGCGGTGATTGATGCTACTGCTCTGAAACTATATGCCGGTCAGTCAGCCTCGGTGGCAGGTTTGACCGAAGTGGCAGGTACTATTACTGAATCGGAAGGGGTATATACCTATACCTTGACTGACGCGTACGCGCTGA
>Ga0310694_10001443_pt1 | contig 27080 bp, 29 predicted proteins | sample 174DNAGHGhighgp2_FD_203884 | JGI IMG/M metagenome (GOLD analysis project Ga0310694, IMG submission 203884) | Sheep rumen microbial communities from Palmerston North, Manawatu-Wanganui, New Zealand - 1742 DNA GHGhigh gp2 (v2) (version 2) | ecosystem: Host-associated > Mammals > Digestive system...
AGATTGAGGTAAAAGACGGTGTCCTGACAGGTCGCTTCCTGACTAAGAACTGTTATGGTCAGGAGAAAGTGAATCGTATCCTCGCCTGCTATCCGCATCGTGAAGACTATCATCTGACAGCCTATGGTGACAGCCGAGGTGATAAGGAATTATTGGCTTTCGCTGATGAGTCGCACTATAAACCCTTTAGAGCATGAAGTCACCACTGAAGATCTTTAGAATCAAGCCTGAGGAGCGCATTCAGGCATTGGTAGCGCTGATGGTCATCATTGCTCTCAATGCCTTGTTTATCTGGCGTCTACACGATCTGTTCATGCAACCTGGGTTCGGACCCTATTGGAAAACCTTCGAACACGAGTATCATCTCTCGGGCTACGACCCTCTGACCTATCTGGGTGTGACAGATTGGGATGTGGTGTATCAAGTGTATCGTCATCCCCTGCTGGCGTTTATGATTTGGCCCTTATATCTATTGAACGACTGTCTTTCTTCACTCCTTGGTATTAATTGCGTTCAGTATATAGTGGCGCTGCCAATTATCGTTTGTTCGTTATATTCCTATATTTTTCTCTATCGCATTCATCGCGAGGTGATAGAGTTAGGATGCAGGGACGCCACATTGCTTACTGCCTACTATTTCTCCTTTGCCTATATCCTCTTGTCGCTGATTGTACCAGACCACTTTACAATCTCGATGTTCCTGCTATTGATTACCCTCTATATCTCAGGAGTCTGTATCAAGAAAGGTCGCGAATTCAAGTGGTGGCAATCAGCTCTGCTCTTCTATATCACAGCAGGCGTCACGTTGAGCAATGGTTGCAAGGTGTTTCTGTCTGGTTTCTTTGTGAATCTCAGAGACTTCTTCCGTCCGAAGTACTTATTGTTGGCAGTCATTCTGCCTGCAGCACTTTTGTGGGGAACGGCCACGTGGGAGAACTACCAGTTTGTGATTCCCAAGGAGAAGATTCGTGCGGAGCAGAAGGCACAAAAGGCCAAGGAACAGGCTGAGCGTGTGGCCCAAATGACACCTGATGAAAAGCGAAGATTTGAGACCAAGAAGAAACAGCGCGAGGCCAGGCTTCGTCGTCAGGCAGAGAAATCAGGAACCCCAATGGAAGATCATGGATTCCTAAAATGGACAGATATCACCACCTCGCGTTGGCAGTCTGCTTACGAGAATCTGTTTGGGGAATCGTTGCAGTTTCATCAGGAATTCTTCCTTGAAGACACACTTGTGCATCGCCCAGTGTTCGTAGCCTATCGTTGGATCCATAGTTATATTATCGAGGGTGTGATGCTATTGCTATTTGCTATTGGTATTTGGTGTGGTCGCAAGAATCGTTTCCTGTGGCTCTGTCTCTCATGCTTCGCCTTTGATATGCTGATTCATCTGTTCTTGGGCTTTGGCATCAACGAGGTGTTTATCATGGCACCACATTTCATGTTTGTGCTGCCCATTGCTACAGCATATTTGCTGAAAATACTCCAGACTAAATGGCTTCGTATCGGCATCTTGCTGCTGACACTATACCTTTTTATATATAATGGTTATCTGCTGACGACCTTCCTGCTGTCACCAATCCATGTGGTACTTTAGACGTGTTTGTCTGTGCCCAACCATTTGCGGAGACGACGAGTGAACGACTTTCTAATATGCGAGAATCGGCCATAGCGCAGGTTCAAAAAGAGTTCTTCGATGGAATTCTGCACTTTGATCCAAGGGTGATTCCAGGCGTTTATAATATAAAGGCGTTCAAGATAATCGCGGTTTTCTTCTATTTTTGAGGGATGTACAAGAGGAAAGTCCAACTCGTGACGTGCCATCGTAAACATCTTTCTGATGCGATGAGGTGTGGTCTTCAGTTCTGCAGAGAAATGAGTGGAATCTGCCATTAGTCCGACGTTGTTAATCTGATTCTTCGAAGGCATGATGGCCAAACCATCATGCAGCAACATATCACTCCAATAGATAGTCTCGAAATATTCTTTTCCACTTTGACTGTGGTCTCGGAACATCTGCAACATATCCTTTCTCAGATTTCTTTCCTTGACGATGGTTTCCAGCTTCTTCATCGCCTGCGGATCGCGGATAAAACTATAAGTAGGATCCCATCGTTCGGCTACCCTTCGCCACGAGGCCCAACCCCAAATGCTGAAAGCGGTGGTAAAGAAATAGCTGTCGTTGCAATCGGGTGATACCTCGTCGATATTAAAGCCGGCTATCATGGTGATGCGCTCGTCGTGCTCATACTTATCAAGCATCTCTTTGCAGAAAGGAAAAAACGACTGCGAAGGCACCACGTCATCTTCGAGCACGATGACTTTATCAGCCAACGAGAAGGCCCATTGGTGGGAGAGATAGCCAGAAGGGTCGCAACCTTGATTCTTGGTCAGGTAGTTTCGATGCACCTCACATTCCCAATCGATGTTTTCATCGGCCACCACCTGTCGACAAGCCTCAATACCTGCCATATCACGCTCTCCACGAGGACCATCCTGATAGAGAAACAATTTCGATGGTCGCGCCTTTCGCACCTCCTCAAACACTTGTTGGAAGGTGTCAACACGATTGAAGAACAGCAACAATACGGCGATATCTGTCTTGAACGGATATTTCATGCTGCAAAGATACAAAAAAATATGAATTATGAATTACGAATTACGAATTATTTCGTATCTTTGCAGCGATGAATCACGAATCGCTTCGCCAACGCTTTAATCCTGACGGCTCGCTTTTGCGTCGTCAGCAGATGCGGATGCTGGAGATTTTGCTGGAGGTAGATAAGATTTGCAAGAAACATCATATCGAGTATTGGCTCAGTAGCGGTACGTTGATTGGCGCCATGCGTCATGATGGGTTTATCCCCTGGGACGACGACCTAGATATCGAAATGATGCGCAGCGACTATCTGCGACTGATGAAGGTGTTACCATCAGAACTCCCAGAGTGGCTGGCACTTCAGAATGACGAGACAGACCCCAACTATTTCTATTTCTATGCCAAGGTGCGTGACAGGCGTTCGAAGATGCTGGAGCAGAACGGCTATGACCGTCTGTGGAAAGAGCAAGGCATTTATATTGATATCTTCCCTATGGAGCAACATCCCATTTGGATGCATAAACTGACGGAGAAGGCCGTAGGTCACATGTATAAAATCTGGCGCACAAGTACGGATGACACGAAAGCCATAAAAAAGGTGCGTCGTATCTTCGATCTTAATAACAAGATCCTTTTCCCCTGCCTCAGAACATTTCTCTTACCTCTTACCTCTCACCTCTCACCTCTCATAACAAGTGGTATGGGTATCCCTTTCCATAACCCCCGTTATGCTGATGAGATATTCCCGCTGACTACACATGTGTTCGAAGGTCACCAGTTGCCTGTTCCCCATGATGCCGATGCTCATCTGCGCCATATCTTTGGCGATTATATGCAATTGCCAGACTTGGACAAGTTGGCACTACATGTAGGAGAACTTGAGTTCTTCGATTAAGTGTTTCCACCTTTTACTATTTTCCCTTTAATAAAAGCGAGGCATTCCTTCAGGATGACGGCGCCAGCAATACGCATGACGCAATAATAAAGCACGGCTGCAATAACAACACGACTCAGCAGCAACAGCCACAAGTTTTCGATACTTAGTGTGACAAAGCCCGTTACCACCATCACCACAGCAGCGGTGAAGGCAAAGGGCAAAATATCCTTTAAAAATGCCATCAGACGATATCCCATCAGGCGATACGTGAAGAAATGCCACACAAACACCCATACTATATTCAATACTGTATAGGCTATCACCATCGTATAGATACCCTGACGCCACAGTCCCACCAGGAGTATAACCTGCAGAATGCCAAGCACCATCGTACTCCAAAGATAGATATCACTGCGATGCTGACTGATGATAGCATCCGTAAGCAAAGTCGTTAGTGGCATAAATGCGCCACAGAGACAGAGATAGGGCAGAAGCGATGCTGAAAAAGTCCATTTCTCTCCGATGGCCAATATGATAAACTCATGCGATACCAAGCCGAGGCCAAAGAGCATTGGGAAGGCGATGAAGGCAGTAAATCGTACCATCTTACGAAGAACCATCAATTGGCGTTCCTTTTCATCGTGCAATCCCACAAGCACCGTCTGATCCACTTGTTTGATCATATTGCCAACAAACAGGAAACATTTCGAGCTCCATAGGTAGGCCTGATTATAATGACCCGTATTCGTCTCACCATAATAGTGACCCAACAGCAGATTCATAATATAATTGTTCACTTGTGTGAAGATGGCCGACACCATAATCTTAAAACTGAAGGGGAACAATCGACGGATGGGCTCGAAAGTGACCCTAATCGTAGGTCGCCATTCGCTAAAGTACCACAATAACAACGTATTAATAGCTATATATGCAAGATATTGCGTAGCGAGTGCCCAATAGCCGAAGCCCAAAGCAGCAAGTATCACACTGATCATGCTCGACATCAATGTAGCAGTCATACCACATTTCGCTATCTGCTTGATCTGCATCTGCTTCGTCATATAGGCCGACTGTGCTATGCCGAAACTTGAGAATACAAAACCCAAGAACACATATCGGCTCAGCGGGATAAGTTTGGGTTGATGAAAATAGTCGGCTATCAGAGGTGCGCAGAAGAAAAGAATCAGATAAATGACAGCACCTGCTAGGATGTTAAACCAAAATACAGTATTGTAGTCGTTATGGGTGGGCGCCTTCATATTGATCAAGCCTGTCTTGAAGCCACTCGACTGCAACTCATTGGCGATAACAGAGAAAATGGCGAGCATCGCCGTCATACCATAGTCTGATGCATCGAGCAGACGAGCAAGAATGATGCCAAAGGCCAAGCCGAGCAATTGCTGTACACCATTGTTCATCCCGCCCCAAAAGAGTCCTTTCGCTGTTTTCTCTTTCAACGTTTCCATATTCTGCTGCAAAGATAGAGTAAATCAAGCGAAACACCAAATCTTTTGGACAAAAATCGGAAGCTATCATCCGATATGTCCAAAGAAAGGGCCTTTGTCCACACAACTTCGGAATAAAATCACCAATAAACATCCACTCAGGCGAAATTCCTCATAACTTTGCATCAGAAATCAATAAAAAAAATAGTTATGAAACAGTTTTTTATCTCCGCAATAATGTTTGGTTTGATGGTCTTGATGACCGCATGTTCCAATGACGATGCTCCCGCAACAAGAGGCGAGGACACAGCAAACGCCAAGACAGTACTCGTCTATATGGCAGGTAGAAATGATCTTACGGGTGCTCTTGACCGCAACCTCGAGCAGATCAAGGAAGGGTCCAAACAGATTGGTAAGAATGATAACCTATTGGTGTTCGTGCGTCGCAATAATAAAAATGAGACGCCTTGGCTAGCACGTATCAAGAATGGTGAGGTCACCGATTCACTGAGTCTCAGCGATATGGGAATCTCCAGCAGCGACGGTCAGGACCGCGCCAGCGACCCTGTGGTAATGGAAGGTGTGCTACGCTATGCGTTCAATCATTATCCCGCTATGAATGGCAACTATGGTCTCGTACTTTGGGGGCACGGCACAGGTTGGCTGATGGATGATGAGGTGAAGCCGCAAAAAGGACGTCGTGCCTTTGGTGTTGACATAGGTAACAACAGTGGTGACAAACGTTGGATTAACATCACCACAATGGCCAATGTCCTCAAGGGATTACCTCACATGAAGTTCATCATGGGCGACTGCTGTCACCTAATGTGTCTGGAGAATCTTTACGAACTACGTAGCACGTGCGACTATATCATCGGCTCACCAGCTGAGATTCCCGGCAATGGTGCTCCTTATGAGCAAATTGTTCCAGATTTCTTCGCTGATGGCAAGTTCTATTCCAATATCGTTGGTAAATATTATAAGTACATGCGCGGCTCTCTGCCTCTGGCTGCCGTGAAAACCAGCGAGATGGACAATGTGGCCCAGGCCACCCGTCAGGCCCTGCAGGCTGTGAAGGAGAAAAATGGTAACGGATATGCTGATATGAAAGGTACCATTCATTATTTATATTATGGTAGTGGATCTGCTGCGTTTAATCCTGATTACAATATCTTCTACGATGCAGGCGACTTTATCCACACCTATGCTCCTCAAGATATATATCAGCAATGGCGTCAGATCTTCGACAGAGCCGTTGTAGACCGTCGTATGGCTACACAATGGATGACAAATAAGTCCTGGAGCAAGTATTACAGTGATTTCACCGTCACAGAGGATAAGTTCCATGGTGTTTCGATGTTTGTCTCACAAGACCCCTCTTGCGGCGATTACAGACGCTACAACGAAGACATCAAACAAATGGAATGGTATGGAGTTGTCGGAGGTATTTGAAAGTAAAAAATAAAAGAGTAAAAAAGGTAAATGCACTTTTTTCCGCGAAACAGTAACAAGTTTCGCGGATTTTTTTTATCTTTGCACACGAAACCAATAATAACGAACGATGAACCAAAAGGAATACGAATCGAAAATTAAAGAGCTGCAACAACATATTGAGGTGTTGCAAAAGACCAATCTCGATTTGGTAAGCCACAACATGTTGTTAAGTCAACAAATCAATGCCTACTACGATGTGCGCCGTCGCATACAGATGCTCAAGGAACTTGTGATCCGTCACAAGGAGCTGATGCGCCATGCAGATTTGCGCGACGATGCAGAACTGATGGCTCTCATTGAGACACGCCTGGAAGAGGAGTTACCACATGAGAATCCAGATTTTGGACTGAAAGAGTTGGCCGAATATATTGGTACCACACAGACACGTCTCATCGATCTCTTCCGTCATTCACCTATCCACAAGACCGTCGATGACTATCTCGACTATTTGCGATTGCTGCGGTCCATGTACTACATACAAAGTAAACCCGCATGGGGTATTGCAGCTTGTGCCCAACAGGCTGGCTTCACCGTCATCCGCACCTTCAATCGTAAATTCCAGGATGCCCTCGGTATGACACCCCATGAATTCCGCCAGCTTCTCGATACTGGTCGCGAAAACATCAAGGACTAAATCCTCATGGACGCAGAGACCATCATATTAAAAAACCTATGTATCGGTTATCGTACGAAAAACAATATTCGAACGGTAGCGGAGGGCATCAATGCAGCTATCCGACAAGGAGAACTGACTTGTCTTTTGGGAGCCAATGGTATAGGCAAATCGACACTCTTGCGCACCCTGTCTGCCTTCCAGCCCAAACTTGGTGGAGAGATTTTGATAAAGAGTCAGGAGATCGATGCCTTTACAGATAAGGAATTGAGTCGGGTAATTGGCGTGGTACTAACGGAAAAGCCAGACATCAGGAATATGACGGTGCGTGAATTGGTGGCCTTGGGACGTTCGCCCTATACGGGATTCTGGGGAACGCTGCACGATGAGGATTGGCAGGTGGTGGATGAGGCCATCGATGCCGTGAGGATCAGTGGTCTGCGCGAACGGATGGTACATACCCTCAGCGACGGTGAGCGACAGAAAGTGATGATAGCCAAGGCCTTGGCGCAGCAGACACCCGTCATCTTCCTCGATGAACCCACAGCCTTTCTCGATTTCCCCAGTAAGGTGGAGATGATGCAATTGCTACGTCGTCTGGCAAGAGAGCAGCAGAAGACCATCTTCCTCTCGACGCACGATTTCGAGCTGGCCCTTCAAGTAGCTGATACGTTGTGGCTTATGGAGACAGGAGGAGTCAGTATTGGGACACCGAGGGAGTTGGCTGAGAGTGGAGCACTAGCCAGATATGTAGAGCGACCTGGTATCACCTTCGAGGCAGAAACATTAACAGTAAGAGTAGCGCAATTATGATATTCGGACACGGTGACGATACCTATCGCTATGGCGACAAAGTGAAAATGAACTTCAGTTCTAACATCTACCAAAAGGCAGATCTGTCAGGACTGGAGGAATACTTGTCGCAACATCTCGATGCCATCAGACATTATCCGGCTCCTATTGCCCAGGAACTAGAAGAGATGATTGCCAATAAGCTGGAGATTCCTGCCAATATGGTAATGGTGACCAATGGTGCCAACGAAGCCATCTATCTGATAGCACAGCTCTATCGTGGCTGGGCATCTGTCATTCCACAACCCACCTATCATGAATATGAGGATGCCTGTAAGATGTTCGGACACCTGATATCATATGAACGCACGGATGATCTGGAAATACTGCCCCAAGACCGTATCTATTGGCTTTGTAATCCTGATAATCCTACAGGCAATGTCGTATTAAAACCACTATTGATGCGAATCATCAAGCAACATCCGCGTTATCTGCATGTTCTCGACCAGTCGTATGCTGACTACACAATACAGGCCATGATCAAGCCCAAAGATGTCGTTGATTGTTACAACGCTATGATGATTCACTCGTTCTCAAAGAAATACTGCATTCCTGGTCTTAGGCTAGGTTATCTCACTGCCTCACCCATCATCATCGACCGATTAAGACAAATAAGACAACCTTGGACGGTGAATACCCTGGCTATCGAAGCCGGAAAGTATCTGGTAGAACACGATCCGAAAGTGCTCCCTGATATAAGGATTTATCTGACAGAAGCCCAACGTCTTAAGGAGGAGTTGCAGAAGATTGAAGGACTGATGGTGATGGATACTTTTACGCACTATATGCTGGTGAACATTGATTGGGCCACCTCTTTTGAACTGAAGAACTGGCTGATAGAGCATCATGGCATACTCATACGTGATGCTTCCAACTTCCACGGACTCGACGAACATTGCTTCCGCGTAGCAGCGCAAACACCAGAGGAAAACGATGCACTGATCAGTGCCATCAAGGAATTCAAAACTTCACGCTAAAACTTAACGTTTATTCTTCATTATCACATAGATGATGACTGGCGCACCCATGATCGGTGTGACAGCATTCAGCGGTATGACGCCATTCTCGCCAGGCAGGAAACAGACGAGATTGCAGACCAAAGCTATTACAGCTCCACAAAGAATCGTAGCAGGCAAAAGCATACGATGATTATCCGTACTAAGAAGCAATCTGGCAATATGGGGCACAGCCAGTCCGATAAAAGCCACGGGACCACAGAAGGCGGTGGTGATAGCTGTGAGAACACCTGTCACAATCAACAGCCAATTGCGAGTTCGAAGAATATTGATGCCTAGGTTCTCAGCATACTGGTCACCCAGCATAAGGGCGTTCAGAGGCTTGATAAGCAGCAACGCACCTATCAGTCCTGCGATGGTGACGGTGGCAAAGACAGGCATCGTCTGCATCGACACCCCACCAAAGGAACCCATTCCCCAAACCATATACGACTTCACGCCCTCATCTGTAGCAAAGAAATTGAGCAATGAAATGGCAGAATTACTGATATAACCAATCATGATACCGATAATGAGGAGCATCACATTGTTACGAACAAGGGTAGAGAAAAAGAAGATAAGGGCCATCACCGCCATAGCACCCACAAAGGCTGCTGCCAAAATGGCCACAAAGCCTGAAAGACTGACGGAGCCTGCAGAGATGCTACCACCTAAAAGCAACATCACTAGGGCCACACCCAAACCTGCACCACTGTTGATACCAAAGATACTCGGACCAGCCAAGGGATTGCGGAAGGCGGTCTGCAACATCAGTCCGCTCACAGCTAGTGCGCCACCACATAGAATGGCGGTGATAGCTTGAGGTAATCTGGATTCTAAGATAATAAAACGCCAGGATGGCTTGGCACTGTCATCACCCATCAGGATGCTAACCACATCGCCCACCGGTATCCTCACCGACCCCATCACCAGATTCAGTGCAAAGAGCACGATGATAAGTATCACCAGCAATATGATATGTCCCTTCATCCCTCTTATCATGTCCCTTTAACTTCTTTAAATATACTCCAAGATTTCGCTGAAATGTTCTATCTTCACCATCTGCTCATGATCGAAGTCTTCTACATGCTCCAACTGCCAAGTAACATGAAACGGGATATAGATGGCTGAAGCCCCAATGGCCAAAGCTGGGGCAATGTCGCTCTTCAAGGAATTACCCACCATCAGCAGTTCCGAAGGATGAATCTGCTGATGCTCGCAGAGGGCAAGAAACTCCGTCTGCGTCTTATCAGAAGTGATCTCCACGTCATCGAAATATTTCAGCAAACCTGACCGTTTCAACTTATTCTCCTGATCCTGCAACTCCCCCTTCGTAAACACCACCATTTTACATATTCCATCTTCCATCTTCCTTCTTACCTCTCTCAGTGTCTCTTCCACTTCTGGCAGCGGGGTGGCGGGCAGATGTAGCAAGCGCTTGCAGTCTTTCAGCAAGTCAGATAGAGCAGAGATACTCAGGTCGTTACCTGCCAAGCGCATAGCAGTCTCTAGGATACTGATGGTAAAAGCCTTGCAGCCATAACCGAGGTCAGCCATATTTCCCGATTCCGTCTCAAAAAGTTCCTGCTTGGGATTTTCACAATAGGGCGCAATCAGACTGTAGAGGTGTTCCTCCACTCTCTCGAAATGTGACTGACAGTCCCACAACGTGTCATCAGCATCAAAGGCGATTACTTTGAATGGCAGTTTCCGCATATTCCCTTTATCATCAAATTGGCAGACTTTTTTTCGAAGCCTTTGGGTAGACTAATTTCAGGTATCTCCGTATAATCGAGGCAATACGTCTGCTGACACTTCTCGCAGAAGAAATGCGGATGAATATCCTCATCATGCTCGTGATCGTGGCTATGGCAGAGTTCGTACCTTACTCCCTCGCTGCCCCCCTCTATCACATGCACGAGATGGTGCTCACGGAAAAGCGTCAGCGCCCGGAAGATGTTCGACTTGTCGATAGTCAGAATCCTCGTCTCCAGCTCTGCAAGCGTCACAGGCCGCAAGCTTTTAGCCAGCTCTCGCACCACGACGATACGATTGGCAGTGGGCTTGATGCCGTGCTCCTCCAACAGTTGTGTACAGTTTGCTTCGTTCATACGGTGCAAAGATACAACTTTTTAGTGAATAGTGAATCATGAATCATGAAAAAACATCAGATAAGTGCCAAGTATTGTCGAATAAGTGGCTCTTGTTAAACGATAAGAGCCTCTTATTTTGCAATAAGAGTCACACCGCGCGTTCTGCCCAATCGCCACGATCAAGGTTACGATAGCCGATAGCTTCAGCGATATGTTGGCTTTGTATGCGTTCTGAGCCTTCAAGGTCGGCAATAGTGCGGGCCACTTTGAGAATACGACTGTAGGCACGAGCTGAGAGTGAGAGGCGTTCCATCGCCATACGGAGCATCTCGAGACTCTGTTGGTCTGGCTCCGCAAACAGATGAATCATCCGCTCCGACATCTGGGCATTACAATAAATGCCATGATAGTCTTTAAATCGCTGTTCCTGAATCTGGCGTGCCTTGATTACCCGTTCACGAATGACGCTGCTGGGCTCACCAGGCTCCATCTGCGATAATTCCTTAAAGGGAACTACTAAAACCTCGCAGTGAATGTCGATTCTATCGAGAAGGGGACCTGATATCTTATTCATATACCGCTGAATCTGTCCTGGGGTACAGACGCAATGATGCGTGGGATCACCATAATAACCGCACGGACAAGGATTCATCGAGGCAACAAACATGAACGAACATGGATATTCCACCGTATATTTCGCACGAGAGATAGTGATCTTGCGGTCTTCAAGCGGCTGACGAAGCACTTCGAGGGTGGTTTTGTTGAACTCTGGCAACTCATCAAGAAAGAGGACCCCATGATGGGCCATACTGACCTCACCAGGCAATGCCCTATTACCACCACCCGTCATCGCTACTTGCGACACGGTGTGGTGCGGACTGCGGAAGGGACGTTGCGAAATAAGCGATGTGCCACTGGGCAGCTTTCCTGCCACAGAATGTATCTGCGTTGTTTCCAGACTCTCGGCCAAGGACAGAGGAGGCAGAATACTAGGCAGACGTTTTGCCATCATCGACTTTCCACTACCTGGAGGACCTATCATAATAAAATTATGTGCAAGTTTACGACTAATGTAATCGGTTAATATATTGAAGGTTATAAAAACTATGTTCTATTTTGTGTTTGTTGTTTCAACTGCAAAAATAGTCATTTTCTAACGAATTACACCAAAATTCGAAGAAAAATAGTAAAAAAATAGGTGATTTGTTTGTTATTTCAAAAAAAACGCTTATCTTTGCACCAGTTAATTGATGAATCGAACACTAGGGAAAGCGACAACCCCTATTTAAGTTCAAGGCAAACATCCATAAATGGGATTGGTGTATTCTATGCACACTCCTACTGGATTAAGATATATGTGTGTTTTTCATAGTATTAGATTTAAGGTTTTTCAGCCCCTCAGCGGAGGGGCATTTTAAAAGAAAGATGTGTTTATAATTATATATAGCCCATCGAGACGATGCGCACCACATTGTGTTTTTCATAGTAAGATTTAAAGTTAACAATCACGCCCCTCAGTGGAGGGGCTTTTTTGTTCTATAGACTTCACTAATAATATAATAATGTATAAGGAAAACTGCAACCATCCTTCACAGATGATTGCAGTCGGCTCACAAATTGAACGTCTATTATTCCATCCTTCAAGTCTGGTAAACTCTCATTGGAAAAGTAAAACGCTCCCTTATTATGATTGGGCTACCACTGTAGCCTTGAAATAATATCTACTTACGGAACACAAAAAAATAACAGTGATTCTTTCTTGCTCGATGCTGCTGCACATTGTGACGTGTAAACATGAGTTTCTTGCTTACCAGTATAAACGTATCTTCATGGGTTAATCCTAGGGTCTCAGCATGATTCTGTAGAATGTGTGATACCCACATTTGTTTGGCTCCTGTTGGGGTTGCTACGCATGAATCTTGAGTTTTAACTACTATTATACCTCCTTTTCTTATCTTTCGTGTCGCTAGTTCCAACATGGCTTTGTTGGTGTTAACAAGTTCATCAACAGAATCAAATGACGAATATAGTTCCATCACCTTTGATTTCATGTCACCCCATGACATACTAACCATATATGGTAGGTCGAATATAACGCTATCTAGAGCCTCATCACTTATCACATCATCAATCTTATCTAACTCGATAGTATCATCTGTTTGTGGGAACTTATCTAACTTATATGTTGGTTGAGCAACATTGTTGTTACGATAGAAACTACCTTTGGAATATGTTAGGTCTGCATCAAAGTGTAAGGATGGCACATATAGGGTCAAAATGTTGTTTAATATGCTCTGCTGATTGGTGTTTACAGTTAGAATCTTGTTAGCCATCTTCTCGCCTGCAAACTTTGATAACTTGGAATTATCACTTTTTACTGGCTTCTCAGTGCCTAGGTATTTGGTCACTGTGTGCTGACTTATGCCTAGTTCCTTGGCTAGTCTATATGGCTTGTAGTCTGGATGCTGCTTGGCGAAATCATTTACCAGAATCCACTTCTTTAGAGCCTCATCATACTTTCTATCAATGCCATTGACCTTGATAAAATGACGTATTGCAGCCACACTACAATTACATAGTGTTGCGTTCTCCTTAACGCTGAGATTGGGATTATATTTGTCTTTGATGGCTTTCATGGTTCTATTTTACTGGTAATCTGTTCTGAACCTTTGTAGGCTCTGGAAATGCCTTGTTTGACAAACAATCATAGAAGGACAACAATATTTGTTTCAACTCGGCTGGTAGGTTCTCATAACATAAATCTGCCTTAATCTGTGGAATTGGCATCTTGGCTGCTGCAATGGCACCAGCAATAGCACATTGAGTATCTGCATCACCTCCCAATGATATTGCCAACTTGATAACATCTTCGTATGTCTCACCTTCAAGGAAACATATTATTGCCTCTGGGACAACCTTGCTGCACAGTGTTTCTAACTGATATGTTGGTCTAATTTCGTCTGTAGTTCTGTTGAGGTCATAACCGAAGGTCTCTGTGATATATTTCTTGATTTCCTCTTTTTCCTTACCATGCAGAAACATGAATACTGCTGCTGCTGATGCTTGAGCACCATATTTACCTTCTTTGGTGTTGTGGCTTACCTCTGCTGTTATCTTAGCCAGTTTTAGGCACTCTCTCATATCTTTTGCGTAATATGCCACTGGTGATACCCTCATTGCACTACCATCTTCTTCAAGGTCATTGGGTTTGTTATCTTTTGATTCTATCCACTGTCTAAATTGTTCTCCATGAGATTCTTTCCGATACTTCTTACCAAACTTCTTCATTAGTCTTATCAATGTCTCATGTTTATGCTCTGGGTCTGTCATAAGCCATTGAGCCACTGCCAACGTCTGCACAGTATCATCGGTGCATTTCATCCCATACTTATGTTCTAGTCTCTTATCCAGTGGAATATCTTTGTATGGTCTGCGTTCATACACTGAGCCAAGGAAATCTCCTACTATTGCACCCATAATACCCATGTTGGGGATTACTGCTTCTCCTAATAACTCTAGTTGTTCATCTTCCGTTAATATCACCTCCTTTGGGTCAGATTTAAGAATGTCGATAATCTCCAGTGGGTTGTTTATGGTCAAATCCTTCATTTCACCATCCATGATTTCCTTATCCTCACCTTCTGCACCCCAATACACACAATATGATTCTATTCCAGCCTTTCTTGCTGCATGACAATCTACCAACTCATTCCCAAATGATATGCAGTTACTAGCATCTTCTCCTATATCTGCTAGGGCTTTTCTGAATAGGATGGGGTTATTATCTGCCTTGGTGATTTTCTTCGTGTTGTTCACTGAGAAACGACCTATTACACCCTTAAACACACCTTCCCATCCAAACATTTTAATAGCATCTTCTGCCCTACCCTTGTTACCTCCAGTAACAATGTAGGCAGTGATATTGTTTTCCTTGATGAACTGTAGGACTTCATCTATATCGTCAAAAGGCTTACAGTCTTTCAGATGTTCGCTAAACTCCTTATATGCCTTTTGGAATCCTTCTGGGTCGTTCCATCTGCTTTTACCCTTTATGAGATACCGATATTTGAATAATGGTCTAGTATCTACTAAAGTTCCATCAAAATCAAAGATAACTGTCCGATATTGGCTCTTTGTGGCTGTTGGTGATTCACTCACCTTAACCACCTTCGTTACTTTTTTTTTTGCTTTTACTGGTTTTGGTGGTGTCGGCTCATTATCGAATGTCAGCAACTTACCAAACAGATAGATTTGCTTGCTTCTGAGTAGGTCATAATCAATGGGTGGTGTCGTACCAGTATCTAGGCAATACTTACAGATATTTAGGCACTTTCCTAGGCAATTTATACCCTTCCACACACCAATGTTATTTATCTTATTCCTCTCGATGGATTTCAGTTTCTTCAACTCCCTTGCTGCCATCGTTGGATTTGCTAGTTCTACCTCCCTTTCGATTAGGTCGTGACCATCCTCCAGTTCCTTATTCTTTGCACCCCAATAATCACTGGAATCATCTTCTTTCCTTCCATTGGTCTGGTTGGTTGTGTTCTCGATGATAAACACATCTTTAGGTGTCTGCCTCAATAGGTCTGCAAATTCAGCATTGGTTAGGCACTTGTGCCACACCACATATAGCATCCACTGGTGTTTGAAATCATCCCAATCTTTCCTACTCTTACCTTGCTTAGTGTATTTTGCCCTAACGGTGTATTTGGCATCCATTGGGCTTTTCTCATACTGCACTTCACGTTGTATCCTTATGGATTCCTCTGTGTTCTGGCTGAACAATCCTACAATATAGGCACTCTCAGAATGATAGAAATGTTCTCCACATAAATCTAACTCATGGTCTGTGCTGAAATTGCCGATATTGATGCTTATACCGTCTCTTACATCGTCTGTATGAAGGAAACTCCATGTCTTTACTTTGGTGGTGTCGTATTCCTCTGGTTTACGTAGGTCTATTGTCGTTATATCTACTTCTGCAGGTGTCTGGGATTTCTTATTTTCCTTGTCCTTTGCCCTCAGTTCCTTTACTAGTCTAGGTACGCTCATATCATACTTGATACCCTCATAAACCTTTTCCAGTTGCTTGAAAGTCCTGATGCTTGAGATTGTGCCACCATATTCGATATAACCGTTTATAGGCTGTTTAGCCTTGGATTCACCCTCTGCCTCATAGATATACTGCTCATGTACCCCTAGAGCCTCAGCAATCTTTTCTACCGTGTCAGTGGTGGGGTTATGACCTTGGGTTAGTATCCTTCGGATAGTCATTTCACTAACATGGCACATGGTTGCAAGGTCTTTCAGCGTCACACCCTTGGCATCCATCAAATCCTTTATACGGTCTATCTGATATTGCTTCATATATTGGTGGCTTTAACAAATATGTTGCAAAGATAACAAAAAAGTTGGAATATACAAAATATCCTTTTAGAAATTACCAGTAAAATTAAAAAAACGATGGGATTCAGTCACCTAATACAGAATCCCATCTTACTTTACAATAGAGTTATTATCTTCTATGCTCACGATTAATCATAACGACCTTTAATAGATACCCTACAAGCATCCCTAGGGTAAATATCAATACTACCCATGCTGCATCATGTATGAAATGAATCGTTGCTGTATCCATAAGTTATATACGTATTTCCTCTGGCTCGATACCAATTATTACAATAGGCACAGTGGGATTTGAACGACCTTCACGGATAACGTTAGCGACTTCGTTTTCAAACCATGATACGCCAGTATCCATTTTTCGATTCATCTTATGAGTTGGTATTATCTCTATGCCGACATCTATATCATCCCTCAAAAAGAAAAACGTATGCTTTACATGAAGGTCATAAGCAACACTGAAATACTTTCCAAATTGCACTTCAACTGCTATTCTATCTTTAACAAAATCTACCTGATTATATGTGTTGAATACATTATGACCCTTTTCCTCGATAATTCTCCTCTGCTCGTCTCTTTCCCTAATGTCTGCTATAGCCTTGGCTGTTTCAATATCATCTGTGACACAATAGGGTACTCTTAACTCATGCCAATCTGTAAGTGAAAGGATACGTTCAAATTCCTTATTAATCTTCACTTGGTCGTACAACCAATGACCTACTCTGGTTTTGTCCTTACTTTGCTTTACAAAATTGTTTGCATCAATTTCTGCAATAGCGTCTTGGATTTCTTGCCACTGCTGTTGTTTGTGAACTAACAAATACTCTAAACCATTAAGATGGTTGTACTGATTGGCTATTTTCATAATTCTATGTTTTTAGGTCTGCTTTTATAGCATCTATCTCCTTTAGTAAGGCATCCTTGGTGTCCTCAAGTTCTTTTAAGCGGTTCTGCATCCATTCTTTAGGGTATGAGGATATTTTGTCGTTACCTTTTGGAGTATAGATTTGCTGATATATGGGTCTAGTGATAAGTGTATCTGCTTTTAACTTTGCAATACGCTCCTTACCAATTTTAATATAATCTGCTACAAGTTCCGTTCCGTAAGCCCTTCTGCCATTCTTTAAGGCAGCAATAAGGGAACTGCCAACACCTGCGAATGGGTCATAGACAATATCACCTTTATTGGTTAATGCTAAAACGCATCGCTCCACAAGTTCTATTGGGAATTGGCATGGGTGGCTTGTTTTCTCTGGATGGTTAGATTTTACATTTGGTATATCCCAAATACATTTCTCCCAATCATCATAAAGTCTTTCTACCGTTGCTTCCCATAAATCTTCAGGGTTCTTTCCTTTTGGGTTTCCAGACAACTCACCCTTATGTTCGCCTTTATAGTGTCTTTTGCCTGGGTATTTGGATGGGATTCGAACATCATCAAGGTTGAAAGTGTAATCTGTATCACTCTTAGAAAACCATAAAATTGATTCGTATCTACCAGAAAACCTTTTCTCACATTGTAATCCATGTCCGAAATGCCATATTATACGGTTCCTTAAATGCAATCCAAGTTCCTTGAATAAATCGTAGAAATAGATGTCTAGCGGATATACTTCACTAGTTTTGGGGTCAATATAGTTTCCTACCTCCCAACAAATACTACCATTCTCAGACAGGATACGCTTAGTTTCCTTTAATATAGGTTTCAACCAGTCTAGATAGTTGGAAAGTGAGGTCGCTGTCTCATATTCTTTTCCAATATTATAAGGAGGTGACGTAATAATAAGGTTTACTGAATTATCTGGGATAGCCCTCATAAACTTGAGGGCATCCTGCTTGACATATTTGAAATCTAACAATTCCATATTCTTCTAAATTGCTGCAAAATTACTAAATTAATCTTATATTCTGTATAGTTCAAGAGTTTTTTTAATGAAGATTACATTTTAGATGTATTCATCATTTGTATAATGCCATTAGCCTTTGGACTTGTACTGTCTGCCACTGTTTGCCAGTAGGTGTCTTATACCCATTCTCATTCAATTCACGGCTCACTTCCGTTATGGTCTTACCTTGAGCAACCAACAAACTAGCCAACTTATATGCCTTACGGTTATTCTCGTTTAACTGTGCATCCTTACGTCTGGAGGCAATGCTATTGGCTCTCATGGCGGCTGATATGGTAGCATTGGGATTACCGATAACCTCACCCCTATCTCTTTTGGCTTGTAGGGCTTGTTTGGTTCTGAGGCTTGTTATTGCTGCCTCACGCTCGGCTAGTGACCAACTGAGTGAAAGCATGAATTTGTATGTTGCTGCATCTTCTGCCATCGGCACATCACAAAAATAGATACTGCCATCCATGAGACGGTAAACCTCTAGGGCTTGTTCTAGGTTGCGGAATCTATCAGTCTTTGCCACCACCAATGTTGCATTGTGTTTCTTGGCACACTCCATAGCCTTTTGCAGTTCCACACACCCATGCAGATTCTTACCAGTATAAACCTCATGGAAATCTGCTATCAACTCACCTTGAGCCTCATTCACGAAATAATTGATGATACTCAACTGTGCTTCCAAACCCAATCCGCTCTTACCTTGCTTCTGGGTGCTGCACCTTCTCCAACTCACGAATTTTCTTGTTTCCATACCCTTATTTACGTCTGTGATACGCTCATGTGTCATGTGTAGGCACTGTTAATAAACCTTAATACAATACTCTGCTGCTACTCTCTTATCATAGTCTGGTGTCCGCTCGACAAAATCATCAATGGTATCAATGAGCATATCGAAAAACACACCATCAATCGACTTAACGACCTTATTAGACTTGATGAAGGAAACATCAAAGAGGTCACGACCTTCATTATAGACCACATCGACTACCCCACGAAACTTAAAACCAGTGACTTTGAATCGTAAACCGTTCTCCAGTGCCATCGGCTTATGAAATCCCCATGAGTAAACCACCATTAACTGTGTCTGGAAGATGCTGAGTATATATTTAGCCATTTCCATATTACTTACTTGTTAATTGTTTAACTTATATGTTAGAAGGATGGGGATTTCTCCCCATTCCTTTGTTAGTTCTCGATTGTGCCTACAAAATTGGATTCACGAAACGACCTCCATTGTAGAGAAACACCACCTTTTTCATCAGTGAAGATTTCGATATATGCAAACTGTCCGAAATACTTCTTTGGTGTATTGCCACCAACCACCATCGATTTCACGATGTCATTGAATAAAGTTCCAGTACACACCCTAATTTCGCCTGACACCTTCCTATAGACCCACTTACATATTTCACCTCGCATGAGCCTAGACTTCAATGCTTGCAGTTCTGCGGATTTGGCTACTGCTGTAATTGTGTCACTACCGTTGATGATAATGTTCTTTGCGGCTACTCTTGCAACTTCGTTAGTGCTAATCTGAATTGACTTCATATCTATATCTCCTATTGGTTAAATTGTTAAACTTCTATTTACTTATGCTGCTACAGCGTAGGTGGGCTTAATGACTGCCATCAACTCAGCCTCCTTTGCCTTGAACTCTGCTTTTGCTGCATCGTTGCTGCCAAACATTGTAGCGTGAACGTACTCATAGGTGGCTTTCCAAAGGTCTCTCAGTGCCTTTACGATGCTACTGTTCTCGATGGTGGCAACCAACTCAACAAATGCTCTCATGCTACCATAGGCATTGCCGTATGCTGGATTTGTGTAGTCTGCCATGCACCAGTACCAATCATGTTGATTCATAATCTTGAGAGCTGTCTCGATTTTGTTTGCTGTTGTTGCCATATCTGTTGTATTTTTAATTGTTACTACTTTGTTTCTTTTCACATTGCAAAGGTACAAAAAATAATTGAAACCAGTATATACTTTAATCATTATTTTCTGCGTCTTAACATCATTTAACTTTGATTTGGGTATATACTCGAATCTTTTACATAACTTTGCACTCAAAAACTGAATATATGGAAGAAATCAAGAAATCTAGAGGTGGTAAACGTCAGGGTGCTGGGCGCAAACCAGTAGGGATTAGTACTCATGCAATGGCACTCAAGCTGGATAATGATTTGTATGATGCACTAGGTCTAGCAAGTCAAAACAAGAATAGGTATATCAATGACGCTGTAAGGGAGAAACTCGCTAAAGATGGCTTCATCTGATTTTCCAGAACTGGAGAGAGGATAGAGACGGAAATCTGTTGGTTTTCGCTGCTAAAACAGTCTGGAATCCTTTGTATAAGCCATTTTCAGCCTCACTATGGGCTTGCTAACCTCTATACCAAGCGTGAGACTTGAGACGAAAAAAGGAGGCTGTGGTGAGCCTCCAGCAGACGTGCAAAAGTTGATAGTTTTAGATTATCACATTTTGCAGCATCATTCTTCATAACCCCAAGGATACTGTTCTGGGTCTATGGTTTCATCATGTTTCTCCAATGCTTCATCATGTTCTTTGTGCCACTCATCCCTATTCACTTCAAATAGAATCTTCTGAGGTGGAATGTTCAATCTGTCAATGGTCTCTGGTCTCAGTGGGTAGAAGAATCCAGCCACTTGGTAAAGATGCTTGCCATCCCTTTTGATGGGGATGGGCTTATGAATTACTGGAAACTTGTCTAATCCCAATTCCTTCTTTAATTTCATCAAGTCCATTCGTTTGGAATTGATATTCTTTGATTCTGTTTTCTCCATATTAATTTGTCTATTTCTTCTTTTATTACTGACTGTGCCAATACCTTGATATATTCCTTCACTGAAGGGTTTGCACTCAAAAATTCATCCATTGTTATATGATGCTGCGAATCTTTCCATTTTTGATACTCTTGATTTCTTCTTAGGGCAGCATTTTTTTGCTTCAATCTGGCAGAATCTGAATGGTGTCTGCCCCACATTGGGTTATTCTGTCCGTGTCTGTCTGGACGTTTCCTTACTTGATTAACATTTGTGTTATCCATTTATCTTTTCTGTTTAATGCTATATTTATAAATATATGAATTGTATGAACTGAGTTCATTCTTTTTATAAATACATTTTAATTGTAAATTATACACTTAAAAACTTGTTTTTTCGAGAAAAAATATATATCTTTGCATTATAGCAGATTCTTTATCTAACTATTGAAAAATATAATCATTGAGTTATATTTTAAACAAACAGAGGGGTGCGGCTTGCAACCGTTAAGTTAGTTCTTTCTATAACCTCAGACTAACAACCCCTCCTTCTTTTGACAATAATGAGGTTATAGGTTATAAATGAGGTTATAGATATGAAAACTACTACTGACTACAAATTTGAGGTCTCTATCTCAGAAAAGGCATACGACCATAAGCCAGATAAAAAAACAGAGGTTCCACTAATAAGGTTCGCCAAGAAAACCGTTGATATAAATGGTTTCCTTGAGCATATGCTTGAGGGTTATTGCTATGCACCAGTATTTGCAAACAACTACAGACATGGTAATAACTTCTTGTATTCATATATCGTTTCCATCGATGTTGACCACTCTCTTGAAAATATGAACGAAATGGTTGGTAGACTGGAATACAAGCCTACTTGTGCCTACACTTCATGCAATAATGGATTGAACGGTGAAAGTAGATTCAGACTAGTATATTGTTTTGAAGATAGAATAGAGAAATTGGATGAATATAGGGGATTGGTATATGCTATATTCAATGCAAATCATCTGGATATAAACGAGAAAGTAAACGATGATTTTAAATATGACCCTCAGAGCAAAGTGCCTAGTCAGTTATACTTTGGCAATGGCACAGATACCTTCGAGTTCACAGTAACCGATATAATATATTCTAAAATAGATTTTGATATATATTATAATATTAATAATAGTATAGATAATAATATATCATATAGTAATAGTAATAAAAGTATCAATGAGAATCATACATACACACCCACCAACAATATACATCTGAATGATACTTTTGATGATGAACAATTCGAAAATGATTACTGGAATATGAGGATGGAAAATATACTATCCAAATACATCTATGTGTTCCCAAATATGGAACACACACCATTACCAGAGGTTGACGATGATACACCATACATAATATATCCATCTGGTTATATTGAAATTCGTAGATGGTGGAGAAAAAGACTAGACGGTAAGCCAATAAAGATTAAGGACGGTGAAGGTCGTAGAAGGAAACTGTTCATCAATGGAATCATAAGACGGTTGATTAACCCTTCAATATCCTTTGATAACCTCCTTTATAATCTGTTATATGAACTCGTTAACTATATATCGAATTATGAAGCTGATAATATCATCGATAAGAAGGAGTTGTTTAAGATAGCTAGGGACGTTATGAGTAAGGACATGACGAACTATGAGCATTTGAGAGGCAAACACAAACAGTTCATTGTAAACCCTAACTATTGCATCAAGCATAACCTTACAAAGAATGAGGTTAAGAATAATGCAGCAAAGATGATAAGGCATCAGCAGATTGGTGAACTGTACGACTGTTCAAAGACAATCAAGGAAAATGTGGAGATAATGAAAGCAAATGGTCTGGAGAGAATATCAGAACCTACACTGAAACGCTGGATGAAAGTAAACAATATCAGAAGGTATAAGAAGAAAGCTTAATAAAGCCCTCTGTAGCCATCTGGATTCTCAAAGTGGCTAGTTGTTCATGTGATACTTACAAACGCTCTGTGAGGTCTGGAAATGGCTGGATTATGAATTATACGGTTCTTATCTGTAAGCATAAATAAAGGAGGACCACTTGAGAAATCTCAAAATTGGTTCTCCAGAATTTTTCAATGAGATTGTGAATATATGACTTTTCCCAATTCATAGATTTGAGAAACTTTAGGACATAGGTATGGTAGGGGTCCTATTCTTATGCCTCCGTTGCTGCCGTCCACTCAGATTCGTCATCAGTTCTGTGTGGAAAATCTTCATCATATACTCTTAGGGGTTGATAGTCTATTTCTTCCAACCCTTGCCAGAGGTCATGGAAATCTGGGTAGGCTTCTTCACTTTTGGATGGCAAAGTGAATATATCATCAATAGAATAATGTCTTTCACTGCCTTCAACGTAGAAATATTCACCCTCGACATTCCAAAATGCTTGATTATGACTAATAAGCCTAGCTTTTACTCTATTATTATCACGCTTATCAAGACATATAAAATACATATTGTCGTGTTTTACACCCTTGATAACTGGCAGTCCTAGTGAATCCTCTTTGCCATAATCAAAGACTTCATCTGTATTGTCGAAAGTAATCACTTCTAAAACGGTGTATCTTTTGGTAGTCAATACTGGTTTCACTGTCTTAATGAGTAGGTGAATGTATTTGTAGATTTCTTCTTTGGTATTTGAAATCTTCAATATGTTGTTTTCTAATTCCTTTTCTCTTTGCTCTGCTGTATCTCTTTCTTTCAGTTCTTCTAATACTCTCTTATTCTTATTAATTTCTTTTTCTATGTTGGCTTTGTTTTTATCAATTTCATCTAATCTTCTTTGATATTTCTCTCTGGCATTGGCTCTGTTTCGCCTCCTATTTTGGTTATAGGTGTATTCTGCATCATCATAATCATCTTCTATTAACTTTAGTTCGTTCTCCAGATTATTTATGCGATTCTTAACTTCGTCTTGATTAATTGCTGCATATTGAGCATTTCTCTTAGCGTTTATTTCTTTTACCTTTGTTCTCAAGAATGACCATACTGCACTATCTAGGCTTAACATTGATGGTGCTTTACGATAACTGCAATCTTCTATGTTTCTTCTTGATGCTGCACACCTATATGTATGTTTGTTGAATCCATCCTTAATCCTATAGTCACCAGTTAAGAACTTACCACATATAGGACAAACAGCAATCTTTGAGAGTAACGTAATATGCTTATGGGAAATATCTACATATTTATTATTGCTGACTGCTCTTTTATGTGGGTCTTTTTTTGATAGCCTTTCTTGTACCTTATAAAACAATTCATCATCTATCAATCGTTCATATACGCAAACGTATGAGTTGGCATCAATATATTTTGGTGCTGATTTATCCTTGTAATTCCAATATTGAGGATTCTTCATTTTGTTATGAGTTTCCTTCTTACCAATGTATGCTTCTTCTTTAAGGCACTTGTTCAAATTACGCTGGCTATGAAAATATTTATCGAAACCTGCTTGAATACACTCAAGTCTAAGTCTTTTCAATGAGGTTATAGATAAATCACCGTTGATACCGTATGCGTACCATTCATATACTTGTCTAATTTGCCTTTTTTCATCTTCATTAGCCCTATAGGTTTTCTTTTCCTTATTATTCTCTAGAGTAACTGTGATTCTATCATAACCAAATAGTTCTTTGCCTCCTATAGAATATCCTTTCCTCCTATAATCCCTCAATGCTCGTTGCAATCTTTCCTTTTTGTCAAGCATTTCAAAATGTGCCATGCTTGTATAGATATTGAAAAGGAGGTCTGCACTAAATGACTTTGAGCCATCTGGATTTAACAACCAAAAGTGCAAGTCTTTGATGATTAGTTGTATTTGATTATCCATAAGGAATTTCTTTACCTCCATCAAAACAGCCTCATCACGTGCAATGCGATTTATCTCAGTTGCTATTATGGTTCGGTAGTCTTTATGCTTACGAAGGTAATCAATAATTGTATTCCAACCCTCCTTAGAATCCATGTCGAGGAAACCACTTTCTACAGTATCAATAGAAACCGTATCTGTATATCCTAAATCTTTAGCAAATATCTTTAAGTCGTTTTGCTGTGGTGAAAAATTCTCATAATGTTGCTCTGGGGTGCTCACACGACTTAGCAACAATGCTTTATTTCCAAAAAAACCGTTATTTTCTGCCATAATTCCAATTCTTTTTGTAATTTTGTGGCAAAGATACAAAAAAAATTAGAAAGTCGTAAACTTATTACCCATTTTCATCATATTATGGCCACCAGCTGCGGCTACCTCCAAGGCACGCTTCACACTCTCCTGACCTTTCACATCCGCAAAGTCAAGATCGAAAGAATACTGATGCTCGTAGAACTCCCGACGTGTGTCGACGATGGTTGGCTCATAAGTATTGTCGCCATTGAGGAAATTGATCACGTCAGCCAGATTGTCTAATCCGTAGACATCGAGCTGATTTACAACTGCTGCCTCACGCGCATTCTCCTTAGGCACAATAAGACCTTTAAATTTCTCTTTCCTAGCACGAATGGCTACAGGCAGAGCACCTGCCACAGGTTTTAGTTGTCCGTCGAGTCCCAATTCACCTATCATCATAAATTGGGACAACAATTTATCGTCCACCTTTCCGTGTGCAGCAAGAATACCGATGGCCAATGGCAGATCGTAACCGCTACCCTCCTTGCGAATATCAGCAGGCGACAAGTTGATAGTGATTTCTGCCGTAGGCGGTTTGAAACCTATATTACCCAAAGCTGCACGGATACGGTCATAACTCTCCTTGACGGCTGTATCAGCCAGTCCTGACAAATGAAACATCACCCCTCGGGTCATGCTAACTTCAACGGTAACTGTCGTTACTTCAAGCCCATTAACGGCTGCACTAAATGTTTTTACTAGCATATCATTTAAAGTTATTTGGTTATTATTGTTTTTCTATTTCAGCAGTTCCTCTATCTTTCGGTCTAACTCGTTTGTCGTTATCGAGTGGGCGAGTATTTTGCCATTACTGTCGGTTATGATATTGTCAGGTACGAAATAAAGTCCTAACTGCCCTAGTACCGGCGTCTCCCACATCCTTCCGTCACAGATGTTGTGCCACTTGATAGAGTCACGGTCCATATTCTTGCGACACTCTTTCTTATCAGCATCAAGACATATGCTGATGAACCTCAGCTGACCACCATGATCTCGCTCTAGACGTTTCAGCTTGCGCTGGGCGTTCTGACTATCGTAGTTCCACGAGGCCCAGGTACTGATGACGTTTACCTTCGCATACAAATCAACATTCGATATGGTCTTACCATCAATATCTGTCACCGTAAATTTGGGTAGCTGACCTTTTACCTTGAAATTCTTGAGACCTTCTAATTGCTTCTTTATTTTGGCAATTGCATGATTCTCTGGCGAAGCATTCATAATGACTGTTGCCAACTCGAGAGCCTTGTCATAATCAGGCGTCTGACTCTGGATAAAGGTTTTGTTGAGGATATAGATACTCGCCAACGCCTGCGGGTTCTTGTTGATGAATTCCTCAGCAGCCTTTGCTACTTCGGGGGGTGTCATCTGACTAGTCTGGAGCCTGAAAGCCGTCATTGCCTCATTTTCCTTGGTTCCCTTCACCTCTACTTCTTTCAGGTGTGAGGCATCGCCTTCTATATCCACTTCCTTACCGGGTTCACCGATGACTGGCAGTTCGGAGAAATTAGGAAAGACAATAACATAGGTACGCGGACCATCCAGCGTAGCACTGTATTCAAAACCACCGTTGATGATGGCAATGGTATCGAGTTTCTGTGATGGACCATCAGCAGCATAAACGTAGAGTTCTCCCTGACTAAGCCCCTTGAATTGTCCATTCATCTCGAAATGGTCGCCATCAGGACCGCAGGAGATAGTTAATAGTGAACAGTGAATAGTGAATAGTAACAGCAAGAAATGCCGTACATTTTTTAATATGTGTTTCATAGATTGCATATTACTATTCACTATTCATTAATCACTATTCGCTG
>Ga0310694_10001445_pt1 | contig 27053 bp, 25 predicted proteins | sample 174DNAGHGhighgp2_FD_203884 | JGI IMG/M metagenome (GOLD analysis project Ga0310694, IMG submission 203884) | Sheep rumen microbial communities from Palmerston North, Manawatu-Wanganui, New Zealand - 1742 DNA GHGhigh gp2 (v2) (version 2) | ecosystem: Host-associated > Mammals > Digestive system...
GGATTCATTGATTCCCCCCTGCACTCAATCGATTGGTAGTTTCGCTTGATTTCCAAGTTGCAAAAGGAAGTCCTCTGTATAGAAACAGTTTACTCCGGAAGAAGATGTAAGTGTCATCTCGCCAAAATAAGGCTTGCCGTCTACCTCGTATAGATCAACACGCACTTGGGGATGCCCTTTTGACAGTCGTGCTGCTGCATCAAGCATCCTATCAAGCGAAGCGGGACGCGGCAACCGCTCATCGGTAAGACGGAAGTGAGAGGAACTTACTGAGTATTCAGGATGTGGATTCCAATTAGTGTCATAGGTGATTACATCAACGGTCTTGGGCGTTCGGTTCAGGCAACACCATATACAAAAAGGCTTGCCATCGAATGCCCATATTTTGTAGTCTATCAGCGATGATGATTTGACAGGCTGTTTCTCCACATCAAGCAACTGTTCTGCAATGATGCAAGGTTTGATGTTTCGATAATGCGTTTCACCATGTATGGAACTGAAGTCGGTGTGAAGCCATTCATTGAATTGGCGTACCCATGCAGGGATATCAAGTCTTTGCTTGTCCTTGCATATAAGGATTGTCTTGCTGCCATGATTCGTCTTCATCACAAATTGGTTTGGCAGCAAGTCCCATTCGATGTCTTCTGCACAATCCCACTTACCATAGAGAGGTACAAGCATGTCGCCAAGACCTCGTTCCTCCACATATTGACGCACTTGGTATTTGTCTGCCAGGAGCGGCCATTCTGATGTGTCGCCGTAGAATTTCATCCAGCTGATTTTCTCATCGATGTTCTTTGGGTGTTTCCAGTCAATGTCCTTACCGTGATATTGCTTATAGCGAATGTTTGCCAATTTCTTGGGAAAGTGGATTCCGAGGAAGTGTTCGTAGCGTACTCGTAAAGGGCGCAACTGATGGCGGATTTTTTTTATGATTGAGGACATATATTGATATGAGTTAACAAGTTAATTTTTCTTTTTAATCATTTGTATTGCTACATGTCGCTCTGCATCTTCGAGCGCAAACAGCCAACAGGTAACACCTGCCACAACGACTGATACAATGCCGGTGAATAGGAAACGGAATGGAAGATTCACATACGTTACCATCATCCAACATGCCGAAATAATAAATATAAGAGGCAGAGTCACTCGAGCAAATACACGATTGATGAAATGTCTTATAGACAGATTTGCAGTGAATTTCAGGAAGGGGAGTCGCACCAAGGCGCATAGCATCTCGAAACCAATGTACATCCACATGGCCTGACCAATTTCATAACCCATGTGAAGGCAAAGCCAGAAGGCAGGCAAAGTAAGTACCTTAATGGAATTCACTACCAACGAATAGTTGCGAATGCGCCCGATGGCTTGATTGGCTGTTCCTAATCCAAACGTTATTTGGTCGCAAAGGGCGGACAGGATAACGAAGCGGCATAATGTAACGGCATGAGGCGGAACATCGCCTAACCAGAGTTCTAATACCTCTGGGAGTTCAAACGAAAGTGGGATGACCACAGTGGAAAGTAATAGGAAATTATACTTGCTCGACAGTTCCGCAAGATGTAACATCCGTTGTCGGTCCCCAATACTTTCAGCCTTTACTATTTGTGGACTCATGGCATTGGTCACCGCTTGGGAGATGAAAGCAATAGAGTGATAAACCTGTTGTGCGATACCGTATGCGCTGTTGACAACAGTACCGAAAAACTTGTTTATGATGATAGCCACGCCCTGAGTTCTAGCCATCACGCAGCCAGTGCTATAAACCGTCCAAGTGGCAAAACCAGTTAATTCTTTCAAATAACACCTCTGCACAAGACCCAGCTGAGGCAACAACATACTTTCCTTGAAATGGGTGACGGCCCAAAGCGAGAGAGCCAGGAAATGCAAGGCTTGGATTCCTGCGATAGCAAAGGCGTATGCCATCAATCGGTCGAAGGTGATGAATGGAAGATATAAGGCGAAAGCGAGTTTCAACACTCCATCCATAACATCTACAATAGAGACATAATAAATCTCCTCGCGTGCGATGAATAGAGCCTTGTATGGAGCTGTTAAAAAAACAATGACAAGCGACAATATCGCCATATAATACACCCCTTTGGCCGTCGGAATGCGAGTGGGGTCAATATCCAGAAATCCATTAAAAAGAAATGGCGTAAGAGTAAGCAAAATGGCGGCAGTGGCTGCTCCAATAATGATGTGAAGTAATAAACTGCTTGAGAACATGCTCCTTACTTCTGCGAGATTGCCTCGCCCGTGATAGAAGGACAATTGTCGCTGCGTAGTGATGGTCAGGGCGCCAGTGAGAAAGGCGAGCATCGTTACTACGCCTGCGACAAGGGAGTAGATGCCATAATCAGACTGCCCCAGCATTTGCAGTATTAATCGCGTTGAGTAGAGCGATAGACAGGTGTTGATAATTGCCCTTGTATGCTGTGCCAGCGTGTTGATGAATATTCTCGTAGATGGCTTCATTGTCTAATGTTTCAGGAGGTGATGTTTCCCGTCCTTATAGTCTTCCGTCAATAATCTCTCGTGGCAATATACCCTTGACATCGTATATGATGCCATTTTCGCGGACTTTAGACTTTATATCCATATTTAGGAACTCATTATGGGCAACAGCCAGGATAATGGCATCGAACTCCCCCTCTGGCATTTTGTTAGTAATACTGAGACCATATTCTTTCTTCACGTTCCTGGCATTGGCCCATGGGTCATAGACAGTTAGGTTTTCAGTATATTCCCGAAGTGTATGATAGATGTCAACAACCTTTGTATTACGAATGTCGGGGCAGTTCTCCTTGAATGTGATGCCGAGTATCAATATCCTGGCATCCTTCACCATTACACCCTTCTTGTTCATCAGCTTGATGACCTGATTTGCCACATAATCGCCCATTCCGTCATTCAACCTGCGGGCATTCGACATAATGCGGGGTAAAACGCCATAGACCTGTGCTTTCTGAATCAAGTAATAGGGGTCAACACTGATGCAATGCCCACCCACCAATCCTGGCGACAACTTGATGAAGTTCCATTTCGATGATGCTGCCTCTATGACATCATGCGTGTCTATGCCCATTGCATTGAAAATCTTAGCCAGTTCATTCATGAATGCAATGTTTACATCGCGCTGCGAGTTCTCTATGATTTTCGATGCTTCTGCCACCTTGATGCTTGGTGCCTTGTGCGTTCCATTCACCAGGACAGAATTATATACACCATCAACGATGTTGGCAATTTCTGGCGTTGAACCAGATGTGACTTTCTTGATTTTCTCTACCGTGTGCAACTTGTCCCCAGGATTGATACGTTCAGGAGAATAGCCAGCAAAGAAGTCCACATTGAACTTCAGCCCACTGACGCGCTCCACTACGGGCAAACACTCTTCCTCTGTAACACCAGGATATACTGTACTTTCATATACGACAATGTCTCCTTTGGAAATAACTTTGCCAACTGTTTCACTTGCTCCCCAAAGGGGCTTAAGGTCAGGACGGTTGTTGTCATCGACAGGAGTGGGCACAGCCACGATATAGAAATTGCAGGAACGAATCTTTTCCAAATCTGTGGTACAAACAAATCCATGATTGTTGATGGCGTCTTGCAAAAGGTCGTCTGCGACTTCGAGTGTGGCATCATGTCCTGCCATTAGCGCATCCACTCTCTTCTGGTTCATGTCGAATCCTATCGTTTCATACTTTGTGGAGAACAATCTGGCTAACGGCAAACCAACATAGCCTAAGCCTATCACACATACTTTGATTTCTTTCATTACAATTGTATTTTGAATGCTATGGAATAATTCTGATAATATGGTTCTTTAAACTCTTCATCAATGTTTCGAAGCCAGAGAAAAAAGCCCCTTTGCGGATAACAATAGCAAAAGCGCGAAAGAATGTCTTGATGCCGAATCGCAGTGAACTTATAAGCCATATAATAATGGGTTCTTTCTTGAATTGTGGAAAATCTTTCAGAAACTTGTTGCGGCGTATCTGCACTTCCATTCGGCAAAGGAAATTGTCAGGATTAGTAAATCGTTCTTCAACAAGACTGCCTCTGCGCCTGGTTACGGTATAGAGTATTTCGTCAAATACCGCCACGGTCTCGTCATTACACCAGCAGGTGGCTTTGAACACAAACATCAAGTCGTTAGATGCCATAACCTCTTCAAACCAGATGTTTTTCTGTTGAATATGACTCCGACGGTACATCTTACAAACAGGTCCAGGTCTTGACAAGATTGCCGTCTTGTTATCAATTTTTCCTGCCAGAGCATCGTCTATTGCATCGTTCAAATCTGCAAAACGGTCGGAAGGCGACAAATCATCGGAGTTTACGCTATTTGATTTAAATAGAAGGACATCATAAGGGTCGTCTTTGTGGCTCTCAAGTATATTGAAGGCTTCCTTTGTAAAGAAGTCATCGGCATCAGCAAATACTATCCACTTGCCGTCAGCATTCCGTAACCCGATGTTGCGAGCATGACCTGCACCACCGCCCTTTTTGTCGAGAATGCACAGCGTGTTCTTTCGGTCGAGACCAGGGAAGTGCTCGAAGTCCACTTTTTGCGAGGAACTATTGTCATCCACAACAATGACCTGCACCTCTGGCACATCGGGAATGGAATCGAGGCATCGCTGCAGTAAAGTAGGGATGTCGTGATGGGGAATGATGATGGAAAAAATATGCATGTCGGACAAAATTATACTGTATTTGGGATTGTTGGCTCTATAACTTCTTGTGACCGTGGCGCGAAGTAAGCAAAAGTAATCAGGGTGATGATGAAGGGTAGGGGATAAACTTCCATAATCATCATTGTGAACATGGTGGCAGCGACTGCATAAATGAGAAGAACGCTCTTGTCGTTGGTGGCGGGAAGTTTGATGAACGCCATGTAACATATATAGGTGAACAGTGCCAGCAAGATTATGCCACCATATATGAGTATGCCCCAGATGAAATTGTGTGGCCCTTTTGCAAACGAACTCATGTGGGAATAATACCAATCTGCATCCACAAGTCCATAGCCATAAATGGGTGAATCGACAAATACCTTGGATGCTGCATCCCACATATAGGTCCTGTGGGTGAAGGTAATGTCTTTGTCCAGTACGTCTTCAACAAACCATACGATCAGTGAGTTGTGTTCTATTCCTTTTCCCTGAAAGCAAACAAATATCTGGAAGAAGATAACTGTAGCAATGAGAGTTATGATACCTGTCTTCAATAGCTTGCGTGAAGGAATAAAACAGAATAGGAGAAACAGTAATATGCCCGTCAAAGATGTCATGGATTGTACGGTGGCGAGCGTCACGATAGAAATAAGCGTGACGGGTATTACGTTTATAATCCACCATTTGCTGTATTTCAGGCATACCACACTTGTGCCGACGGCACACAGAAGCCTACATCCCATGCCGTTGTAGTTACCACCAAGTATATAACCTTGAGTTGATTTAAGATCATCCACAATCCATAAGTCAGGATGAGTCATCAGATGGTAGAAGTTCAAATATGTGCAAAAAGAAAAAGAAAGAGCAAAGGCACATACCAATAAATAGAATCTTTCCTTAAAAAAGTCGGAGGCTATAGCAATGAAGATGATAGTACATCCCTGGTAAAAACAGTTCTTGACATCATTGCCATTGATGACTGTTGATGTGAACAACATTACCTGGAACATTATAATAACGGCCACATAGCGTGAGATTGTTCCGCTTTTGAAATAAAATATCGATATGACGGCAAACGACAACAATGAAAGGCCAAGCATCAGGTAGGAGAGTGTTTGCATCTCCAGAATGGTGAGGCACATGTTGACCACCACGGAGAATATCATAAGCACAGGAATAAGAGTCAACTTGCTCAAGTTCATTTTGAGCAAGTTTTCAAGGTCTATCGTCAGTAGCTGTGCCAAATGAGCATTCATTTCTCTATGTTGATACAGTATGGTATCCTGCTATCTATTGGTTAAAGGAGAAGATTTCTTTCCTCACCAACCATATTGTTTCTACAATTGTCACCATGAAGAGCATGCCAACCACGAAGAGCAGCCGCTTTGGCCCGGCTGGCCTTACAGGCACAACCGCGCTCTTAAGTGTCGTGAAGGCAGGTGTCTTTTCCTGTAGCTTGAGCCGGGAGCTCTGGAGCTGGGTTTCCATTGCCGAGAGGGAGTTCTGCTTGAGTGCCATTTCGTTCTCAAGCATGTTTTGCTTGCTTTGGTAAGACTGGAGGACGATGTCGCGGTGTGTGTCGCAGAATTGGCTGTAGCGTTCCATGGCTGCGATGTACTCTGTCTCTGCGCTGTCCCGCATGTGCTGGTAGTGTGCCACGTCCTCATTTGCCTTGCTTGTGCGGTATTGGATGATGAAGTCCTGCAAATGCTTCTTCACACTGTCTGCCATGACAGCGCAGACGAGGGGATCCTGGTCTTTGACGTTAATGGAAATGACGTAGTTCTTCTTGTCCACGGAGCAAGTGATGTGAGCCATGATAGACTGCATCAGGTCGAAGTCCTTTTGGTTCATCATGAACGGATTAACGTCATTCGCTCCAGCGATTCTCGGTGTTTTGTCTTCCTCGGCAAACAGTCCTGTGATTTTTCCCTTGATGTAGCGGAAGGGCCACGTCAGCGGGTTCTTCTTCTGGTGCTTCTTCATGTAGGTGAAGTAGTCGGTGGAGATGTCGCCTTCCTTTGTGGTCACATGTATTCCGTACAGCCCCACGATGAATTTGGGGTTCTCGAAGAGTTCCGGGTACAGCTCGGGGTAGATGGCGTCCTGTCCGCTTGTTCCTCCCATGTCGAAGCCGAAGGAGGATGCGATATTGGCGAGACCTCCGAAAGACGGTTCCCCGCTTACTTCCGGTGCGAGCTTCACGACGCTTGTGTAGTAGCGCGGCTGGGGGAATATCCAGATGCAGGAGAGCACAAAAGTCCATGCCCATACCTTGTAGAATGTGCGTCGTCTGTGCCAGAGCGTATGGAAAATCTTGGAGAGGTCGATGACTTGTCCTTGGCTGTTGCTTTGTTCCATAGTATTATTTAGTGATGATGTTAACAAGTGCTGCGATGACAGATGCCAATGATGCAGCGGAAGACGACATAGCAATGACCTCTGTATTGCTCATGGCTTTGCGCCCGGACTTGGAGGGAACCACTATTTCAGTGCCCGGCTCGATGTGGCTTGCTGTCCTGGACGAGAGCTTTATGACGCTGCCGTTCATGTGAATGCCGTATGCGCGGCGTTTGTATGCCTTACGGCTATAGCCGCCAGCGTGCTTGATATAGTATTTAAGCTTCTTTCCTTTCTCGTATGCCATAGAAACGGGGTGCATCACTTCGCCGCTCACCTTTATTGTGTTGTCGGGCTGAGGTATGCTAAGGACATCGCCCGGGCGCAGCACAAGGTCATTGGTGCCGCCGGGATTTTCTATAGCCTTTTCCAAATCGATGGCTACGGCGTATGAATTGGCGGTGACGGCTTTCATGGAAAGGAGGGAGTCTGCAATTTGCAGGTTGAGATCTTTGCCTTCGCGCAGACCGTCTTCGTAAAGGTCTATCTGTGCCCGCAGGTTATTGTCGTTGCGGTGCTCGCGTTCTTTTTCGGTCATAATGCGCTGGAGTGAGGCGCCGCGAATGTATCCATATTCGGTGACGCCGCCGCAGTCGCGGACAAGGTCGGAGAGACGGTAGTCTCGCTTTGTCATGGTATAGGCACCGGGGAAGTTCACTTGGCCTTCAACGCTGATGTTTCTCTGCTCTTCATAAACAGGAGACTTGCGGACATAGACGACATCGAAGGGAGTAAGCTCGAAGACAGTGTCGCGTACAAGGGTGAAGTCTTCGTTGAGGGAGAAAGTGAAGTGTTCTGCGAAGGTTTGCTCGTCCTCTGTGGCCTTCGAGTCGCGGACTCTGCGGAACACGTCCACTCTGGCCAGTGAGCCTGCCTGCGTGAGGCCGCCTGCCAGCAGAATCATGTCTCGGAGCGTGGTGTGCTCGGCATATGGATATACGCCGGGATAGTTGATTTCGCCGCTCACCTGCACAGTGAGGTTGCCTTGCATGTCGAGTTTGTCGGGGATGAAGAGCACGTCGCCGTTGTGCAGGGGCATATCGACAGCTGTTCCGTTGACGATGCCGACAGCATCAACACTTATTATCTCGCGGCTCTTGTCTTCCTTCTCGCGGTGCAAGATGGCCCGCTTTGTGTAGGCACTCTCCATGAGACCGTCGGCAGCATTGATGAGGTCCTTGACGGTTTGTATCTGGTCGCCAAGCTGGAACTCGCCGGGATGCTTCACGGCACCGCGCACCTCGACCATGTTGTTGTATCTCACAAGGTTCTCGTCGGCCTCGATGAGGTCGCCGTCGGCCAGTTGGAAGGAGGCCATCTTGGATTCTTCTATGGAGTAGATGGAGTATTCCGACCCTACGGTGCGCTTCAGGCGCAGGCTTTTGGTGTATGCCTTGCCGTCGAATCCGCCCGCATATTCCAGCAGGTCCTTCACCGTCTCGCTTTTCTTCATCTCGTACCACATGGGACGTTTCACGTGTCCCATGATTTTGACGAGGCAGTCGTATGGGCCTACCTTGATGACATCTCCGTCGGAGAGGCGGATGTCGCTCGTGGTGTTGCCGTGCAGGATATAGTCATAGACATCGATGGAAGCTATCTGTTTCCCTCTGCGGAACACTCGGATGTCGCGCAGTGTGCCGATGGTGTTGATGCCGCCTGCTGTATAGAGGGCGTTGAAGGCCGACGAGAGGCTGGAGAGGGTGTAGGTGCCGGGGCGTACGACTTCGCCCATCACCTGCACTTGTATTGAGCGCAGGTCGGTAAGCGAGAGGTCGAAGCTGCTGTCGGCATAGGTCTGTCCCAGCCGGGAGCGAAGCGTTTCCTTCGCCTGCTTTATCGTAAGGCCTGCCAAGCGAACGAGGCCGATGCCGTCTATCACGATGTAGCCGTCGGAGGAGATGGTCTGAGTCACCGTCTCCTGACTGGCTCCCCAGATGTTTATCGTGACTTCGTCGCCCGGGCCGAGCAGATAGTTTGCCGGGGTGGCAATGTTCTGTGAGGGGGCGAAGGTGAGGTTCTGCGACGAGAAGATGTTGCGCCCAAACACCTGACGCTCGTTCTGCTGGTCCATCCTTACGGTGAGGTCCTGACCTGCGACATTGTCATCGTCAGGCTTGGAGTCATCGACGATGCCTACGTCTGCTTGGTGCGACGATGTCTTTTCGGCAGTACGCTCCTCTGCCCTCAGGCGTTCCGCCTTGCGGCGCACACGCTGCAACTGGGACATGGTCACACCCTTGCTGATCAGGTTCCTTGCAATGTCGCTCTGCGAAGTACCGTTTTGAGTCTCTTTTGCAATGTAGCTCAGTACTTGGTCGTCGGTCATGCTCTGTGCCTTCATGCTGCCTCCTGACAGGAAAAGTGGAGGAAGAGCAAAAAGAAGTAGAAGTAAGAGAATTTTTGTCTTCATATAGTTTTTGTTTGTTTATTGTCTGTTGAGCAGTTGCGCATACTTACATTATATATATAATAACGTGCGCGCGAAACTTTTTATTGCCTTTGTCCTCTGTTTTTTGCTTATCGGACGGCAAATTTAGATAAAAAATTCGACATTATAAGCAAGTCCGATGGGGAAATATGTTTAAGTATCCTTATTTTAGCCAGAAAAGCTGCATTCTCCGACGACCTTGTCGAGACACGTTGTGGAACGTCCGGGACAGAGACGCTCCCCTCGCTGTTTGCGGATGTGCCACGGGGCATTCCTGCAAGGCAGGCGGAGAATATGCGTCCTTTCCTCTTCTGATTTCCCCTTCCGGCACGCTCAATTCTTAATATGCAGCTTGCGTTTGTAAAAACGCAGCTTGCATATTTGAAAACGCAGCCTGCGTTTGTAAAAACGCAACTTGCGTTTTAAGAATTGGATTTGGCATATCGATGTTTTAGGCACGCACAAAAGATGAGGTATGGGCGTTGCACTTTCCAATTAACTTCCGTCGATATAATCAGACAAAGCAAAGTCTTTAGAACCAAAAGCAGATGTTTAGACAAATTTCTTTGTCAAAATGGTTCATAATTCAAGATTTATACATATATTTGCGTCTGAAAAATCAAGCATGGATACGCTATGGTGTTTCTGATTGTGTGGGGCGGCTTTGTCGGCCTCGTTTATCTGGTGCTGTGGGGCGATGCGTTCTATTACAGATACAATCTGCCCACGGTCTGCAAAAAGGTGTTGGATGCCTTCACTGAAGAGGAATAGCCTGCTGTTGCTCTGCCTGCTGCTTGCCTGTTGCCAAAAGGCCGACACGACTGTCGAACCGGACGATGCAGACAGGACAGACGATATGGAAGTTGCCATTGCCGGCACAGGCGAAGGCACAAGAACTTGCCCCTATACCGTGACGGACATCCGCTCCCTACCCCTTTCCGGCGAAGAAGTATGGGTGATTGGCTATATGGTGGGGACGGCGCCAACCTCGATGAACAATGCCTCGTTCAGCGCCAGCGCCACAAACCAAAGCAACATCCTGCTTTCCTCCGACTCACTCTGCACCGACACTGCCCGCTGCATTCCAGTCGAACTATCTTCCTCCAAATGGAAGAAGAGCCTCTCGCTGCCCATGAACGTCGGACACTTCCGCAAATGCCTTCTTGTCAAGGGCATCCCCTCGCGCTATCTGTACAACAGAAAAGGCCTGCGGAGTATTTCCGCAGGCCTTTGGATGGACGGTTTCGACATTTCTTCTGTCACCCCACAAGAATGGGGCAGCATTATTTTGTAGTGACCATGACGATCGTTACGATGGCCGAGATAACACTGATGATGCTGGCACCTGCACTGAGGAAGGTGTAGAAGGCACTGCTCTTGATGCTCTGGCTCTTGTTGGGCTCCACATAAATCAAGTCGTTCTGCTGCACATAATATGCCTCATTGTTGAAGATGTCGGCTTTGGTCAAGTCGATGTCAAACTTCTTCCGCACGCCATCCTGCTCGCGATAGAGCGTAACCTTTTGGCGAAGACCTGTATCGGCAATGTCACCGCAACGCGAGAGGACATCCAGTATGGTGTTGCGCTCACTGGTAAGGCTCACTACCTGCGGGACCTTCACTGCGCCCAAGACAGCCACACGGGCGTTGAGCAGACGTACCGTCACCTTGGGGTCGATGATGAGCTTGGCATTGATGATGGCATCCTCGATACGCTTGGCTGCCTCGTCCGAAGTGAGGCCGGCCACACTGACGGGGCCTACGGCAGGCAGCGTGATGATGCCCTCGTTGTTGACAGTATAGCCGTAAGCATTGGTCATGTTGCCCTGGCCTTGGTTGATATTGATACTACCTGTATTGCCGGAAGTACCCATTATCACGTCCTGTGCAAAGATTGTGAGCAGCTCGGGTTCGCTGCAAGTGACCTTAATGAGCAGCTGGTCGGCAGACTTGATGCGCATCTCGTACTGTTGAAGGATTTGCTGAGCCTGACGATACACTTCGTCGGGATCTTGGAAATAGACAATTTTCTTGGTTGACACACAGCTCGACATAAGCAGCACGGCCATCAATACGAGCATAAATGATGTTGACTTTTTCATTGCATTATATATTTTTTGCACCGCAAAGGTACGACATATAATTCATAATTCAAAATATAGAATTAAAAAATATGGAAAATATCGAATAACTATGAATTATTTGTCGTATCTTTGCGGCTGAAACGCAAACAATAGCAAAACAAGTATGACAATAGCAGTTGACTTCGACGGGACAATAGTCGAGCACCGTTATCCCGAGATAGGCAAGGAACTGCCCTTTGCCACACAGACTTTGAGAATGCTCATCGAGGACAGGCACAAGCTTATCCTCTGGAGTGTTCGCGAAGGCAAGCTCCTCGACGATGCTGTGGAGTGGTGCAGGAAGAGAGGCGTGGAGTTCTATGCCGTTAACAAAGACTTTCCCGAGGAAGACCTCAACAAGAACAAAAGCTTCAGCCGCAAGCTGAAAGCCGACGTCTGGATAGACGACCGCAACATCGGCGGCCTGCCCGATTGGGGAACCATCTATCAGATAATTACGGAACGCAAGTCCTATGAACAGGTTCTTAATGAACGGATGGCAGTCACCGACGAGAAGCCGAAGAAGAAATGGTGGCAGTTCTGAAATGTCTTCACATTGAAAACAACATATAAACTTATATAATTATGAAAAAGTATTTAGGTATCATCATTATTGTGCTTGGCGCACTGTTGCTCATCCTCAGCTATTTTGCCGATCTGGTGGATTTTAACTTCTATAATGTCGGCGCATTGTTCCTCATCATCCTCGGCATCATCACGCACATTGTTGTGACAAAGTACCTGTAGCACGACATTGTTATCATAATCATTCATAAATTAAAGAAGCCATGAATACCACCCGAATTACTATGGCTCTGTTTGCTATGCTGTGCTTTAGCCTCAACAGCTTGGCACAGTATGACGATGTATATGACCTAGAGGAATGGACCTTGGAAGACGAAGAGCCTCCGAAGCCCCAGCACAAGGAATATAAGAATGCCTTCTATGTGCAGTACTCGCCTTCGCGCTATTTGGTGAGCGACGACAGCCGCATCAAGTTCAACGAGATTCTGCTCGGCTACAGCCGCTTCATCGAGGTTGTGGAGGATGTGCCGTTCTTCGTTGAAGTTGGAGCCAACATGAAGTTCTCATGGGAGACAAAAGAGCTGAACGCCCGCGTCCTGACCTTCCGTATCCCTGTCAACGTCATGTACAAGTTTTATCCTTGGAAGGACAAAGACTACGCCATCGCCCCTTACGCAGGAGCTTCGATTCGTGCCATCGCCATGGCTCGCGAACATACAGGAGATAAGAGCACCAGTCTGATAGGCAATCCATACGACTGGCATCATTTCCAGGTCGCTTGGCAGACAGGCTTGCGCTTCTATTTGAACCGGTACTTCCTGGGCATCAGCTATTCCCGCGACTTCCGCGACTCGAGCAAATTCCCAGGCGTACGCGAGTGCGGCGTACACCTCGGCTATAGCTTCTGAACTACACATTATTATATATTCCCAATATTATGAAAAAACGATACCTCATCCTGTCTCTGTTCCTCAGTGCAGTGTGTGTTGGCACGTCGGCTCAAGAACTTGTCGTTGAGCATGTCGAAGGCCCTACAGTCATGTGTCAGGGAGACCTGCGCGACATTATGTATGCCGAACAGACACCAGGCGGTCCGATGAAGGCGAGGCAGTTCGCCAACCCCAATGATGCTGTGGTCAACTACAAGGAACGCATCACCAACATGCCCCAATACCTCCATGATTTCATCGACCAGTTCGTTGCAGCTGGCCGCACCGTCCTCAATGGCGGCAGCAGCTGGCTCAGCGACCCGACGAAGGCTACACTCGGCTCAAGCAGCTACTATTATCCCGTGAAGCAACTGACAGGAGACATACCCTTTACGTTTCCTCCCAATGCAAGTGCTGATGTCGTCAAGCAGGCAGCCCAAAATGCCGTACTCAAGATCTATAATGAAGAGTACGACATCCTGAAATCCTTCTTGCCCTATGCCTTCCTTTCCCTCAACTACGACCATCCCGAATTCTTCTGGATAGGCAATGCTTACAACTATGGTGCCGGTTATGGTTTCCAAATAAGTTACTACCCATCCCGAGGTACGGGAACAGCCTCCTACACTATCGATCTCATGTTCCATCTGTACGCCAATGGCTTTGACATTCGCACAAACGGCGTTGGGACATACAATTTCCGCAACACGACATACCTTGCCAATGGTGTGGAGCAATTCAAGGCCGACAAAGAAGCCATCTTGGCACAATGCTCCGGCACACGCTACGAGAAGCTGCTTGCTGCACACGACTGGCTTACACACCACAACTGCTACAACTATTACTACCTCCAGGGGTATGTACAAAGCTCGATAGGCGACACGCCGTGGAGTGCATTCAGTGCGATGGAAGGCAACGACGACCAGCAGGCTCCTGTCTGTGAGGGTTATGCGCGTGCCTTCAAGGTGCTGTGCGACGATATGAACATCCCGTGTATTCTCATGTCGGGCAACGTGGTTGACGAAAACGGCGACAGGGGCGGACACATGTGGAACTACGTCCAGATGGAGGACGGAAAGTGGTACGTTGTGGATGTCACCTGGGACGACCCGACGGTGTGGGCTTATTACAACCAAACCGTCACTGGCTTTGAGTCGCACGACTGGTTCCTGCTTGGCAGCGAGTCGCCAGTGGGGAGTGGCCTTACGCTCATCGAGTCGCATCCCGAGCAATCGTTAGATAGCTATCCCAGCCAAGGCAGCTACACATGGGATCTGCTTCCCGGACCCCAACTCTCGCCTGTTGCCTATACTCTGGGTGGAGTCAAGCACGGCGACGTCAACGGCGATGACAGCATTGACATTGCCGATGCCGTGGCGGTGTTGAATGCCATGGCAGGCAGGGACGTTTCAGGCAATCCCGATGTAAACGGCGACAAGGCGGTCGATATCGCCGATGCGGTGAAAGTCCTAAACATCATGGCAGGCAAGCAATAAATTCGCCGAGCCGCATTGCCGGCAACCCTATAATAAAACACACCGTGGTGTGTTGGGCATCGCAGCACGCTGTGATACCCATCGCAGCACGGTGTGTTTCGTATCGCGGCACAGTATGTGCGTTATCTCTGATTGCGACGTGCCAAGGGGTCGCCGCAGTTGCTGTCTGTCATGCTTGCCTCCACGTCCGGCACCAGTTCAAGAATCTTGCCGTTTCGGCAGACGATGAGGCTCTGGTTAGCGGCTCCGGCACGTTGCCAAAGGCGGGTCTGTGCCCTGCGAACACCTTCGTCTATCAGGCGTTGCATCTCAAGTATCTCTTTCTCCTTCATGCCTTCTCGCCCTCCTTCGGCGTATTGTATTTCCTCCGAAGCTGTCGGAAGGCTTCCTTGTCATAAACCACGACCTTGCCTTCGCCGAGGCCTGAAGCAAGATGAACGGCAGGACAGTCGCTGTTGTCGTACAGTGACCAGCTGTCCACGACGGGCATGTAAAGTTGGAACAGATTGCTAAGTCCGGCCTCGTAGCGGCGAAGGATAACATCTGTCGGTATGTTGTGTCCGCCCATTGCCACGCGCTTTGCCACGCGAGCCACTGCCTGTTCGGGCGTACTCAAGGCGAAGAAGAGCAACGTGACGAAGTAGCCACGCTTCTGGGCCTGTTTGATGAGCTTCACATAGGAGCGTGTGGCCAACGTCGTCTCGAAGGCGAAGGTCACGCCCTCCTTGAGCAGATAGATGACGCGCTCAATCATAAGCCGTCCCGCCTGTATGGCAACGCCCTCCGGATTGAAGGGGGAGAGGCCGGCTGCGATTTCGTCTGCATTGACGAACTCGCGGCAACCTAACATCTCGGGCAGGACCGTGAACGATGCAGTCGTTTTCCCTGCACCGTTGCAGCCCGCGATGATGTATAGGTTCATTTTCTTCTTTTCCATATTTCTACTGTTATTTCTTCTTTTTTGATGTGTGTGTTGTAGTCTCGCCGGCAAGCAAGTCCGGCCGGAGCCGCTGCGTCCGCTCGATGCTTTGCTGCAGTTCCCATTCCTTTATCAGCCGTTCATTGCCGGAGAGCAGCACTTCGGGGACTTTCCATCCCTTGTACTCCGCCGGCCGGGTATATACGGGAGCCGCCAGGAGATTGTCCTGGAAGGAATCGGACAGGGCGCTCTGCTCGTCACCTATCGCACCGGGAAGGATGCGGACGATGGCGTCTGCCATCACTGCCGCCGCCAGTTCTCCGCCCGTCAGCACATAGTCGCCTATGCTCACTTCCTTCGTTATGAGATGCTCCCTTATGCGGTAGTCGATGCCTTTGTAATGGCCGCAGAGGATGATGACGTTCTCCAGGAGCGAAAGGCTGTTGGCCATAGGCTGGTCGAATTGTTCGCCGTCCGGTGTGGTGAAGATAACCTCGTCGTAGTTTCGCTCTGCCTTGAGAGCCGAGATGCAACGGTCAATCGGTTCACACTGCATGACCATCCCTGCGAAGCCGCCAAAGGGATAGTCATCTACACGCCGCCACTTGTCCAAAGTATAGTCGCGGAGATTGTGGATGTATATTTCCACCAAGCCCTTCCTCTGTGCTCTGCCGACAATAGACTCCTGCATGAAGCCTTCTATCAGCTCGGGCAATACGGTGATGATGTCTATTCGCATGTTCCTATTATCTCTTTCAGACTCTTGAAGCCATGCTTCTCGAGGTATTCGTCGATGCCCTTCGCCACCTTGATGCTAACGGTCGGATCAATGAAATTGGCCGTTCCTATCTCTATCGCAGAAGCACCCGCCAGCAGGAACTCCACTGCATCCTTTGTATTGCAAATTCCGCCAAGACCTATGACAGGCAACTTCACGGCATGAGCCACCTGATAAACCATACGCAGAGCCACCGGCTTGATGCATGGGCCGCTCAACCCTCCTGTACCGATGCTTAGGATGCGTTTGCGCTTTTCGATGTCGATGGCCATTCCCATCAAGGTATTGATGAGGCTGACGGCATCGGCTCCAGCGTCCTCGACGGCAAGGGCAATGTCCGTAATGCTCGTCACGTTGGGCGACAGCTTCACGATGAGCGTCTTCTTGTAAGCCTCGCGGACAGCCCTCACTACACAGGTTGCGCCATCGGTGGTTGTTCCGAAGGCCATGCCGCCGTGCTTCACGTTGGGACATGAGATGTTGAGCTCTATCGCAGGGATGCAGTCGAGTTCATTGATGCGGGCTGCGCACTCGGCATAGTCCTCTGGGCTGTTGCCGGACACATTCACTATCATGTTGGTCTTGATGTCCTTTATCTGCGGATAGATATGCTTGCAGAAGTAGTCAACACCTTTGTTCTGAAGACCGACGCAGTTCAGCATTCCCTGTGCCGTCTCTGCCATTCTTGGGTAGGGATTGCCTTCGCGAGGCTCCAAGGTCGTGCCTTTCACGATGATGCCTCCCAGCCCGCTCAGGTCGATAAAGTCTTGATACTCTATGCCATAGCCAAAGGTTCCGCTTGCCGTAAGCACGGGATTCGCGAGCTTCAGCCCTGCTATATTCACTTGCAAATCTGCCATCTTTTTCCTTTCTTCTATTGTCCCTTTTTCAACGCGGCACGGTGCGTTGGTCATCGCGGCACGGTGCATTTGCCATCACGGCACAGTGCGTTTGCCATCGCAGCACGGTGCGTTTTGCAACGCTACCATTTCAACTTCTCGACATCGAACACCGGGCCTTCTTTGCAGACACAGACATTACCGTCAATAGTCTCTTCGACACAGCATAGACAGGCACCCAAGCCGCATGCCATCATGTTCTCCAAGCTGACTTCGCATGGTGTGTGTGTCCGTTTTGCATAGGAAGCCATTGCCATCATCATGGGCTTTGGGCCGCATATAGCGATGCTGTCGAACTTCTCGTTGCACAGGATGCTGTGCTGTGTGACGAAGCCCTTCTCGCCTTCCGAACCGTCTTCCGTGGTCACATACACGTCGCCGCAAGCACGGTAGGCATCGAGCCTTATCAGGTCTGACTTGCTTCGTGCGCCCAGCAAGAATGTGGGGCGGATGCCCTTCCTCTGCATCTCCTCTCCCAGGAACAGGAGAGGAGCGATGCCGACACCGCCTCCAACAAGCAAGGCTCTGTTTTTCGGTGAATTAGGCATCGTGAAGCCTTTGCCAAGAGGCAATATGACGTTCAGTGTCGAACCCGGCTGTTTCTGCCAAAGCGACGCAGTGCCTTTGCCGACCTTCTGCACGAGGAAGCTCACCTCATTGTCCTCATAGTCAACATGATGTATGCTGATGGGGCGACGCAGGAACGTCTCCTTGCTGTCGTCGATGCGGAGCTGCGCAAACTGCCCAGGACACATCTCGGGAAGCCTGCCTGCCGGATTCGTCGCCGAAAGCAACAGAAAGCGCTCGCCATGTGGCACTAAAGAGGTCACCCGAAGGTCCAAAACGTACTTCCTCATATACATTATTATATGTTTTCGCGCTGCAAAGGTACGACAATAGCGAGAGAAATACAAACAAAACAAACAAAATGTTTTCGTGTTGTTCCCAAGCGCATCGGCAGCCCAGCAAGCCGAATTACCAAAGGCGGCTGTTTCAGAACACATGGGAGGCCTCCTCAAAACACATGGGAGGCAGCTTCTGAATACAAGAGAGGCTGCTTCCGAATACAAGAGAGGCTGTTTCTGAATACAAGAGAGGCTGCTTCCGAATACAAGAGAGGCCTATAAACAACGGATTAAACAGATTAAACGGATTGACGTCCGGCAGGCAATCAGGCCTCGACAATCCGTATAATCCGCTTAATCCGTTGTTGTTAAAATACGAGATACTCCGTCGTCATTGCTTGGCGGAGAATGTTTCGAATGTTCCGTCGTCGTAGAAGACCCTGATTTCTGCAATGCGACGCGAAGGTTTGTCAAGATTTTTTCCAACTGACACCGAATTGACGGATTGAGGGTGTACCTGCGGAGAGGCGGAAATCTGCTCTGCAAAGCCTGGCTGAAAGGTGAGGCCAGAAGCCTGAAGAGGTGTACCCGAAGAACTGCCTTCGCCTGCCTCGATTTTTGCCGGAGCAGGGGCAGGAGAATTGAACATCTCGCCCTTGCCGTCCATGAGCCAACCCATGTTGACCTCCGGGAAACGCTCGTGGATGTTGTTGAGCGTGTTGAGGGAGACATTGTTCCTGCCGCTGAAGATACTCGAAAGCGTTCCTTCCGATATGCATATCTCGCTGGCAAATACCTTTTGCGACATCCCGAGATGTTTCATTAAAGCACTGATACGATCTTTCATAATTCCTTGCCTATGGTTGTTTTGTATGTCGATTTATTTTCTAAAACTGCCTGCAAAGGTACGAAAAATGATTTAATTTACCAAACTTTACGTTTGGAAATTCGAAGAGGCTCGTTGGGTTTTGATTTGCAAAGAAGCAATTCACATCACAAAACCAAACCAAACATATAGAAACCTTTACTTGTCCAATTACCTCTATGTGCCATAAAATCAACTTAAAGCAAGCTACTTTTGCAAAATTCCGCAACATTTTGGGTTTTATAACGTAATGTGTACTTTCGATTTATGTACCAAAACCCTTTCTGCACGAAACTGACACAAGGATGCCAAAGTGTGCAATTATTCGTTCATCCGTGTTTAACTCACAGTTACTAAACACTGAATTTCAAGACGATATGCATTGATGTGGTTTGTGCATAATCTTTCGTTTGGATATGCAAAACAATGAATTTTACTTTTGATACAGGTATTTGCAAACACAAATTATGCTGTGGCGTATATGGAGACTTTGTAAATTTGAAATCTCCGTTGTTTTGCTTTGTGCAGCCAACGCATTATTTACGTTTCCAAAGCGAAATACGAAGGAAAGTCCAAAACAATAAAGAAAATGGCGAAAAACAGTGAAAATGACAAATAACGGCGTTCTTTCTGCCCGATGGCAACGCCGCGAAAATCCACGCGATTCTCCGAGAATGGGAACCCCGCATAAGGTGTTTTATTTCAGAGAATAATGCCCGAAATTCTTCTTCGCGGTGCGAGACAAAATAGAGCGCGTTTAGTGCAAAATAAAGAAGATGAGGTCTTGCAAAAGCTCCTCGTGGGGTGTCCTGACGCCCCTCACTCCCTTACTTTGGGCATCAGTTTTGCGTATTTCACCAAGAATTTGCATTACTTTCACGCCGCTGTAGTTTCTGCGTGCCGGACCGATGTCCATCCGAACCTTCCATTCGCTCTTCCCTATCCAGGAGGCAATGGCGGCATCCGATCTGTCAGGCGCATAATACGCAAGCATAACGTCGGAAAAAAATGTAAACAAATTGGTAAGGGTTCTTCCGATGAAGAAACTGCGGGGATTGCCTTGGTAGTATTTGATGATTTGGTTCGCCTTGAAGATGTTTCGCTGTGCGAGGGCAGCCGTCAGTTCGAAGTCATTGAAGTCTTTGCTCATGCCAGTCTGCTCTTCGACGAGTGCCGAACCCACTACCCTACTACCGTCTTGCGGCATCGCGAGCAACAGCTTGTCCATCTCCGTGGTGAGACGGCTGAGGTCGGCCCCCACATGTCCTGCGAGCATTTGGATGGCTTGCGGCTCAATATCTACGTTGTGCTGACGGAAATACTGCGAGATGAAAGGTGGCAGTTGGTTGTCGTAGAGGCGCTTGCTCTCATAGACAACGCCCACTTGCTGCAAGGCTTTGGCAGCCGCTTTGCGTGCGTCGATCTTACCATGCTTGTGGCAAAAGACAAGCACCGTAGTGGGCGTGAGGTGAGCGAGATAGGCCTCGAGACCTTCCAGGGAACGTATCGCCTGTGCCTCTCGCACAAGAACCACACGCTTTTCCGCCATCATGGGATAGGCATGAGCCAGCTCAATGACCTTGTCTATATCGGTTTCCGCACCATACACGATGTCGAGGTTGAAGTCCTTCTCGTCCTCCGTCAGCACGGCATCCACGATGGCATCGCTCAACTTGTCTATATAATAGTCCTCCTCGCCCATCAGATAATAGACGGGCGCTATGTTCCGCGCCTTAAGGTTGCGCTGGATTTCCTCGTATGTGATGCCCTTTGCTGCCATAAATTAAAGGTTAAAAGCTGAGAAGTGAAAAGGTGGAAAAGGCGGAAAAGTGAAAAGGTGAAAGCGCCAAGGCTTTTGAACTTTTATATTTTTCAACTTTTCAACTTTTCTTTTAGTAGTCGAATTTCAGGTGCCTGACGGTCTTCTTGTCCTGCTTGATCATTTCGAGCGCCTGGATGCCCATCTTCACATGGTTGAACACATAGCTTGCCGTTACTATCCGGTCGCTTTCGCCCGTCTTCACGCCCTCGGGTGTCATGGGGTTGTCGCTGACGAGCAGAAGTGCTCCCGTCGGTATGTGATTGGCAAAGCCACAAGTGAAAAGCGTTGCCGTCTCCATGTCTACAGCCATTGCCCGTGTGGTGATCAGGTATTCTTTGAACTTGTCATCGTGTTCCCAGACGCGGCGGTTCGTCGTATAGACAGTGCCTGTCCAATAGTCGAAGCCAAGGTCGCGAATTGTACTGCTGACGGCACGCTGAAGCATGAACGCAGGGAGAGCCGGCACTTCTGGCGGGAAGTAGTCGTTGCTCGTACCCTCACCCCTTATTCCGGCAATGGGCAGGACGAGGTCGCCGCGTTGCGTCTTTGCCGAGATGCCGCCACACTTGCCCAAGAAGAGGCAGGCTTTCGGCTTGATGGCGCTCAACAAATCCATGATAATCGCGGCATTAGGGCTTCCCATACCAAAGTTGATAATGGTGATGCCGTCTGCCGTAGCGCATCGCATATTAGAGGTGTACGCAGGTTTCTCCACACCGAACTCATCGCAGAAAATGTCCACGTAATTGTTGAAATTAGTGAGCAGAATGTACGTTCCGAAGGCCTCGAGAGGCATCTGAGTGTATCTTGGCAACCAATTCTCAACGATTTCTTGCTTTGTCTTCATCTTTTATGTAATTTTGCAGCAAAGTTACGAAATAATTCATAATTCATAATTCATAATCCATAATTATTTTTCGATTTGCGTCATAATGGACACTCTTAACCTTCCGAAGACAGAGCTTAAAATCACGACAAATGACGGGAAGCAGCAAGTTTTCGACATTTTGAGGCGGAAATATGTGGCTTTGACGCCCGAAGAATGGGTTCGCCAGCACTTCGTCCACTTTCTGATTCAACAGAAGGGTTATCCCGCCGAGTGCATCGGCAACGAAGTGTCGATTTCCCTGAACGGCACGAAGAAGCGTTGCGATACGGTGGTCTATGGATGCAACGCGCAGCCAACAATGATTGTGGAGTACAAGTCGCCAAAGGTAGAAATTACGCAGCAGGTGTTCGACCAAATAAGCCGCTACAACATCCGGTTGAGGGTGAAATGGCTCATCGTGAGCAACGGCATAAGCCACTATTGCTGCCAGGTTGACTACGAAAGCGGCACCTGCTGTTTTGTCGAGGACATTCCCACTTATGACGAGATAAAAAACACATCCGTCTGAAGCTATCGTCACGGGCCTTCCCGCGAGGCTTCAAAACGCGGCACGGTGCGTTGGCAATCGCGGCACGGTGCGTTGGCAATCGCGGCACGGTGCGTTTGCCATCGCGGCACGGTGCGTTTGCCATCGCGGCACGGTGCGTCTTTGGGCGAAGCCCGGCAGCCTTTGCAGGAAAGAGCAATAGCTGATGGTATCCTCAAATTTCATCGTGAAATCGCAGAATGGCATAAGCTTTTTATTAACCCAGATCGGTCATTAGGCCAACCCTTTGCCATTATGAGTTCTTTCTTGATTATTTATATTGCTGTCCGGTAAAATAATTTCATTATCACCTGCTCCCTCGATGACATCGGCATTTTGAATAAATAGCTATTGTCAAGGGCTTGGGAATGCCATGATGTGCAAAAAGCCTGGAAGGCTTAAGATGCAAACTGACTTTACTTTGGTGGCAAAGCAGTTAGCACGATTTTACCGGACAGCAATGGTTTATTAATGCCATAGCAGCATTTCTATCGTCATCTTGTCCAAGTACACATTTTGCCGTAGCTCGCGCTACGCCTGCAATGACCACTTAAACAATCTGACTGATACAAATACCACTCTGACATAAATTCCAATGACCAATTTGGGATAAAATAAGGAATAAACAAATATATTTTCACTATTTGTTTTTCACTTTCAACATTTCTTTGTATCTTTGCAGCGCATTTGGTGATACCGATGCCTCTATATGGGGCTGGGTAGAGAGGGAATCCGGTGCAAGACCGGAGCAGTGCCCGCTACTGTAATTGCCTTCTGCGTGCAGCGCACCAAACGTCACTGGGGCATCCCCCTGGGAAGACGCGCTGCCGGGCAAGAGCCAGGAAACCTGCCATTTCGCAAGTAAGAACAATCGTCCTCGGGACAAGGATGAGCAGAATAACGGACAATTGATAGTTGACAATTGGCAATTGATAACTGGCAATTCACCCCATCTCCTGTAGGAGGTGAGGGTAATGACGAATTGTAAATCATGAATTCTGTATTAAACAAATACTATCTGCAAGCGATTCTGGCTATCGTATTGGCATTTGCTGTGACAGCAGGTGCCAGTGCGCAGAATCCAAAGACCATCCAGCCCCCTTTAGGGAAAGAAAACGGCCAGGGGGCAAAGAGCAAGAATCAATGGACGACGGACAGCGTCCGGCAGATGCACGAGGTGACAGTCATGTCGAAACACCCCGTACGCACCATTGCGACGTCGCAGACGTTGAGCGGCGCCGACCTGCAAGCCCTGAGTACCACGTCGGTGGCCGACGCCCTGAAATACTTCTCGGGCGTACAAATCAAGGACTACGGCGGGCTTGGCGGACTGAAGACCATCAACGTCCGTTCCCTCGGAGCACAGCACGTCGGTGTCTATATCGACGGCATCCGCCTGACGAATGCGCAGAACGGAACCGTCGACCTTGGCAAGTTCTCCCTTTCCTCCATGGAGAGTGTGTCGCTCTACAACGCCAACAAGCTCGACTACTGCCAGTCGGCAAGCGAATATGCCTCGGGTGCGACGGTCTATCTGCAGACCAGAAGGCCCACCAGCGACTCGCTTTCCGTGCAGCTTCGCAACGCCTCGTTCCATACCTGGATGGCAAAGCTGAACGGACAATTCTCGTGGCGAGGCTGGCAAGGCTTCGTCGATGGCGAGTACTGCTCGAGCCGTGGCGACTATCCTTTCCGCTATCATTCGCAATATGAGGACACCGTGGGGCATCGCACGAACAGCGACATCCGCTATGCTCGCGCGGAGGCAGCCCTGTTCAGGGGCGGCTTCTCGTCGCACATCTACTATTACGACTCCGAGCGCGGCTGCCCGGGCGGCATCGTCCGGCGCTTGAGCGACAAGTACAATAACGTAGGAAGGGAGTGGGACCGCGACTTCTTCGTGCAGGCGAGCTACCAGGAACAGTTCCTCAAATGGTTCCGTTTCAAGGCTAACGCCAAATATACCAACGAGTATCTGCGTTACAACACGAAGTATCCGGAGAACCAAAACACCGCCCGCGTCGATAATCACTACCGCCAGCAGGACGCCTACGGAGCACTCTGCGCTGCCTTCATGCCATGGTCTTGGCTGTCGCTCTCCACGAGTTACGACATCAGATACAGCATCTTGAAAGCCGACCTGAAGCGGTTCGAGGACGTGAAGCGTGTGGACCAGAAGCTTGTCTTTGCCGCACAACTGAACTGGAAGGGCATCCAGGCTGCAGCTTCTGCACTCCACCAGCGCTATTCCGACTGGACTTTTGTGCAGGCAGGAGCGGCCGACCCGCTGGACAGATGGACGCCCGCCGTGTCGCTGGCCTACACACTTTACGGCGTAACGCTTCGTACTTGGTACAAGGAAATCTTCCGTGCGCCCACCTTAAACGACCTTTATTACACGCAAGCCGGCAACCGTAGCCTCAAGCCCGAGGACACCAAGCAGCTCAACCTCGGCCTGGAATACCATTGGAACAGCGGACATAACTCAATGGGGAATGGCCGGTGGTCAATAGACATTCAGGCCGACATCTACCGCAACTGGATAGAGAACCGCATTGTCTGCCTGCCGATGAAGGGCACATACACATGGTCGATGATGAATTACGGCAAGACCTTCTGCCGAGGACTGAACGCAACGCTCAAGGGACACTATCACTCGAAGCAATGGAACTTCTCCCTTCTCTCGTCGCTTACATGGCAGAGGGACGTTGACCGCACCGACCCGACTGACGAAGACATGTTCGACAAGCCGATATGTTACTCGCCGACCTTCTCGTCGGGCGTCACAGGCATTGCCGGCTGGCGGTCGCTTCAGTTCACAACTTCGTATCTTTATGTGGGCGAAAGGATGTGGAGCAAAGCAGACCCCGAGGACATCCTCGAGCCTTACCACAACATCGACATGAAGCTCTCCTACACGCACTACATCAAGAAGACCTCGCTGGGACTCTGTCTGGAGGTCTGCGACGTGCTCGACGAGCAGTACGAACACATCCCTCGCTACCCGATGCCGGGGCGTAACTATAAGCTTACACTATCTTTCGGAATATAATTCAATTCATCATTCATAATCCACAATTTAATTAACGTTGAACAAAGCACATTGAACATTATGAAACGATACCTTACATTCCTCCTCCTTACATTATATATATATAACACGCGCGCGCAAGAGAGGATTATTCTCCTCAACGAAGGCATGTGGCAGGCAGACAATGGAAGAGTCAGCTACTTTGAGGACGGCTCGATTGTCAGCAACCAATGGTTCCGCGACAAGAACGGCTACAAGCTTGGCGACACGCCAAACGACATCATTCAGGTGAACGAAAACCTCATCGCCATTGCCATCAACTGGTCGAACATCGTGCAGTTCATCCGTCCCGACGGCACGGCAGTGGCTGCCACGGAAGACATTCCCAACAATCGCCGCCTGTGCAGCGACGGCAGATACGTCTATGTGTCGAGCTACGGCCATGAGTGCGAGACCATCTACGGCACCCAGTATTTCGACCGAGGCTACGTGGCGAAGATCGACTTGAGCAGCTTCCAGGTGGTGGCAACCTGCGAGGTGGGCTACGAGCCCGAGGGCATAGCGCTCTACAAAGGGCGCCTCTTCATTGCCAACACCGGCGGTTATGCAGAACAGGAGGGCGACCATGACTTCGAGACGACGGTGAGCATCGTCAATGCCGAAACGATGACTTTGGAGCGGAACATCGACACAGGCGTTTCCAACCTGTACGGTGAGATGTCGCAAAGCGGGCGTTACCTCTGTATTAACTCGCCAGGCGACTACTACGAAACGCCTCCCTGCGGACTTATCTTCGATTGCGAGAAGGCGCTGAAGGGCGAGAAGTGCTTCGTCGTCTTCAACTACCCTGTCACTTACAACACGACAACCCTCGACGGCAAGTTCTTTGCCATCGGCTCCGCATTCTCTTATATCACAGGACAATACGAGTTCTCCTACCTCACCATCGACCCTATGACCTTCATAACGACGAGCGGACAGAGCGGACTTGTGCATTCGCTCCCAGGCACTCTGGCAGCCGACTTTATGAACATGGAGCAGCCCTACGGCATCTATGTCAACCCCTATTCGGGCTACATCTACGGCACCGATGCCGGTTCCTTCGAGGGCGCGGGCTATCTCTACCAGTGGTCGCCGCAGGGCAAGCTGTTGGGCAAGCACAAGGTCTATATCAATCCCGGCCACTTCCTCGCCTTGCCACCGGCAGACTGGGAAAGTTGCATAAGAAACCTCACCCCTAATTCCTATCCGAGCAGAGAAGAGATATATGACCTTCAGGGACGCCGCATCGACAATGCCAACCAGCTGAAAAAGGGAACAATATACGTCAAGTCCGGCAAGAAAACACTCCACGGCGGCCAACCCTTGCAGTAAAGTGATTAAACTATACACGAGTAATTGACAAACTATACACGCATAAAATGGTAAAGGCACACGTCAAAGCGGTTCCAGACACCTTGAAAGCACAACAAGACAGCAAACGAAACGATATAATAAAACCTTTTTTATCAACACACTAAAAGTAATCATCATGAAGAAAACATTATTCTCAGTGGCACTTTCTCTGGCTGCACTTTGCGCCAGCGCACAGAGCTACGAGGTGAGGACACTCACCTTCGAGGATGCCGACTATCGTGGCTCGGGCAACGTGGTTGGCGGAAGCGATTGGTCTTCGCTCATAGATGATGCCGAGTACAACGGCACGCTACTCTATGGCGACGGGGCAAGCACTTACATGTGGTACGACGAGGGAAACACAGAACTCGTCTGGGACGGACTTGAGGACAGCGGAATGGGCCAAGCATTCTGGAGTGGCGGTTCTGCCATCTCTAACTACTATGAGGCAGACTTCAGCCAGGCCGACTACACCCGCCAGCTGAGTATCCCTTT
>Ga0310694_10001446_pt1 | contig 27047 bp, 13 predicted proteins | sample 174DNAGHGhighgp2_FD_203884 | JGI IMG/M metagenome (GOLD analysis project Ga0310694, IMG submission 203884) | Sheep rumen microbial communities from Palmerston North, Manawatu-Wanganui, New Zealand - 1742 DNA GHGhigh gp2 (v2) (version 2) | ecosystem: Host-associated > Mammals > Digestive system...
CCTTTCCCTTCTTGTTGCTCGTCTCTACCGGCTTCTCTATCTCTGGTGCATCGGCATAGTAGGCCAGGAACTTACCGAACTCCAGCGATACAATCTTCTTGATGATCTCGTCCTTGTCGATATATTCGAAATAGCGGTTGATGTCATCGATAAACGGAGCTATCTCATCGTCGTTGACGTCTGTCTTCACAATCTGGTCCATCACCTTGTAGAGCTGCTTCTTACAGATGTCCTCAGCCTGGGGGATGTCTGCCTCGACGAATTCCTTACCGATGACCTTCTCGATGTTGCGTATCTTGAACTTCTCCTTGATATGGACGATGGAGATGCTCGTACCTTTCTTACCGGCACGACCGGTACGTCCCGAGCGGTGTGTGTAGTTCTCGATGTCGTCTGGCAGACCGTAGTTGATGACGTGTGTCAGGTCGTCCACGTCAAGTCCGCGAGCCGCCACGTCAGTGGCCACGAGCAGTTGGACGGTGTGCTGGCGGAACTTTTGCATCGTCAGGTCGCGCTGCTGTTGCGAGAGGTCTCCGTGCAGCGCCTCGGCGTTGTAGCCGTCACGTATCAGCTTGTCGGCCACTTCTTGTGTTTCAATCTTCGTACGACAGAAGATGATGGCAAAGATTTTCGGGTAGAAGTCCACGATGCGCTTCAGTGCCAGATACTTGTCCTTGGCGTGTACCATGTAGTAGATATGGTTCACGTTCTCGGCACCCTCGTTGCGGCTGCCTACCACCGTCTCCTGTGCATCATGCAGGTATTGGTGTGCTATGCGCTCCACCTCGCGGCTCATGGTGGCCGAGAACATCAGCGTTGAGTGCTCCTGTGGCAGCGCTTCGAAGACGGCGTTGATGCTGTCCGAGAAGCCCATGTTCAGCATCTCGTCAGCCTCGTCGAGCACGATGTTCGTGACCAGATCCAACTGTGCCACACCGCGGTTCATCAGGTCTACCAGTCGTCCTGGCGTAGCCACGATGATGTGGGCGCCGTGCTTCAGTGCCCTGATTTGCTGGCCGATGTTAGCGCCGCCGTAGACGGCTTCGACGTGAATGCCGTCCATATAGCGCGAGAAGTCCTTCAGGTCGTCGGCTATCTGTAGACAGAGCTCTCGTGTAGGCGAGAGAATCAGCGCCTGCGTCTCTTTGCGGCTGCTGTCAATGCGCTGCAGTACCGGTATGCCGAAAGCAGCGGTCTTGCCTGTTCCTGTCTGTGCCAGTGCCACCATGTCGCGGCGGCTCTCCAACAATTGCGGAATGACGGCTTCTTGTACGGGCATGGGTTCCGCAAAGCCCATCTCCTCAATAGCACGGCGTATCTCTGCGCAGACGCCCAGTTCTTCAAATGTCTTTGTCATATATTCTAACCATTTGTCGCGGTCTTGACCGCAAAGATACGAAAAGTCGAGAGCAGAACAAAAGATTTTAATCTTTTTTATGCCGAGACGGAGTATCTTCGCGCTCGAATGAGCGCAAAGATACGAAAAGAAAACTGCAAATCAAAAGAAAAGGTTATTTTTCTTTTGCAAACTCTCAATATTATTTCTTATCTTTGCAGCAGAATTGTGTGTCACTCCTGTCATAGAGGAGGGAACGAACCATATAATGATGTAACAATGGAGACACTTGACGACATTGACCTGCAGATTCTTCGTATCTTGCAGAAGAACGCAAAGTTGACCACCAAGGAGGTGGCCGACCTTGTCCACCTGACACCAACCCCCGTCTTCGAGCGCCAGAAGCGGCTCGAGCGACGGGGGTATATCAAGAAGTATGTTGCTGTGCTTGACCCTGAGAAGCTGAACCAGGGGCTGGTTGTGTTCTGCAAGGTCAAGCTGAAACAGATTAATCACGACGTGGCCGATGTCTTCATGCATCGCATACAGCGTATACCTGAGGTGACCGAGTGCTACAACACCAGTGGTCAGTACGACTATCTGCTGAAGGTGCGTGCCCAGGACATGCGGCAGTATCAGGAGTTTGTGCTCAACAAGCTGGGAACCATCGAGAGTGTCGGTTCCATTGAGAGCACATTTGTCATGAGCGAAGTGAAGCAGAACTACGGCATCAACATCTGAGCCGCGCAAGGGTGCGGCTACTGCATCAGCCGTTCGGCCATGGCGCGGCCGAGCGCCTCGCAGCGGGCGATGGTGTCATCGTTGAGTGCCTGCTTGATTTCCACGGGTTCGCCTACCTGCTCGTATTTCAGTTTTTCCTCATTCCATCGGGTAATCTCGCTGACGGCTTTTGAAGCCCAGCTGTAGGATCCGAACCAGCCAAAGAAGCGTCCCTTGATGTCCTTCTGCGACAGTTCGTCGAGCAGGACGTTCATCTCGTGGTACAGGCCCGTGTTGTAGGTCGGTGCGCCGACGATGAGTCCGCGGTAGCGGAAGAGGTCGCGGATGATATAGGAATGGTGGGTCTTCGACACGTTGTACATGACGATATTCTTCAGGCCGGCCTGGGCGGCAGCACGGGCAATGACCTCGGCGGCACGCTCGGTGTTTCCGTACATCGTGCCGTAGCAGATGACGAGTCCCGGCTCTGCTTCGTACTTCGACAGGCGGTCGTAGATGCCGATGACCTTTTCGACGTGCTGGTGCCACACGGGACCGTGGGTGGAGCAGATATAGCTGACCTTCACGCCAGCCAGTTTCTTCAGGGCCATCTGCACCGGTGTGCCGTACTTGCCAACGATGTTCGAGTAGTAGCGTGTCATCTCCAGCCAGAAGGTGTCGCAGTTCATCTGTTCGTCCACGAAGGCGCCGTTCAGGGCACCGAAGCAACCGAAGGCGTCACCGCTGAAGAGGACGTCGTCGCACAGCGTCATCATGGTCTCCGGCCAGTGAACCATGGGGGTGAGGACAAAATCCAGCTTGTGCGTTCCGAGTTCGATGGAATCGCCGTTTTTCACTTCTACGAGTCCGTCCGTCAGGCGGTAGAAGCCAGCCATCATGTCGAAAGTCTTCTTGTTGCCGATAATCTGTATGTTGGGGTAGAACTGTCGCAGCAGGGCCAGCGAACCGCTGTGGTCGGGTTCCATGTGGTTCACCACGACATAGTCGATGGGTCGCTCGCCGATGACCTCGCGGATGTTCTCGAGGTAAGGCATGAAGAAGTCCACCTCGACGGTATCGACCAGACAGACTTTCTCGTCGACGATGAGGTAGGAGTTATAGCTGACGCCGTTGGGCAGGGGCCACAGCCCTTCGAACAGGTTTTTGTTACGGTCGTTGACACCGACGTAGTAGATGTTGTTGGTAATCTCTTTCATGTTAGTATTGTTTTTATAGGTTCTTGATTGTCTGGGCAAAGTCGTCATCGATACTGTTGTTGAGGCTCTGGCAACAGTTGGCCGAGAACTTCTGGGCTATGGCGATGAGCTGGTCCCACTGTTGCTCTGTCAGGCCGTTCTCCACCTGACTGCGGGTGATGCCGTAGTGTATGAGTCCATAGACAATGCCGGCGTTGAAGTTATCGCCGGCACCGATGGTGCTCACGACGTTGACTGGTGCGACGGCATAGTGCTTGCTGAAGCCGCCGGCGGCTCGTACTTCCACAGGATCGGCTCCGCAGGTGTAGATGAAGTTCTTGGTATAGAACGAGATCTCCGTCCGGTAGACGCTGTCGGCATCTTTCTTGTTGTACATGATGTCGAAGTCCTCGTTGGAACCGCGGACGATGTCCGCCAGTTCGAAGTTCTCCAGAATGTTGGGCGTCATCTTCACCACCTCATGGCGGTGCGACGAGCGGTAGTTGACGTCGTAGTAGAGGATGGCACCGCGCTCCCTGGCGTAGTCGAGGAACGACTTCATCTGGGGCCTTACGACGGGGTTGATGGCGAAGTAGGAGCCGAAGAGCACCACGTCGTCGGCCTGAATGTCGGGGTAGGTGAACTCCAGACGGTCGTGCGGGTGGTCTTTGTAGAAGATGTACTCGGCGTTGTTGTTCTCGTCGAGGAAGGCCAGTGACAGTGGCGACTTCGAGTCGGGGAAGACGCAGACGCCCGAGGCGTCGACATGGTTGTCGACAAGATATTGTTTGACGTTCTCGCCCACGCGGTCGTTACCCGTTTCGCTGATGAAGTATGCCGGCACACCAGCGCGTCCCAGCGAGATGATGGCGTTGAAGGCAGAGCCGCCGGGAACGGCACGTTGCGGCTGATTGTTCTTGAAAATAATGTCGAGGACTGTCTCTCCTATACCGATAACTTTTCTCATAGTGGCGACAAAGTTACGAAAAGTCGAGAGCAAAACAAAAGATTTTTATCTTTTTTTTGCCGAGACGGAGTAAGTTCGCCGTCGTAGACGGCAAAGTTACGAAAAAAAGTGAAAAGTGAAAAGTGAAAAGTGAAAAATTTGCTGTCGCCCCAAAGAATCTCAACTAAAAGAAGTAACTTTGCAAATTGTTTATGAGATATCAAACCGAGACACTACCTTCCGGACTGCGCGTCATTCACTTGCCATCGTCGTCGCCAGTCGTCTATTGCGGCTATCAGATAGCGGCAGGCTCGCGCCATGAGGAGCCCGGCGAAGAGGGGCTGGCCCACTTTTGCGAGCACATGACCTTCAAGGGCACGCGGCGCCGTAACACGTTGCAGGTCATCAACGCCCTGGAACGGTTGGGTGGTGAGCTCAATGCCTATACCAACAAGGAGAGCACCGTGTTCTATGCGGCGGTGACGAAGGAGCACCTGCGCGTGGCAGTTGACTTGCTGACCGATATCGTCTTCCACAGCACTTATCCCCAGACGGAGATAGCCCACGAGGTAGAGGTTGTCTGCGACGAGATAGAGAGTTATAACGACTCGCCGGCAGAGCTTATCTACGATGACTTTGAGAACCTGCTCTTCGACGGCCATCCCTTGGGTCATAACATCCTGGGCACGGTCGAGCGCCTGCGTTCCTACACCTCGGCCGACGTCCAGCGCTTCACGCAACGCCACTACTGTCCAGATAACGCCGTCTTCTTTGCCTACGGCGATGTGGATTTCCACCGCCTGCTCAAGATGCTGGACGATGAGCAGGCAGGGGAGGGGAGTCGCCACGTGGCTACAGGCCATAAGGAGCTGTCTTCCCTCCAGCCGAGCGAGGGTCCCATCGTCAGGAAGAAGGGTACCCATCAGGCCCATGTCATGATAGGTACGCGTGCATACGGAGCGCACCACGAGCGCCGCATGGCTCTCTATCTGTTGAACAACCTGTTGGGTGGCCCGTCCATGAACGCGCGCCTGAACCTGTCGCTGCGCGAGCGCAACGGACTGGTCTATACCGTCGAGAGCAGCATGGTCATCTACGGGGAGACGGGCGTCTGGTGCGTCTACTTCGGTTGCGACCCGCACGATGTCAGCCGCTGTCGGCGCTTGGTACGCCGTGAGCTCGACAAGCTGATGACCCGTCCGCTGACAAAGACCGCACTGGCGGCTGCCAAGCAACAGCTGAAGGGACAGATAGCCATCGCCTGTGACAACCGTGAGCAGTTTGCCCTCGACTTTGGCAAGGTGTTTCTCTTTGATGGCAAGGAGCGCTATCTTGACGACCTTTTCAGCAAGATTGATGCCATCACGGCCGAGGAGGTGCAGCAGGTAGCCTGTGAACTGTTCCCGCAGGAACGGCTCATGACACTTGTCTATCAGTAAGCGTGGGGTTTGTTCAGACGACGGCAGCCATGTAGCGGCGTATCTCGCGTCGCGCTGTGCCTAAGCGGTTTTCCACGGCCTTGTAGTTCATGCCCAGCTCATTGGAAATCTCGCTCACTTTCATGCCGCCGTAGATATGCAGGCGGTAAATCTCCCGACAGTTCTCCGGAATGCGTGCCAGTCCGCGCTCCAGCCGTGCTTCCAGTTCGTGAGCCGAGATGACCGACTCTGTGGCGTCCTCGCTACCGTCGTGCCGCCTGATGTAGTGCTTGTACTGCTCGTGGGCACTGTGTCGGCGGTAGTAGTCGGCTATGAGGTGGCGTGCTACGGTGTAGACCAGCGCCGGGAGGGTGGTCTCAGTAATCAGTTTGTCAGATACCATGAGCCTCACGAAGACATCCTGAACGAGGTCTTCGGCTACGTAGCTGCCGCCGAGACGGCTGCTGACAAATGCCAGCAGCTCGTCGCGGTGAGCAGTGTAGTAAGCTTCTATGGTAGCAGCATTATTCATTCACAACGGGCTTGATGGTTCCGTCTTCGTTGTAGAAGAGGCGCTGCACCTTCAGCGAGCGGAGGTGTGTGACGTCGTTGCTGGGCACGCAGTCGTGGTAGAACAGATACCACTGTCCCTTGTACTCCACGATGCTGTGGTGGGTGGTCCAACCGACGACGGGCTCCAGGATGACGCCCTGATAGGTGAACGGGCCGTAGGGGTTGTCGCCGATGGCGTAGCACAGGTAGTGGCTGTCGCCAGTAGAGTAGCTGAAGTAGTACTTGCCGTTGTACTTGTGCATCCAGGAAGCCTCGAAGAAGCGGTGCGGGTCGCCGGCTTTCAGGGGCTGGCCGTCCTTGTCGACGATGATGACGGGGCGCGGAGCCTCGGCAAACTGCAGCACGTCGTCGCTCATGCGCACCACGGCGCTGGGGATGGCCGGTGCGTCGGGCTTGGCGAAGAGCTGTGTCTTGTGGTCGGGCGCCGGGCCGAGGTCGATGAGGCCGTTGTCGTCGCCGTACTTGCCGGGGATGGCAGCGAAGCCGTGGTAGAGCGAGTGCCACCACTGCAGCTGTCCGCCCCACAGTCCGCCGAAGAAGCAGTAGATGCTACCGTCGTCGTCCTTGAACATACAGGGGTCGATGGAGAACGAGCCGCGGATGGGGTTCTCCTGCGGTATGAACGGGCCTTCGGGCTTGTCGGCTACGGCCACGCCGAGGTGGAACACGCCGTCATAGCCTTTGGCCGAGAAGATGAGGTAGTACTTGCCGTCCTTCTCGACGACGTCGTTGTCCCACATCTGCTTCTCTGCCCATTTCACCTGGTCTACGTCGAGGATCACGCCGTGGTCGGTAGCCTCGTCGTTCTCGACGTCGTTCCACGACAGCACGTGGTAGTCGCGCATCTGGAAGTGTCCGCCGTCGTCGTCGAAGCATTCGCCGGCATCCCAGTCATGGCTGGGGTAGACGTACAGGCGTCCGTTGAACACGTTGGCCGAGGGGTCGGCCATATAGTCACTCGGGAAGAGGTAACGCGGTAGTTTTGCCATAGTTTTCAGTATTTTTTGTTATTTACTTGTTGCGTGCTTCAATCTCCCTGTTGATTTCGTCGAGTCTCTCGTCGGTAAGCGGATACTTGTAGATAAGGAATCCAACGACGATGAGGAGGATAGCGGGAATGATGCAGGTGAACACCAGGATGGCGTTCTGGGCAATCTCAGAATAGTTCGCCAGCTTGGTGTAGTAGGCATTGACCGGTGCGCTGATGAAGGATGCCAGGAACACCACGACGAAGATGCTCAGCACCAGCTGCAGGCATTTGTTGGCCTTGAACTCCTGCCACATCTCGCCGAACGACACGGGCTTCTCGGGTGTGGTGGTGATGTTCTCCTTACTGCCCATGAAGCAGAGCATCAGGAGCACGAAACCGACGAGGGCAAACACGCCGGTCACGGTAAACCAGGCGCTGGGAGCCACGGGCAGGGCCGACTCTTCGGTGGCGAAGTTGAAGCCTATCCATCCCATGACCAACGGCGTGATCCAGCCGGCAACAGAGAAGCCGGCCTTGAAGGCCACGCCGGCCAGGGCGTTGACGGTGGCGGCGGGTCGGTTGCCGGTGCGATATTCTGCCTCGGTGATGACCTCAGGCACCAAGGCCCACATCAGAGAGCCTACCAGCAGGCCTACGCCCGTCATGACCTTGGCTATCTGTACCAGCGTGTTGAGGCCTGCCACGTCGAAGAACTTACCGATGGTGAACAGGATGGCAAAGCCTATCAGGCCGATAGCGAGCAGGGTATAGTAGAGTCCTTTCTTGCCCAGCCATTTCTTCAGTACCGGCAGCAACGGCAGGATGATGAAGGCAGGAATCGTACCGATGGCCATGAACGTGGCCTGGTTCCAGTCGATGGCCTCATGCACGCATATGGCGAGTCCGATGGGGAAGCCAGCCTGAACGACAATCTGACCGATGTTGGCACATACCATTCGCGTGGAAGTAAGAATGAGCACCTCGTCGTTGTCGCGCGTCATACTGGCCATGATGGAGCCGTAGGGGATGTTGACAATCGAATAAATCATGCTCAGCACGGTATAGCTGACCGTGGCATAAATGATTTTCGCCGTCATACCCCATTCAGCAGCCTGGGGCAGCATGAGCAGGCAGGCGGCAACAGTCAGGGGAATACCGCCATACAGGAGGTAGGAGCGATACTTGCCTAACTTGGGATTGTGGTTGTCGATATAGCGACCTACTACGGGACTCCAGAAGCAGTCAATGAGTCGGACGGTGAGAATCAGTCCGCTGACGAACGCCGGATTCAGTTTCAGGACCGTCGTCAGGTAAATCATCAGGTAGCAGGCTACCGTTTGGAAAATCAGGTTCTGGGCCAGGTCGCCCGAGCCGAAGCCGATGCGCTGGCCCCATGAGAGCTTGTAAAAGCCGTTTGTTTCGTTTGTTGTCATAGTCTTTTGGTTTCTATTTGCTGCAAAGGTACGCTGTTTTCCCGACTTTCATGTTTTTGTTTGTTACAGTTATTATTGTTTTTTGTTTCATCAGCTCAGAAACAGGCTGAAAAGAGCGATGAAACAGGCCGTTTTTCTTATCTTTGCAGTCAGAAAACCAATCTTGACAGAAGATGAACCTAAAACGTATTTTTCTTTTCCTCTCACTGGCGGCAGCCGTGACCGCACAGGCCGCCGTGCGCCTGCCGCAGCTGTTTCAGTCGGGCATGGTGCTCCAGCGCCATCAGGCCGTCCCCGTTTGGGGCTGGGCCGATGCCGGCGAACGCGTTACTGTGACCTTTAATAAGAAGAAGTGTGAAACGACGGCTGCGGCCGATGGTACATGGCGTGTCGACCTGCCGGCCATGAAGGCGGGCGGTCCCTACGAGCTGCGTGTCAACGACCTCGTGCTGACCGACGTCCTCGTGGGCGACGTCTGGCTCTGCTCCGGACAGTCGAACATCGACGTGACTATCGAGCGCGTGTACCCGAATTATACCGATGAAATCGACCATTTCGCGCTGCCCAAGGTGCGACTGTTCCGTGTGCAGAACGAGACCAGCACCCACGGTCCGAAGGACGACATCCGTCCGACCACCATCAACTGGAAACCGCTGACCAAGCAGAACGCCTGGCTCTTCTCCGCCGCCGGCTCGTTCCTCGGCAAGCGTATGTTCGAGAAGACGGGCGTGCCCCAGGGCATCATCGTCAACAGCTGGGGTGGCACACCCATCGAGGCCTGGGTGTCGGCCGACTCGCTGCGCCGCGACTACCCGATGCTGGTCAAGCGGGCGCAGTTCTTCGAGAGCGACGACTACGTGCGTGGTCAGCAGCGTGCCAATATGCTCGCCGGCCAGCAGTGGGACAAGATGCTCAACGCCCAGGACCCCGGCATCGTGGAGGCCTGGATGTCGGCCGACTACGACGACAGCGGCTGGTCCGAGGTGAACCAGTATGCACAGCTGGTCCGCAACCGTAACTTCGTGGGCACGCTGTGGCTGCGCCAGCACATACAGATAGACAAGGCTCACGCCGGCCGCGCCGCCCGCCTGCTGCTGGGCACCCTCTACGACTCCGACGTCACCTACCTGAACGGTCGGCAGATTGGCTCCACGGGCTATCAGTACCCGCCGCGCCGCTACGACATCCCCGAGGGTCTGCTGCGCGAGGGCGACAACGTCATCACCGTGCGCTTCATCAACAAGAACGGACTGCCCCATTTCATTCCCCAGAAACCCTATCTCCTGGCCTTCGGCGACGACCGTTTCAGTCAGAACCCCATGCCGTCGGACGTCATCCCTCTCAGCGAGCAGTGGCGCCTCCACATGGGCACCGAGATGCCCCGGTGTCCGGGTGGCGACGTGTCGCTGCAGAACCAGCCGACGACACTCTATAATGCAGTGGTCTATCCGCTGGCACCTTACGCCATCAGCGGCATAGTGTGGTACCAGGGTGAGTCGAACGTCGGCAATCCTGCCCCTTATGCTGACTACCTGACAAAGCTCATCGGCAGCTGGCGCACCCGTTGGCAGCAGCCGCTGTTGCCCTTCGTCGTGGTACAGCTGGCTAACTACGACGGTCGCCAGCAGACGGGCTCGCCAAGCCCCATCGTCTATCAGGACAAGCCACAGAACAGCAACTGGGCACGTCTGCGCGAGGCTCAACGGCTCGTTGCACAGAAGACTGCCAACGTCGAGTTGGCCACTGCCATCGACCTTGGCGAGACTGTTGACATACATCCTCTGCGTAAGAAAGAGGTGGCTGAGCGCATCGGGCAGTGCTTCGACCGGCTGGTCTATAAAGACAAGAAAGTGAAACTGATGCCGCAAATCACGGCGTTCACCTACGGGAAAGGCCGCATCACTCTGGACTTCGACCAGCCGTTGCGTCCCTGCGACAAGCTCAATGAGTTTGAGGTTGTCGACAAAGACGGACGCGCCTACAACGCCACTGCCTACAGCGAGGGTAGAAGCATCATCATCAACTCGCCCATCGACTATCCCAAATGGGTGCGCCACGCCTGGAAGGACAACCCGGAGCGGCTGAACGCCTACGCCGAGACGGGGCTGCCCGTAGGACCGTTTGAGCTGCAGGTGGACCGCGTCATAGATTATCACAGGAAATAATTGCATAATTCAACAAAAATTCGTACCTTTGCCACCAAAACTTAAAACTACTCACTACATGAGACTATTTCAGGTTTTGGTGGCAATGGCATTGCCGCTATATTTGTTTGCTCAACAGACGGCGAGCGTGTTTCTTTATTCTCCTTCGCCGCAGGGCGGCCTGCACATTGCCCGTCAGGACGCCGGAGTATGGAAAGAGCTGGGGCAGTTGTGTTCGTCAGACTATGGCACATGGGGCGCAGAGAAGAAGATGTACCACCCGTCGGTGGCACGTGCCAAGGACGGCACGTGGCGCCTGGTGTTCCAGGTCAACGACCGCGCCCCGCTCTTCGCTGCCGCCTACAGTAGCGACCTCGTCAACTGGCGTCCGCAGGACTATCCCATCATGACGGCCAGGCAGTGTCTGGAGCCCGTTGTCTTCCAGAACCCCGACGGCACTTTTGACATCTACTTTAAGTCGCCCGAGGGCAAGCGCTGGACGTCGGCCACACCCAACTTCCGCCACTTCTCGCCCGACCGCGCCAGTCAGATTGACGATGAGGCGTGGGTGCGCGACACCGCCACCGTCGGCGGACGGCTCTTCGAGGGCAACGGTTTCGAGCTGTCGCCGATGGAATGGGCAAAAATTGAACAGCACTTCCGGAAGTCGGGCGACGACTGGCGCAAGACCAACGAGCGGATGCACGACGATATGCGGAACGCCGCCATGCCCAAGTCACCCCTCCAGGCCACGCTGACCGTCGACCTGTCGCAGCAGAAGTCCATCAGCGACAAGCTCATTGGCATCTTCTTCGAGGACATCAGCTATGCCGCCGACGGCGGCCTCTATGCCGAGCTTATTCAGAACCGCGACTTCGAGTATACGCCGAAGGATCATCAGGGCTGGACGGCCACCACCGCCTGGCACTCGGCCCGTCCCATTGAGATAGCCACCGAGCACCCGCTGAGCCAGAACAATCCTCACTATGCACTCATCTGGAACGACACCATCTGGAACGAGGGTTGGGACGGCATCGTCGTGGAAAAGGGTAAGAAGTACGACTTCTCCATGTATGTGCTCGCCGGCGGTCAGCGTCAGGACTTCGCCATCGAGCTCATTGGTCAGGACGGCACGGTGCTGGCCAAGAACAAGCTCAAGACTCAGGCGGGCAGTTGGCAGCAGTATGCCACCGTCCTCACCGCCAAGGCCAGCGACACGAAGGCCCGGCTGGCCATCGTCCCGCTGAAGGCTGCCCATGTGGGCATCGACATGGTGTCGCTCTTCCCGCAGGAGACCTTCATGGGTCGTAAGAACGGTCTGCGTCGCGACCTGGCACAGGTCATCGCCGACCTTCACCCCAAGTTTGTGCGTTTCCCCGGCGGCTGCATGAGTCACGGCCAGGGTTTGGAAAATATCTACCACTGGAACCACACCGTCGGCCCGCTACAGGACCGTAAGCCCGACTTCAACATCTGGCACTACCACCAGACGCGCGGACTGGGCTTCTACGAGTACTTCCAGTTCTGCGAGGACATCGGAGCCGAGCCGTTGCCCGTGCTGGCGGCTGGCGTGCCCTGTCAGAACTCCGCCAACAACGCCCAGGGCATCGGCGGACAGCAGGGTGGCATACCCATGGACCAGATGCCTGTCTACGTGCAGGAGATTCTCGACCTTATCGACTGGGCTAACGGCGACCCCGCCACCTCCCAGTGGGCCAAGATGCGTGCCGACGCCGGCCACCCCGCACCCTTCAACCTGAAGTATATCGGTCTGGGCAACGAGGACATCATCTCCACCGTCTTCGAGGAGCGCTACGAGATGCTTGCCCGCGCTATCCGTGCCAAGTATCCCGATATCAAGATTTGTGGTACTGCCGGCCCGTTCCATGCGCCGAGTGCCGACTACCAGGAGGGCTGGGACTTCTCCCGCCGTCAGCCCGACCTGCAGTATATGCTCGACGAGCACTACTACGAGTCGACGGGCTGGTTCATGCACAACCGCCACTACTACGACAGCTACGACCGCCAGGGGGCTAAGGTCTACCTCGGCGAGTGGGCAGCCTCTACCCGCACCAAGCGCCCGAACGTCGAGACGGCACTGGCCGAGGCACTCTACCTGACCGATGTTGAGCGCAATGGCGACGTCGTCGAGATGACCTCCTATGCACCCATGCTCTGCAAGGACGGCCACTCCAATTGGAATCCCGACATGATTTACTTCTCGAACACCGATGTCCGCACGACACCTGCCTACGAAGTGCAGCGCCTCTTCTCTGTCTATGGTGGTGATACCTATATAGCATCGTCGTTTAGCGGCATTGACTCCACCTGCCAGCATCGTGTCGGCGCCAGCGTCGTTCGAAACTCAAAGACGGGTAAGACCTATCTCAAGCTCGTTAATGCCCTGCCTTGTGAGTTGCATCTGACTGTCGATGGCTTGACTATTCCTGCCACCGCTAAGACTGAGGGCTTCGAAGGAAAGCCCGAAGATCTGCATCTCGAAATGAAGCGTAGCGAGGTGGGTTCTGCCATTATTTTACCGCCATATTCCTTCCGTTCCATCGAACTTTAATCCAATAATTAATAATCATTATGACCTCTAAATCATTATTACTTTCAACCTTTGTCATCGCGATGACGGTGCCGGTACGGTCGCAAATTGTCATCGATGTTGATGCTAACCTACGAGGCCCGAAAATCAGTCCTACGCATTATGGCATCTTTTTTGAGGATATCAACCATGCAGCTGATGGCGGTATCTATGCCGAACTCATCCGTAATCGTTCGTTTGAAGACGGACCGAGCTATGGCGCTCCTGCGGATATGCAGGGCTGGAGTACTCGCTCAACTTCCCCATCGCAGCTTACTGCCCGCCTCATCCAGCCATCTAAAAAGGTGAAACTGTTGAACGATGTCCAGCAAAACGCACTTGAGTTATCTGTTAATGCGACAGCATCACATCCCGTCAGTCTGATTAACCTAGGCTTTTGGGGCATTAATAGCGTTCAGGGCCGTACCTATCGTCTTAGCTTTTGGGTGAAGGGAAAGTATGATGGTCATATTCGTGCAATCCTTTGCGATAAAGCAGGAACTTCTGTCTATGCAGAGACAAAAATTAGCGGTTCCATCGGTAAAAACTGGACCAAGCTGACTGCCAAGCTGACAGCGACAGCCAATGACCCACGGGCACAGTTTGCCCTGCTGTTTGATGGTAAGGGAATGCTTCAGTTAGATGTTGTGAGCCTGTTTCCTCCTACCTTTAAGAATCGCGAAAACGGTCTGCGCCCCGACTTGGCGCAGATGCTATATGAGATGCATCCGAAGTTCATGCGTTTCCCCGGCGGCTGCTTCGTCGAGGGCCAGATTTCGCCAGAGAATGCTTTCCGTTGGGAACGTACCATCGGTCCTATTGAGGAGCGTCCCGGCCACTGGAATGTGAACTGGGGTTATCGCACGACAGATGGAATTGGTTTCCATGAATATCTGCAAATGGCAGAGGACCTTGGTGCCAAGCCACTTTATGTGGTTAATGTAGGTATCTGGCACGGAGGACAGACCTCTGTTGACTCTCTTCAACCGTGGATTGACGAGACGCTTGCGGCTCTTGAGTATGCCAACGGCGCTGTGACCACCAAGTATGGTTCTTTGCGTGCCAGGAATGGCCATCCGGCTCCCTTCAATATCGAATATCTGGAGATAGGTAATGAGAACAACCAGCCAGACCCTCGTCAGCAGAGCGACCACTACTATGATCGTTTCCGTCTGTTCAAAGAGCAGATTCTGAAGAAATATCCGTCGATGCATCTCATCGGCAATGTTGCAGCTTGGGGCACCGATACGCCAACATGGGATAGTCAGGCGAGTGTGGAGCTCTTAGATGAGCATTACTATCGCAATCCATCCTGGTTTGCTAACAATTTCCATAAGTATGATACCTATGACCGGAAAGGTCCGAAGATCTATGTCGGCGAGTATGCCGTTACCGATGGATTCGGCGATTTAGGCAACATGAATGCCGCTCTGGGCGAGGCCGTCTATATGATGGGTATGGAGAATAACTCCGACATTGTCCCGCTAAACTCATACGCCCCCATTTTTGTCAATGAGAACGATGCCCGCTGGCGTCCCGACATGATTCGCTTTAACTCCAGCCGCGTCATGGGCACACCGTCTTACTATGTGCAGATGCTCATGCCTCGCCATCTTGGAACACAGGTAGTGAAACTGAGTCAGACCGATCCCTATAAGGGAAAAAGTTTTAAGAAGTTGACGCCGATGAAGAGCTATGCCGGTTTTGGTACATGGAGCACACGGGCCTCTTTCGAAACAGGGAAAAGCAATTCTCAATATCAGTTTGTCTCTGGCGACTGGAAGGCAGAGGGCCGCACCGTGCGCCAAACGGGTCTAAAGGAAGCAACGATATGCCTTGACAATAACATCATCGACAGCGACCACTATACCCTGAAGTGCCGCGCTCGCAAGGACGAAGGCCGTGAGGGCTTCATCATCGTCTTCAACTATGTGGACGAACATAACTACTGCTGGCTGAACTTTGGCGGCTGGGGCAATACGCAGCATGCTCTGGAGCAGGTTAACGGTAGTGGTAAGTCGCAGACGGCCATCAAACCAGGCCGTGTGGAGACAGGCCGCTGGTATGATGTGACATTGACCGTCAGCGGTGACTCTGTCAAAGCCTGGCTTGACGATGACCTGGTGTTTGATACTGTGCTGAAGCAAGACACCTCAGCCGATGTGTTCTCGAGTGCTACCATCGACGACCAGACGGGCGAACTTATTGTCAAGATTGTCAATTCGCGGGACGAGAGCACCACGGCCCGACTGAACATCAGTAACTTTGCGGTGAAGCAAGCCAAACTCATCCGATTGTGCGCTAATACAGGTTACGACGAGAATACCCTGCAGCAGCCAACCAACATCAGCCCAACCGAACACGAGCTGTCGCCGGACAATAATAATATAGAGGTAGATTTGCCGGCTTATTCGTTGAACATTATCAGAATCAAAAAGTAGAAATAACTATGAAGAAATCTCTTTTGATTGTTTGCCTCTTCGCTGTTATGGCGTTGCAGGCCCGTACGTGGACCCCCAGTCAGGTAAAGGACATCATTCGTAAAGTCAATACCTACTGGCAGACGAACAACAAACCCGAGGTTCGCTCGTTCTGGGACAATGCCGCCTACCATACGGGCAATATGGAGGTGTATAAGCTTTTCGAGGAACGAGGAAACCTGAAAGCCGAGAGAGAGCAGATGCTTGACTACAGCATTCGCTGGGCGGAGCATAACCGCTGGATGGGCGCTACGGAGCCCGACCCCACGAAGTGGAAGTACCGCCAGTACGGCGAGGGACAGGACTACGTGCTCTTCGGCGACTGGCAAATCTGCTTCCAGACCTACATTGACTTGTTTCTTATCGAGAATGGTAATCATACCTCTCAGTTCTCAGTTCTCAGTTCTCCGTTAAAAGTACGCAGGGCTTTGGAGGTCATGGGCTACGAGGCTGACTCGCCACAGAACGACTACTGGTGGTGGGCCGACGCACTCTACATGGTGATGCCCGTCATGACCAAGATGTACCGCCTGACGGGCGACGAGAAGTACCTGCGCAAGCTCTACGACAACATCCTCTATAGCGACAGCATCATGCTCGACACCGAGACCGGTCTCTACTTCCGCGACGGCAAGTACGTCTACCCCAAGCACAAGTCCGTCAACGGCAAGAAGGACTTCTGGGCACGCGGCGACGGCTGGGTGCTCGCCGGACTGGCCAAGGTGCTGCAGGACATGCCCGAGACCTACGTCCGCCAGCCCTTCTTCGTCGACAAGTACACCCGCTTGGCACGTGCCGTAGCTGCCTGTCAGCAGCCGCAGGGCTACTGGACGCGCTCCATGCTCGACCCTGAGCACGCCCCCGGCCCCGAGACCTCGGGCACCGCCTTCTTCACCTACGGTCTGCTCTGGGGCGTCAACAACGGCTATCTCTCTAAGAAGGAGTTCGCCCCCGTCATTGCCCGCGCCTGGCGCTACCTCACGGAGACCGCCCTCCAGCCCTCCGGCAAGGTAGGCTACGTCCAGCCCATCGGCGAGCGTGCCATCCCCGGTCAGACCGTCGACCAGAACAGCGAGGCGAACTTCGGCGTCGGCGCCTTCCTCCTCGCCGCCTGCGAGTATGTCAGGTACCTGTCGAGATAAGCGCCACCAGTTCCGCAATACCCAAGGCATATTCCCGATAACACATCAATCCCAAGGCAGAATTGACCTGCCTTGGGATTCTGTTTCCTGTTATTTCATGATTGTCATATCGTCCCGCTCTATTTTGCCAGGATCTTGTGAACAACGGTCTGCTCGTTGGGGAACAGCACACTCACGACATACACCTCAGCCTTGGGAACACTGATCTGCGTCTGATTTCCCAGCATGGCGCGCGTCGCCAGTTCACGACCCTGCAGGTCGTAGATGTGACAGCTGGCACCCTGAGCACCCGTCACCACGATACTGCCGTCCTGATAGATGGCGTCGAAGTCGCGAGTCTCCTCAACAACCTTGATGCCCGTCGGGTCTTTCGTCACCGTGTAATTGAAGGTGGCAACATCGCTGTCAGCCATTCCTTCACGAACGGCGATAGCCTGCAGCGTCACCTGGCCTTCGGGCAGGCTGATGGGGCCAGTGTAGCGCATACGTGTCTGCTCGTCGCAGGGGCAGGAGCCGTCCAGCGTATAGTAGATGGTGGCACCCTTGGTGGCGCTGGTCAGCGTCAGCAGGTAGTTGTTCTCGAAGGAACTACCAGTGAGCTTCGATGCCTTCGGTGTCTTCACGGCCTCCTCTACATTCGTCACCACGCTGACTGCCACGTATTTCTCCTTGTCAGTGCCGGGCAGCGACAGACGCAGCGACGCAGTACCAGGCAGTCCACCCGTCACAGCGATGCGCGCCTTGCCCTCATCGTTGAGTGTCATGGTCTGTGCTTCCGTCGATACCATCATCGGCGAAGTAGATGCTACCTGTAACGTCCTGCCCTTCGCTGCTGCGGCAGGGAGTACAGACACCTCCAGTACGCCTGTGCCTTGGTAGTCGACGGCCATGACGGAGTCGCAGTCAATCGCCGTAATCTCCGACTCAATCTTGATGCGCTGCACGAAGTCCTCGTCCATCTGCTTGTCAGCATAGCTCTCCACCTCTTTCTTCACGGTGATGACCACATCGTCGGTCGTCTTAAAAGCTGTGTTAGGCACGAACTTGATCCTTGATGCGAACTCCTTATTGTTGTATGGATTCTCTTCGAGGTTCAGCATCTCCACGTCGCCGCCAGCCTTATTTCCGTTGACGGTCACCGTCACACGACCGTTCTTTGTCAGCGTCGCCGGCTTCATATACTTACTGAATGTCAGCGAGATGCCGCTCTCCGCACCTATGGCGTTTGTCACGTTAGGAGCCACGGCGTGCGACATCGGGATGTTCACCTCCAACTGTGGTGGAGGCACAGGCAGCCACTCCGTCTGAGTCGTCTCGTAGCCATCCTTCTCGAATACCACCTTCCACATTCCCTGCGGCACGTCCCAGGCATAAAGGCCGTCCTCCTCTGTTATCTGAGGATTAATCTCACCATATTCCTCAGCTTTCCATTGTATAGGAATTTCTTCATCGCTATAGTATACAGTTGCTTTCACGCCTTCAACGCGATTGGTAGGCACTGCCTCATATACATATCCTGATGGGTCGTGTTTGGGAGGCACAGGTGGTGCACAATAAGATCCAGGATCAGGTTTTTTTATATAAAAATTTGGATCTGCACATTTCAAATGTTTTATTTTATTACGGAGATGTTTCATTGCGAGGTCTTGCCCAACCCATTTTATCATTTCCTTACCAACTTCAGCTAAAACTTTATTTACAACCCCCCAGCCCGTAACTGCTAATGATGTCCCTCCTGTAGCAAGTGCAAGGGTAGCTCCACTGACGATTTCCACATCAGATTTGACTTCAATTAACATGTTGGCAACAGTCACTGTTCCTAACCCTAATAGAATACTAATGTCTTCTGCTTTACACCAATCGGCATTCGACTGATCCTCCAAACATGGATCGGGTATCATTACATATAAGTCATTAAGTTCTTTTGCTGTGGAAATACAATCGTTCAATGTCATTAAATAACTGGCAAATGGGATACATCCCTTTAAGAATCTCAGTAAAGGTCTCAGATATTTCAATATAAATTCAGAAGTTGCTATAACTTTATTTAGTTTGCAAATTGTTTTGTTCCAATGATGCCATCTTTCAGATCCTTTTGTACACATTTTGAACCAACCATCGTATTTGTTTTTGTTTTTTTCAAGTTTCGCAATCAGATCCTCTAAATAATCTTCAGGGAGTTTTATAGTTGTATAGAAATCATTTGATAGTTTATTCACAGTGCCTTTTGCCTTTTCTATCATGATTGGCACTTCTATAAAGCTTCCTGGTATATGCACTAATGATCGGGAGTTTTGATTAATGGGCATAGTAACCCTTAAATAAAGATTCTCTTCAAAGTTAACGAAAGCTACTTCATTGTCATTAACGAAGAAGTAAACAACAGTCCCGTCAGTCGTTTCAATAGCCTCATAGCCAAGACTGTTTAATAAAGAGGGAGTTAGTCCCGTGCAATCTTTGACATCATATATTGTGCCATTTTCAAATGTTTGACTATACAATATGGGAAGATTAAAACAATTATCAAAGCTTTGAACAAAATGATTCAATGAGTCAATTTCTGTTTCAGATGCCAATGCGCAGCTATCAAGATATTCATCTATTCTTGTTTGAGTCCATCCTGAAAAATCAAATTCGGGAGTGTCCTCATTGAGGATATTCTGATGATCAATTCCCATTAGTTCACAGATACTCATAAATTGCTCTTCTGACATGGAATCTGAGAATGTATCAAGGATGTCATCCAGTCGTTTCCGCGAGGTCTGAAACTCTTTAGAGATTACTTCAATGGTTTTTCTAACATCATGGATTCGCTCCAAATCAAGGCAGAGTTTTGTATCGGCAGAAAAATCTACCCCGACATTCACCGGCAAGCTATTTGTATTAAAGGAACCTGTGGCCACAAAGCAATTCTGCTTGCCGTCATATTCAGCAGGAAGCTGGCGGGTATCGCCATCAGAAGTCTTAACGAATAAGGTCATATCAGACACCTTCGTCGTGTCGTTCTCTGACAAGTCTATCAGGAATGTGAATTCCGGATATTCCGGCCAATAGCTATAGTAGTTGGGCGTTGTCGTCTGGTTGATAAGGTCCCAAACCGTTTCATAGACCTTTGGTGTAAGATCGCCCGCCGGGTGGGCGGTATTCAACATCGTTATGGTCTTTGGTACGATAGCGTTGATGTCATACAGACATTCTTTTGCCTCCGTCTGCCCCACGACGTTCTCTTCTCCACGGTACTTCACGTAGATATTATGTGTAGTGAGGTTATAGGCATTGGCCAGCTCGCACTTCAGGCTCCACTTGCCATTAGCCAAGCTTTTGGTCGTGCCAATCAGGGCGTCATCGTCGTAGACCTCCACGTCAGCCTTGGGGACACCGATGCCGCCAACGGTAATCGTCTTGGTCTTGGTGGTCAAGGGCACATACAGCTCACCTGTCGTTCCCTCAAACTGTATCTGTCCCATCGGCTGTGCCTTCATACCCTTATAGTCAAACTCGGCAAGTGCGCTGGTGAGGTACTTTCCACTTTGTTTGGGAATGACACAGAAGCGGATGCGGCTGTCAATATTGTCCCTGTCAACCGAAATCTTCAGTTTGTTGCCGTCGAGCGAATGAGGAACGGGCTCAACACCAACAACGACAGAGTTGGGTACGAACTCACAACCTTCAGGGATGTCTACGACAATCGTTGCGCGGTCAATCAAGTCAGCGTATTGCTCCTTGAAGTCCAGACGGGTGCTCAGCGTGATGAAGTTGCCGACCAGCAGCTGCGTCTTGTTGGGGCTGAAGTAGGTGTTCACACCCGTATACTCAAACTTCGAGGCATCGAGCGCAGGCACAGAAGCCACGTCGACAGCAGAGATGAAGCCATCGCGGACAGTAACGGCACTCCGAACATAGTCCACACCCTGAACCAAGTCCATATTGGCCAGGTCGGAGATGTCACCAACGGAGCCGATGGCGCCGTTGTAACCCATCGTCACTAACGTGTAACTGCCTGCTGCAAGGTTGCTGAAGGTGAGGCGCGAGGTGGTGCAGACGGTGCGCATCTGTAGCTTTCCTGCGTCGTCATAGAGCATCGCCAGCAGCTGCTCGTCGGCCTTCTGGCCGTAAGTTGCCTCAATACCGCCAAAGGCCAGCAGACGGATTTCCACTTTGGCCGTGTCATTATCGGCGATGGTGCCCTCGGCTGTCACCTCAGTAAACTTATCGTTCAGGCTGCGCACGGTTACCTGTATCTTATCGCCACGGTCGGTACCTGTAGGCAGGACGATATTGCCCGACTGGATGGCATAGTCCTCAAGATCCTTGCCTTTGGTGACGTTCCGCACGCTATAGCCGATGTTACGCGTGTCACGATACCAGCTCTGTACAATGGGCTCAGCGTCATTACGGGTAGCCTCCTGATAGCTCACGTCCAGTATCACCACCTTGCCTTGCACCTCTGTCATGTCAATATCACCCAGGTCGCCGCCATTGTTCAGATTGGGACGCGTGACTTTATTGTCGACATAGCCATTCGCAGTGACTACCAGCATCGTGGTGTCGTTGTAGGCATCCAACGAGAATTTGCCGTCAGCATCGGTCAGCGTGCTGGCTTCGTACTCGTATTTCCCGTTTAGCCATTGCGTCAGACTGACCTTTACCCTTGGGAGAGCGGTGCCGTAAGCCAAGACCTGCCCCGTCAGCGTTACCGTTGGTATCTTCTCAAGCTTGCACGTCAGCGTTTCATCGTCAGCCGTCACCTTCTGCTTCTTCACCTCGCGATAGACGCGTCCCAACTCCTCGTTGAGTTCCACAGAGTAGTAAAGAGTACCACCGTCCTCGGCACCGCCGAGCGTCTGTCCTCTTCCGATGACATTGCCGTTGGCATCCTGCCATACAATGCTCACCTTATTAGTAATGTCTTTATTGTCCTCGTCGGTTACTTTTAAGGTGACTGTAACGCCTCCGTATGTCTTTATCGTTCTAAAGTTCTTCCAACCGTCAGCAGCATTGTATAGTGATTTCGTGCCGCTGGGGACAAATAGGGTGGCTGATGACCAGTTCGAATCATCAACATTGAAGCATGAGTTGTCAATGGCTATCGGCTCCGGTGTCTGGGAGGTTACCGATGTGAGTCCTCCGCAGCCGAAGAAAGCCTTGTTACCGATAGAGACCACACTCGGCGGGATTGTCACCGATGTAAGTCCGTTGCATCCAGAGAAAGCGTTATTGCCTATACTCATCACACTACTTGGAATATTGACTGATGTGAGTCCGCTGCAACCTAGAAAAGCATTGTCGCTAATGATGTTAACATTGTTTGACAAAGTTACTGAGGTCAAAGCAGTACAACCAGAGAAGCCAAAATCATAAGCTGAATTATTATCAGCGACGACAATGATGCTGTTGATGGTGACATTTTGCCAATTTGCCCCCTTGATGGCGTGCAGATGGGCATAGCCCTTGTCCTTGACAAGCTGCTTGAGGTCGACAATGATGACATTGTCGGTAGTAGTGAAGTATCTATCGGACCATCCGGACTGTGTGTTGTCTATCAGGTGTGACTCGCTTTCGACCTCATTCCATTGACCCTCGTCTATATCGCGGTTAAGCAAGATTCGTGGGAAGCCGTCGCTGTAGGTTATGATGAGCTTGGCATATTCTGACAGGTCGGCAAAGGCGTTCACATAAGGGTCGCCATAGGGGAATTCTGCCGATGTGCCAACTATCCATTGCGGAATGGTGATGGACGATTTCATTGCATTAGTACCCCATCCACTTGTGTGTGCCCAGAAGGGGACATCCCGCAACGAGGTGTTTCCTTCGCATAATGACGCCAATCCTGTGAAGTACTGTAATTCATTGAATGAAGTGATGGTTGTATTCCCACAAAACGTATCTCCAAGGCTCCTTACTACCGCAGCCTCGTTAACCGACAGTTCACCATCGCCGTTGACGTCCCACTTGCTCACACACAGCGCTTTGACAGTGGCATCGGCGAAAGCAATGTTATCGATGACTGTGGCTCCATTTTCTTCCACTATCTCCTTAAACTCGTTCCAGTATGGTGCTGCTTGGTAGACTGCAGTGCAGCCAACAGGAACGTAAAGCGTCGCGTTTCTACGGTTAGAAAATACATTCTCTGCAATGGGTACTGGCGTAAAACTTTCTACCTTTACAATAGTTAGTTTGTCGCAATATTCGAAAGCATTGCTGCCGATGGACGTCACGTTGCCGGGAATGGTGACAGACGTCAGACTGCTACACCAATAAAAAGAGTGATTAGTGATGTTTGTTACACTATTCGGAATGACGACAGATTCAAGATTAAAGCAGCCTGGTAATAGTTGGGTGATTGTCGTTAATCTATTTGGAAGGACAATAGAGGGCAGACTCTTACAATCCCAGAATGCGTTGTTGCCTATATATGTCACGCTGTTAGGAATGTCAATGGATAACATCCCGATACATTTGTAAAATGCATAACTGCCAATGGCCGTTACGCTCGACGGGATGGTTACTGCCGTGATGTTGTTGCAATTATAGAAGGCATAATTGCCAATGTTGGTAACAGTATATTCCTTGCCCCCAACAGTAAACGAACTCAGAATCGTAATATCGCCAGCAGCATCGGGGGAACCGGCAACATTTTGATCTCCATTCAACACACTGGCCTCATTACTTCCAGATACGTATCTGTAATTCACCTTTGTCACAGGGTCTTGCCACACATCGGCAATAGCTGCCAATGGCAGGAAAATAGCGAGTACGATTAGTGCTAACTGCTTTTTCATACGTTCTTAGTTTTTGGTTATAGATTGCTGCTGCAAAGATAATATAAAACAAGTGAAAAACCAAATTCTTCCACTTGTTTCTTCATTACAGTTGTTTGAATTAGCGCTCCACAAGCAGGTACTTCGTGCCGGCGTTCGTGTGTTTGCTCTGGAAGGGAAAGCCGGTGCGGCTCATGGCGTTGCCGATCTTCTCGGGGGTGACGGTCTTGAGGGTGGTGCGGCCGAAACGGGAGCGGAGGCGGTCGAGAATCTGGGAGTTCGCCCACCAGGAGCCTTGCTCGCCGGCAGTGGGTTCGCGGAAGGTCTCGGCAATCATCTCGCCCAGCGAGTCGATACGCTGGAAGCGCTCGTTCTCGCCGATGAGGCGACTGATCTCGTCGTCGCTGAGCCAGTAGCGCCGCCCGTCGACCAGAACAGCGAGGCGAACTTCGGCGTCGGCGCCTTCCTCCTCGCCGCCTGCGAGTATGTCAGGTACCTGTCGAGGTAGGCGTTCTCCGCGCGTCACGCGCGCGCGTTTTTACGCCCTATGCACTTTCCCCATCACGTACCTCGCACCTCGTACCTCGCACCTCGAAAAACTCCCCTATAAAGCGCCACTTTAGCTCCGTAGAGTGCCACTCTACGTTTCTAAAGCGCCACTCTACGATCGTAAAGGGCCACTCTACAATCGTAAAGCGCCACTCTACAACTCTAAAGGGCCGCTTTACCAGAAAATCACTTCGCGCGCGCGTATATATACATGATAGCTGAATAAAAATTCATCTTACCTATCCTACCTATCCGCACACCACGTTTTCTGTCGGATAGGTAGGATAGGTAGGTTATTTTCCGCAAAAACTATACATATACGCGTAATACGCGCGTATATAGCGAAACCGAAAAACATCCCGCTTATCTCGCTTATCTCACAGTATACAAGACCGCGAGATAAGCGGGATAAGCGGGTAATTTTTCCTTTAAACAGTTATATATACGCGCGGGCGCGCGAGTGGATTATTTCACCACTACCTTGAGCTTTCAGCTCGAGCTCGCTCACGCTCGATAAAGCATGAGCAAGCTCGGCTTTATTCTCACTTAATCACGACCTTGAGCTTTCAGCTCGAGCTCGCTCACGCTCGATAAAGCATGAGCAAGCTCGGCTTTATTCTCACTTAATCACGACCTTGTGTCCGCCCACGATATACACGCCCTTCTTCAATTGACCATTGACCTTGCGACCGTTCAGGTCGTAATAATTTTCAATCTTCAATTTTCCATTTTCAATCTTCTCCACTCCCGTGGCGATATTTGCCAGCTCGGCGTACTTAGCCTCGGCATCGGTCAGGACGTTGAGGTTGTTCACCAGTGCCTTCTGGTCGTCGGTAAGTGCGTCGTAGGCCTCGCGGGCGTCGTCGATCTTCGCCTTGCTGGCGTCGGTGTACTTCACCTCGCCGATGGCGTTGATCTTAGCGCTGACGGCGTCGGCGGCAGCCTGGTCGGCAGCAGCCTTCAGCTCAGCATACTTCTCTTCGGCAGCGGTCAGCACGTCGAGGTTGTCGACCAGCGTCTTCTGGGCGTCGGTCAGGGCGTCGTAGGCCTCGCGGGCGTCGTCGATGAGGGCCTTGCTCTCGTCGGTGTAGGCCACCTCGCCGATGGCGTCGATCTTCTCCATGGCCTCAACCGACTTCTGGTCGGTGACCACGGTCAGCGTGCCCGTAGCGAAGTTGATGTCGTAGTTCTGTGCGGTCAGTCCGCTGGGCGTGATGGTGAAGGTGCTGCCCACGGGGCTCTCCGTGGTGTAGTCGCACTCGTAGGCGAGCTCGCCGCCGAGCACGTCCTCCGTCTCCTCACCCACGAATCCGTTGTATTCGACGTCGAATGCCGGCTCGCCAGCATAGACCACCGTGGTGTCGACGGCGGTGACGGTCAGCGCCTTCTTGTTGATGGTGAAGGTCTTCGTGGTCTCGCCGGCGTAGCTGCCTATGCCGGTGACGGTCAGCGTCGGGGCGTTCGCGTCGGTGGCGAGGGCGGCGTTGAAGTTGTTCGAGTACTCCACGGTGTAGTCCGTGTCGAGCGTCAGCACCTTCGTGCCGTCCTTCACGGTGAAGGTGGGCTTCAGGAACTCTCCGTTGTAGGTCACGGCCTGGATGTTCTGGATCTTGATGCTGGTGTGGGTCATGAGCTTGCGGTAGACGACGCTAATCTCGACGTCGGAGCCCGGCATGGCGAAGCTCCAGACGTTGTCCTTGAGCTTGGTGAACTCAATGTCGCCGATGATGTCCATCGTCGGTGCTTTCTTCATGCGCGACTGTGCCTGCTCCCACGAGCTGTAGCCCGTGCCGTAGACCAGCTCGGCGATGTAGCCCTTAATGGGCTTCACGGTGACCATCACGGCGGCGCCGGCCTTGGCCTTGGTGGCAACGACACCGTCGGCGTAGAAGACAATCTTGCCGTGATCGTTCTCACCCTCGTTCAGCTCGAAGGCGTCCTCGTTGGCATAGGCTGCCGGTACGGGCTTCAGGTCGCCGACGAAGGTCACGTTGATGCTCTCGCCGAACTTCTCGTTCCAGGCGTCGGCGTCGGTGACGTGGCACTTGGTGTTCCTGTTCAGGGTGAAGTCGTCGCAGTCGGTGTCGGTCCATGTCAGCACGTTGACGTCGGCATAGACGTAGACGTTCTTCATCTCGTAGCAGTGCCAGAAGATGTCACGGCCCATGTCGGTGACGCTGGCGGGTATGGAGATGAACGGGAGTCGGGTACAGCTGTAGAAGGCGTAGTTGCCGATGGTCTCCACCGTGTTGGGGATGGTGGCGAAGGTCAGGCGCTCCATGCTGTAGAAGGCGCGGTGGCCGATGCGCGTGACGCCGCTCTTGATGATGAGCGTCTCCACGTCGTCGGCGAACTCATACCACGGGCAGTCCTGTGCGTTCGAGTAGTTGGCCATGGCGCCGTCGCCCCAGATGGTCAGCTCCTTCTTCTCCTCATTGTAGCCCCAGAAGCACTTGCCCGTCGTACCGGTGAGGTCGTAGTTGTCAACAGGCTTGGCGTTGGCAATGGGGACGATGCCTATGAGGTTGGGATCCTGCTGGATATCTGCGAACAAGCAAACCTGTCCGTTGTACTCGCCGATGAAGGCACCTCCGGATGATCCATTATTACCAGGCACATTACCTAAATATAATACAGCACCATCAAGGGTATTCGTGGTGATGTTGTAATCGTAGACATAATTGTTCCCGTTATTGAGCTGTAGGATGTGCTCCTCGCCGTCCTCGTCCTCGTAATAGGCTATGCCTGAGACGTCACCGGCGTAGATGCCATCCTGAATCCTGTTGCCA
>Ga0310694_10001447_pt1 | contig 27014 bp, 23 predicted proteins | sample 174DNAGHGhighgp2_FD_203884 | JGI IMG/M metagenome (GOLD analysis project Ga0310694, IMG submission 203884) | Sheep rumen microbial communities from Palmerston North, Manawatu-Wanganui, New Zealand - 1742 DNA GHGhigh gp2 (v2) (version 2) | ecosystem: Host-associated > Mammals > Digestive system...
CTCACCAGCACGCTCGATTCCTATTTCCGTGGTGAAAAGTCCTTGTTCGAAGGTCTGAAAATCATGGCGCTGGAGCAGGCTTGGGAGCAGTATCCCGTGATACACTTAGATTTGAGCGGAGCCAAGCACATGTCACCTCAAGGCATCAGACAAGAACTGGTGCGGATAATCAGTGATCATGAGAAACTCTATGGCCGTAATGAGGAAGAGATTACCCCAGGAATGCGCTTTGCGGGGGTTGTCAGTCGAGCCTTCGACCAGACAGGCCGTCAGGTGGCTGTCATTATTGACGAGTATGATGCTCCTTTGTTGGATGTGTTGCATGAGGAAGCTGCCTTAAAAGAATTGAGGGAGGTGATGCAGGAGTTCTATCAGCGACTAAAGCAGTTGGAACCCAAAATTAAGTTCTGCTTCATCACCGGCATCACCAAATTCTCGCAGTTGAGCATCTTCTCAACTATCAATAACCTGACGAATGTGACGATGGACACGGCTTTTGCCGCAATCTGCGGCATCACAGAGCATGAACTTTCATCGACACTGAAGGAAGATGTCAAGCGGTTAGCAAGTCTTAACAGCATGTCATACGAAGAAATGCACCAGAATCTTAAGCAGCGATACGATGGTTACCACTTCACAGAAGACTCAGAAGAAATCTACAATCCCTTTAGTCTGCTTAAAGCATTCCAACAGCGCAAAGTTGCCAACTACTGGTTTGAGAGCGGCACCCCTACATTCCTGATTCGCCAGATGCAACACTTTAGAACCGACATCTTGTCGTTGGAGAACCTTGAAGTGTTTTCTTCAGACTTTGACCAGCCTACCGAGAATATGCAGAGTGCACTGCCATTACTTTACCAAAGTGGTTATCTGACAATTAAGGATTATAATCGCGAGGTAGACTTATACACGCTATCCATTCCCAATCAGGAAGTACGCATCGGTTTTGCAGAAGGTCTCTTGCCCGTCTATACAGGATTGGAAACACGTGACGTAAAAGCCGGTTTTGCAATGAAATTCTGGCTAGCATTAAAGAATGACGATGTTAATCAAGCCATGCGTGAGATGCAGGTTTATCTAGCAGGTGTACCATACGTAGAAGGCTTCAAGAAGAAACTGGCTGACGTGTCAGTTGCCGAGGGGTTCTATGAATATACGATGTACTTGATATTTACCATGCTAAATTTCTACGTCCGTACGCAGGTGAAGTGTGCCGGTGGCCGTACCGACATGGTGGTATGGATGCCCGACACCATCTATGTCTTTGAGTTTAAGGTGAATGGAACAGCCCAGGATGCCTTGGAGCAGATTGACAGTCACGGCTATGCCCGCCCCTACGAAACCGATGGGAGAAAGATAGTAAAGGTAGGTGTGAAGTTCTCGCCAGCGACCATGACGGTTGAGGATTGGGAAATATACGATATAAATTATAAAGAGTGGATGAACTAATCCAAGTTCGCACCAACTTATCGGAAAAGCGTGAAGAAGGAATAGTTAAGCAAATAATCTGAAAGAAAAATAATAATGCAATTATGTTAAACAATAAAGTAGTTTTAATCACCGGAGGTACCGGTTCCTTTGGAAAAAAGTTTGTGGAGGTCATTCTTCGTGACTATCCCGACGTGAAGAAAATCATCATCTACTCGCGCGATGAATTGAAACAGTATGAACTGAAGCTTAAGTATCCTGAGCGCCAGTATCCTATGATGCGTTATTTCATCGGAGATGTACGTGATCTTGAACGCTTGACTCGTGCTTGCGAGGATGTTGATGTGATTATTCATGCTGCTGCCATCAAGCAGGTGGATACTGCAGAATATAATCCTGAAGAGTGCATCAAGACTAATGTTCATGGTGCTCAGAACGTGATAAAAGCTGCTCTCGCTTGCAAGGTACACGATGTGGTAGCTCTGAGTACGGATAAGGCTTGCGCACCTATTAATCTGTATGGAGCCACCAAGTTGACCAGCGACAAGCTTTTCACCGCAGCCAACAATATTCGTGGTGCTAAGGATATCCGTTTCTCAGTGGTGCGCTATGGAAACGTGATGGGTTCCCGCGGCTCTGTTATTCCTTTTTTTACCCGCTTACGTGATGAAGGTGCCAAGGAGCTTCCTATTACCGATATGCGCATGACCCGCTTCAATATCTCTCTGGAAGCTGGTGTTGCAATGGTGATGTACGCTATTGGCCATCATTTGGGTGGTGAAATTTTCATTCCGAAAATTCCTTCTTACAAGATTTGTGATGTCGCAACGGCAATTGCACCTAATCTGAAGCAGGTTGAGATAGGTATACGTCCGGGTGAGAAGCTGCACGAAGAAATGATTACAGTAACAGATGCCCTGGATACTATTGATCTTGGAAAGTATTATGTAATTCTTCCTTCAGTATCTTTCCAGCATACAAGGGAGGAGTTTGTCAAGCACCATAAAGCAGTTCCCGTTCCTGATGGCTTTCACTACAGCTCTGATAATAATACAGACTGGGAAACTCCAGAGACTATGCGTGAAAAGATTAAGCAGTTCGTAGATCCCAATTTTGAAGTGAAATGATTTCAAAACCTATTCCTTACGGCCATCAACACATCAATGACGATGATGTGCAGGCTGTAATAACCGCCTTGAAGTCCGACTATATGACTCAAGGCCCGCTCATTGGGCAGTTTGAAAAGGACTTTGCCAATTATCTGGGTGTGAAATATGCCTGCGTTGTCAGCAACGGCACGGCAGCACTACACCTATGCGCTATGGCTCTTGATATCAAGCCTGGAGATAAGATTATCACAACACCTATTACTTTTGTTGCTTCTGCTAACGGATTCCGTTATCAGGGTGCGGAGGTGGTATTCTGCGACATTGATCCCAAGACCTTCTTGATGGACTTGGATAAGTTGGAGCAGATACTGAAATCGTCACCTAAAGGAACCTACAAGGCTGTTGTCCCTGTTGACTTTGCCGGTTACCCCATTGACGAGGAACGACTGCGTGAGTTGGCAGACGAATATGGCTTTACCATTGTGGTAGATGCCTGCCATGCTCCTGGTGGTAGCTTTATTGACAGCAGGGGCGAGAAACAGATGATAGGTAACTGCAAGTATGCAGACCTTACTGTATTCTCTTTCCATCCTGTAAAGCATATTGCTACTGGTGAAGGAGGTGCTGTAACTACCAACAATAAGGAACTATATGAAAAGGTGGCTCTTTACCGTACTCATGGTATTACGAAAGATCCTGCTCGTTTGGAAAAAAACGATGGTGGTTGGTATTATGAGATGCAGGAGTTGGGCTACAACTACCGTATCACAGAGATGCAAGCTGCTCTTGGCATTAGCCAGTTGAAGCGTCTGGATTGGAGCATTGAGCGCAGAAATGAGATTGCAAAGAAGTACGATGAGGCTTTCAAAGGCACGATTGTAAAGACTCCTTTCCGTGCTGAAGGGTTAGTTCATGCATTCCACCTCTACATTATTCAGGTGCCTGCTGATAAGCGTAAAGGTCTGTATGATTATCTCCGTGCGAACAACGTCTATTCACAAGTGCTCTATATCCCTGCTCACCTGATGCCTTACTACCGCCAGTTCGATTGGAAGGTTGGTGATATGCCGGTAGCGGAGGATTACTACAGCAAGTGTTTGGCTCTTCCTATGTTCCCGACATTGACCGATGAGGAACAGGATTGGATTATTGAGAAAGTATTAGAATTTATATCAAAATGAGAATAAAATTTATTCAGGAATTGACAGAAGATGAGATGTTGGACTTCAAACAGTCTGATGTCTATGCTCGGTCACATGCAGACTATCGCTATTGTGATATTCATTTTAATTATTACAAAGAATACTTTGGCGATGCATGGAAAGATTTGTCATTTGTAGCTTTTGATAAGAAAGATTTCTATGTCTGTATTTATATGCTGACAAACGGGAAAGAACTATCTTTCTTTGGCTCTCCTTTGGAAATCTTTAGTGACAATACCTTACCAATTCAAAATCAGAACAAGGCCTTTGTCGAATTATATACAAAAATAGAAAATTTGAAGGAAGAAATCGGTTGCCAAACCATAAAGTTCTACGAAGAGCCCCACTTCTTATTGAAATACTACAATCATGAAGGTTTTGAAAGTCATATTGTTTATGAGAATTCTATTGATCTGTCGAAATCAGAAGAAGAGATATTTATGTGCCTTCGCAAGAGCTATAAATCTCTCATTAACTGGGGAAAACGTAATCTGGAATTAAAGATTTATGACCAGACTAATATGACAGATGACGTTATGTGTCAGTTTGAGGATTTCCATATTCAAGTTTCTAAGCGCAGAACCCGATCTCATGAGAGCTGGATGCTTCAAAGTGAAGCAATTAAAGAAGGCAAAGGCTATATTGTTTTCTGCAATTACCAAGAGAAACTGGTTTCAGCAACATTGGTTCTGAATGGTGAATCTGAATGCTATTATGGAGTATGTGTTAATGATCGTGATTTGATGGCTCAGAATCTTCCAATTGGACATTATGGCTTATATAAATCCATTCTTATAGCAAAAGAAAAAGGATTAAAGAAATTCAATTTTGGGGATGTTACCGATAACAGTGATCCAAAGGTGAATGCTATTGTAAAATATAAAAGAGGATTTAGTAATCAATTACGATCAAAAATATCTTACCAAGCTAATATTTTATAAGTCATGATTTGTTCTGTTAGCGATAATTCATCAATATGGATATGGCCTAAGAATAAAATGACGGAGGCCATTCCTGATAGCTATAAAGGGCTGGAGGAGTTTTTTAATTCGTTTTATGCTCCATTTAAAACCTTATACTTTAGTCGTGGCAGAGTGGCTATCACTGCAATATTGGAGTCAATAGAGGCTTCTCGTAATGATTTAGTTTTCATACAGCCTTATTCATCCTACTGTGTTCAGTCTGCTATTTCAAAGGTATCGACACCTTTAACGATTCATCCAGAAGATAGTAAATACCAAATTGTATATCACAATTTTGGGAAGAAGGCTATTGCTGACAGAAGTGTTTTTAAGAATGTCATCATTGAGGATTCGGTTGATTCGCTGGTCATAAGCAATGAAGAGACGGAACTTTTCCCAAATGGCGGTGATTATGCGATATTCTCTCTTTCTAAATTGTTACATTTGCCGTTTGGCTCAATTGTTGTTTGTAGAACAGATGAAGCGTATTCAAAACTAAAGAACTCGAATTTAAGAAGACAGGGCGGAGGTGATTATAATCTAATAAAAAACCAGATATATACTGATATTATTTTATATAATAATCCTACATTGATTCCGCTTTTGGATAATAAATTGGATAGCGATGTCATATCAAAGATGTTTTATTTGGCAAAAGAAAGGATAGAAACAAATGTTAATGAACTCTCTACCATTCTGAATAAAGATTTAAAAACTCGTGGAAGATTGCCTTCAAATATATTCTCATCAGAGGAATTCCCATCTGAATTATATGAGAAATATGATGTGGAGGTAAAACAAAGACATATTTTTGATTATACACAAGGGTGCAGTATAAATGTTTACCTGTTCCCAGTCCACATTGATGTTGAAATTAAAAGTAAATGAATAAAATAGTTCTTGGTACAGTTCAATTTGGTCTTCAATATGGTGTAAACTCTGCTGGTCGCCCTAGTGAGGATGCCGTGAAAAGTATTCTATTAGAAGCCGCAAAAGGTGGTATTACCACGTTGGATACTTCCAGCGCATACGGCAACTCTGAGGAAGTTCTTGGAGAGAGTATCACGCCTAATGAAAACTTCAAAATAGTATCGAAGTATCCCAAAGGAGAAACTCCTGTTGGTGAAATGTTCAACAGTTCATTGAAGCGTTTGAAGGTAGATCAGCTCTATGGCTATCTTCTTCACCACTTTGAAGTATATAAGAATAATCCGAAGGTCTGGGATGAGTTTATTGCACTGAAAGAATCCGGTAAAGTGCAGAAGATAGGTTTTTCACTTTACACCCCTGAAGAATTAGAGCTCATTCTCAAGAATGGTTCTCCGTTTGACATAATCCAAGTGCCGTTCAATATCTTCGATAAGAAGTTCTTGCCATATATGAAGAAGCTTCACGAGAAGGGTGTTGAGATTCATGTTAGAAGTACCTTCTTGCAAGGATTGTTCTTTAAGGATAGAAATACTTTGCCAGAGAAACTCAAGTCAATGAAGAAGTATCTGCTACAGTTGGATGAGTTCTCAAAGAAGAGTGGGTTGAGTATATCTGAGATTGCTTTAAACTACAATCTCCAGAATCCTTATATTGACGGAGTCCTGATAGGTGTGGATAATGTAGAACAACTTCAGATGAACCTGAATTCTGTAAAGGACACGCTTATTGATATTGAAATCGAAGTAAAAGAACAAGTTTTATTAAACCCAGTTAATTGGAATTGATATGAAAGTATTAGCAATTACCCAGGCTCGTTATGGCTCAACACGCTTTCCTGCCAAAATATTAAAAGAGGTGAATGGAACCACTCTCTTAGAAATCCATTTAAGAAGAATTCTTCAGGCAAAAAACATCAACCAGTTGAAAATTGCTACCACCGATGAGGAAGGCTCTAAGTATATCATAGCAGTAGCAGATAAAGTTGGTGTGGGCTATCATAAAGGTTCTGTAGATGATGTTCTGTCACGTTTTTATGATACAGCAGCACCCGAAAAGCCGGATTATGTAATACGCCTTACTTCAGATTGCCCTCTGATTGATCCTAATGTGATTGATGCTGTTGTCACATATGCCATTGAACATCCGGAATATGACTATGTTCGTACGCAGGCGGCAAGTTTCCCGGATGGTCTTGATACAGAAGTGATGAAATTCTCTGCATTGGAGAAGGCTTTCAATGAGGCTACTCTCAAGTCAGAGCGTGAACACGTAACCGCTTACATCTGGAAAAATGGTTCAGCTGATGGTGGCACTATCTACAAGACCTATAATTTCCCGAATCCTGCTGGTAAATACAATGCGGATGATTATCGGATCACCATTGATGAACCCGAGGATTTTGAGGTAATAAAAGCCATCATTGAGAAACTTGGAATAGAAAAGGGTTGGAAGGATTATATCGGTTATCTGATTGAGCATAAGGAGCTGTATGCCATCAATAGCAAGTTTGCAAACAATGAAGGCTATGCCAAGTCCATTGCAAACGATGGTGTTTATGTAAAGAAATAAATCAAATAAATAAAATCATTATGGGAAAAGGTCAAGAGCTTTACAAAAAAGCTAAAACAATAATTCCTGGAGGAACATCCCTCCTTTCAAAACGTCCTGAGCAGTTGCTCCCTGAGAACTGGCCTGCTTACTATAGTAAGTCTAAAGGTTGTCATGTTTGGGATCTGGATGGTCGTGAGTATATTGACTGCGGTCTGATGGGCGTTGGTACCAACACTCTTGGTTATGCTCGTGAAGAAGTTGATGAGGCTGTTATGAAGGTCGTTCGTGACGGAAACTTAACTACTTTCAACTGCCCTGAAGAGGTTTATTTGGCAGAAAAAATTCTTCAGAACAACCCTTGGGCTGGTGGTGTACGTTATACCCGTGGCGGTGGCGAGGCAAATTCTATGTGCATCCGTATAGCCCGTGCATATAGCGGTAAGGATAAGATCGCAATTTGTGGTTATCATGGCTGGCACGACTGGTATGTGTCTGTGAACCTTGGAGAGAGAGATGCCCTTGCAGGTCACCTGCTGCCGGGTATTCCCACCAATGGTGTTCCTCGTGAACTCCGTGGTACGGCTATTCCTTTCCATTACAATGATTTTGATGAGATTGAGAATATCATCCGCAATACACCAGACCTCGCAGCTGTCAAGATGGAGGTATGTCGCAACTTCGGGCCTGCAGAGGGCTATCTGGAGCATATCCGCAATCTGTGTACCGAATATGGTGTAATCCTTATCTTTGATGAGTGTACCAGTGGGTTCCGTGAGACTTACTTTGGGCTTCACAAGAAATATGGTGTTTATCCTGATATGACCATCTATTCTAAGACAATGGGTAACGGTTATGTCATTGCTGCTGTCATTGGTAAAAAAGAAATTATGGATGCAGCTCAAGGTTCTTGGATTAGCTCTACTTTCTGGACTGACCGTATTGGACCGGCCGCAGCACTTGCAGCCCTTGACGTGATGGAGAAAACCAAATCTTGGGAATTCATTACCAAACAGGGTCTTAAGAATAAAGAGAATTGGCAGAAGCTGGCAGACAAGTATGGTCTGAAGATTAACCAGTGGGGCATTCCTCCTCTTGCCGGATATACTTTCGACTCTCCTAATGCACTCGCATACAAGACTTACGTTACTCAGGAGATGCTCAAGAAGGGTTACATTGCCGGTACCCTGATGTACACTTGCCTGGCACATACCGATGAGGTACTTGAGGATTATTTTCAGGCTCTCGATCCTATCTTTGACAAGATTCGCGACTTCGAGGATGGCGAAGATGTGATGAAGGCACTTGATGGACCTGTATGTCAGGCTGGATTTAAGAGACTCAATTAATTTTACTATTGCAGATGGCTAACTACAAATGTCTTAAGCAGCAAGAGTACATCTTAGGTGATTACTCTATTGTTCCTCTACGTTATGAGGATAGGTTTTCTATTATGAAGTGGCGTAATGAGCAGATATACCATTTGCGTCAGGCACGCCCACTTACAGAAGAAGACCAGCAACGCTATTTTGACAATGTGGTGGCCAAACTGTTTGACCAACCGAAGCCCGACCAGATACTCTTCTCCTACTTGGAGAAGGGTGTCTGTGTTGGCTATGGTGGCCTTGTCCATATCAATTGGATTGACAATAATGCGGAGATTTCCTTTATTATGGATACCCGCTTGGAGAAAGAGCATTTTGCTGAACATTGGAGCAACTATCTGACCATGCTCAAAGATTTAGCCTTCAATGACCTGGGACTGCATAAGATATATACCTACGCATTTGACTTACGTCCGCACCTGTACACAATGCTAGAGGCCAATGGTTTTTACCGTGAGGCAACTTACAAAGAGCATTGCTACTTCGATGGGCAATACAAGGATGTGGTGATACATTCCATCTTGAACAAAACCTATCAGGTCATAAACTATGTGGATTGCACCCATGAGCAGCATTTGGGTATTCTCAATCTGAGAAATCTTGATGATGTGCGTAAGTGGATGGTTAATCCGGAAGTGATTTCAGAAGAAAACCATTTCAAGTTTGTTGAAACATTGAAAGACAGTCCTAACAGATTGTACTTTGCAATATACAAGAGGGGAGAGTTGGTGGGCACTTACAACCTTACCAAAGAGGAAGAAGGAATATGGGAACGGGGAATTATCGCCAACCCTGAAACCCAAGGAAAAGGCGAGACAGAGCGGTGGGAACGCCAGATATTGGCAGACCTGTCCAATCATGGTATCAAGGCTCTGACAGCCAAAGTGAAACAGGATAATCCTAGATCTATCAAATATCACGAGAAGCTTGGATACCAGGAACAATCAAGAGACAACGAGTACATATATTATATACTGAATTTGTAATGAGTAAGACATTCATAGTGGCTGAGCTTTCTGCCAATCACGGTCATAAGCTAGAGGTTGCATTGGAGTCAGTCCGTGCTGCAAAAGATGCGGGTGCAGATGCTGTTAAAATACAGACCTATACTGCAGATACAATCACCTTGAATTGTGATGCTGATGATTTCAAGGTAAAGGGTACCTTGTGGGACGGTCGCACATTGTATGATCTCTATCAGGAAGCCTATACTCCTTGGGAATGGCATCGGGCAATCTTTGATGAGGCAAAGAAATGTGGATTAGTATGTTTCTCGACGCCCTTTGATAAGACTGCAGTTGATTTCTTGGAGGATCTTGGCAATCCTATCATGAAAATTGCCAGTTTTGAGATAACGGATATACCCCTTATTGAATATGCGGCCAAGAAAGGCAAGCCGATGGTAATATCAACGGGTATTGCCATGCCTGAGGATATTGAGCTTGCCGTGAAGACTTGCAAAGATTCGGGCAATAATGACATCACACTGCTTAAATGCACTTCTTCCTATCCTGCACCCATCGAGGATGCCAATCTGATGACAATGGAGGATATGAAAGATCGTTATGGCGTGAAGGTTGGTCTTTCTGACCATACAATGGGCTATGATGTGGCGGTTGCTGCGGTAGCTCTTGGTGCTACTCTCGTTGAGAAGCATTTTATTCTTGACCGTTCAATTGGCGGTCCCGATGCGGCTTTCTCAATGGAAATTGGGGAGTTTGCAGCTATGGTGAAGTCTATCAGGAATGTTGAGAAATCCATTGGTAAAGTGACTTATCCTGATGACCCTGCAAAGATAAAGGGACGTGAGTTTTGCCGATCTCTTTATGTTGCCGAGGATGTGAAAGCCGGTGATGTAATAACGGAGAAAAATGTGAAAAGCGTACGACCAGGCTATGGATTACATCCAAAGTATTTGCCAGAGGTTCTAGGAAAGCGGTTCGTGAAAGATTTCGAAAAGGGAGAAAGAATTTCCTTGAAGATGGTAGAATAAGAACCAAATCTCTTAATGTTTATTTGAAGGATATTTAATGTGATTTTTTAACAATGGTTTTGAAGAGAATCATCCTGATAACATTACTGATGTGGCCATTTTTATTATATGCCAGTGATGAAGAAGCATTGTGCATACATACAAAAGAAGGGTATCAAACGTTTTTCTTTTTCCAAAACAAACCAAAAGTAGTTATCAAGAATAATATACTTGAAATAACAACAAGTGACGAAACTGTAAAATATCCATTGGATGAGTCCACTTTAAAAAGTCGGACTTTCCGACTTTTTAAAGTGGACTCAGGTATAATATAATGAATGTCGGTACCGTTTTCAAAAACAAGGTTGTTTTTTATTTAGGTTCAAGATATCTTACCTATTTCATACAGTTTGTCACATCACTTGTGATAGCAGCAGAACTTGGCCCATATTATATGGGAATATGGGGCTTTATCCTGCTTTTGGTACAATATTTTCAGCAACTTCATTTTGGTATCGCCAATTCATTTAACGTCCTTTACGTCCAACATAGACAAAATCTGCAGGAGTGTAATAATTATATTGGCAATTCGTTGCTGTTAGTTAGTTATCTTGCTTTTTTTGTAATTGCTTTCTATTTATTCAACATTATATTTGGAATATCAGGTTTTGAAAAATTCAATGCTAGTCATTATATATTATGGGTATGCCTTATAGCAATACTTCAATATTTTGTTCAGTTCTTTACAAACTTGTTTCGAGTTAAGAATCAACTAAACAGGGTCACCTTTTGCCAGTCAATCATTGTCCTTTTAACTTTTGTATGTGTCTTTTTGTTTAAAGGTGAACAATTAATTATATCGCTTATTGCAAGCTATGTTGTTGGCAATCTATTATGCTTTTTAATTGCTTTCACTTCAGGGGCAATACCAAAACCTGGTAATATACAATTCAGAATATCATATCAAAGAGAAATAATACAAAAAGGATTATTCCTTTTTCTATATAACAGTTGTTTTTATTTTATTATAATCTCTATAAGAACCATTATAAGTGGCTTTTACACGGTCGAAGATTTTGGTTGTTTTACATTTTCTTTTACCCTTGCCCAAGCCATATTGCTGATTTTGGATTCTCTTTCATTTGTAATATTCCCAAAAGTGATAGGTAAACTGTCATCTGGAGACAATCAAGAGGCTAAATCTACAATAGTACTACTTCGATTATTATATATAACATCTGCACATTTTTTAATTTACGTTGCTTTGATTGCTTTCCCAATTGTCTTGCTTTTCTTACCAAAATACACGGATGCGTTAACATCTTTAAATTTGATTGCATTGACGGTACTTATGGGTACAAGTACATATGGATATCTTGAGTTGCTCATATCTAGAAATAAGGAGAAATTAGCCGCATGCCTTTCTGCATTGGCATTAATTATTAATTGTGCCATAGCTTTGTTCTTGGTGTTAGTTGTTAAAGTGCTTTACGATTTTGTCATTTTAGCGACAATGGTTACTTATGCTTTGTTTTCTGTATTGGTATTGAAAACATCCAGTAAACTACTTGAAAAGCGTTCTTTATTATCGGTTATAAAAGAAGTTATGCCAATGAGACTTTTTATCCCATATATAATTGCGGCCATTATTTCTTTGTTGCAATTACAGACATATTATTTTGTTGTTATTCCGCTTGTTGTTTTTTGTGTTCTTAATCTGAAAACTTTTGGTACAATAATAGGTACGGTGAAAAAAATATTATATGAACCGGAAATAGTAAACTTAAAATGAAGAATTTATTTATTTGTCATAGACCATATCATATTTTGAGGAGTGCAGACGTCATATTTAAAAACTATTTGCAAGGTGATAATCAGAATGTCTTGATAGATTTTAATGTTATAAATGTTAATACTAATAATTATCAAGACAATCAACCGACTTCAGTTCTTGACAAGTATTTCTCAAAAGCAATTCACTTGTCAAGAAGTGATGAAGTGAGTATATGGGATTTGAAAAGATTCAGACATTATTATAATGAGAAGATAAGTTATTATAAAAGTTACGTAGAAGAATTATCCGATTTTGATAACCTCTTTTTTTTTAGTGACTTAGAAAAGCCTGTTGAGATCCTTGTCGGATTGTTGAAGGAGAAAAAGAGCCGTGGGGCAGAGATTACTATAATTGATGAGGGATGTGCCGCTTATTATAGGGCACGTCCGTATTGGAAATCAATTTTAAAATCTGTTGTTGTTTTTTGCGGCAGGTTTAAATATCTTAACCACTCCGCTAATTATGGGCAGTCTTTACTTTATACCTCTGCAATGGCTACATTTCCGGAGTTGTGTGTCTTTAGGAAGGTACCAATTACTAAAATGTTGCCATTAGATAATGATTATCTAAATGAAGTTTTATCGATTAGCAACCTTCCAATAAACATTAACGAGAAATACATAATATATCTTTCTACTGTAATCGACATAGAATTTCGCGTTTTACCTGAGATGGAATTTGATGCTTTGAAGAAGATGATTACTATTGCAGAGAAATATAATTTCCATTTCTATATAAAGCCCCATCCAATACAAGATGTAACATATTATAAAAAGGATCCCTCTCTGAGAGATCACGTAATTAATACTCAGTTACCGGCGGAAGTGTTTTTTTCTGAAAATGCTATAATTGCGTCGGTCGGTTCTTCTTCATTAATTAATGCGAAGGTACAAGGTGTTCGGTCTATTGAACTTTCAAAATTGTTTAAGATTGACACGGGACTGCCCTCATTCGGCGTTTTTTCTCCTTCTGATATAACTGAATATGAGCAATATGTTAACGGTAAGAGCACAGTAGCTGATTAAAGACAATTAATAGTATTTTTTACAAATTGAATGGAAAAGAGAATAATTATATATTTGTGTTTGGTATATATAATCCATCTGTTTGCTCTTGGAAATGCATCTTTGGCAGCATTATATGGTATTTTATTGCTGCCTATAATGGTCGGTAAAGATGTTGTCATAAACAAGGGATTGGCGATGCGTTTTCTCTTGCTATTTCTTATTAATGTTTTGTTGATTCCGATTATTGGAGTGAATTGGCGTGAAATGGCACTTCTAATGTGGTTTTTACTATTACTGCTCTTTTTCGATACTAATAAAATTCAAGTTGAATCATTTGTTAAATTTATCAATTATTCCTATCTTTTTTATTTGTTCTTGTCGGTATTAGTTACTCTTCATATTGTTGTTCCCGATTTTTCAGATGAGTTGAATCAATTTGATGTAGATGTTGGTAATTCAACAATGGCGACACTTGTTGGGTATAATGGAACGACAGCAGGAATTGATTCGTATTCTGCAATAATTTTTCTCGTGAATTTGTTGTTTTCAAAAGGGATGACGAGGGTCTGCTTTGTACCAGTTTCACTGATTGCGATACTATTAACATTTCGTTTTACTCCTCTTGTTTCACTTGCTTTTGCGTTAGTAGTGTTAATTATAAAAAACACGAAGTTGTTGACTTTATATAAAATGGGAATCGCAGCATTCTGCTTGTTCAGTTTTTTTATTCCTTTGTTATATGTAAATGATTTTGACTTTTTGGATGAAATTACTCATTCAAGGGCTAAAATATGGATTGAGTATTGGATAATTTGGGAACAATCAGGACTTGGTGAAATGTTGTTTGGAATCCGACAACAGCATCTGCCAGAAATTGTTTTTACTCAGTGGCAAGGTTGGTTCTCGAACCCTCATTCTTCTTATATGAGAATTTTTTTGTTTTGGGGCGTTTTAATATATATATTGTTCTCTTATTATCTGATTACCAATTTGTTAAAACGACATGGTAATAAGGTGCTTTCTGTTTTGTCTTTAATAATGGTTTGCGGCATTACGAATTTCAATATATTATGGAACGAAAACCCAATATATATTCTGTCATTTGTCTTTTTTTCAAGCTTGTATAAATGGGATGATTTTAATTGTCTGGAATGTGAATTAAATGCTGATGACGAGAATGTGAATTGACAGAAAACAATAGCCATACGATGTGTTATGAGTATTTTAAATTGACGGGTGGTGGGGGCATTTATTCTCAGACTATCACTCTGCTTCGCTTTCCATTAGCTGTATTAATATTGCTCTTGCATTCTTCCTTCGAGCATGAATTACGCAATGGCGTATCAATTTTCGAGGGATGGGAAGCTCCAATATATCATCATATAGATTTTCTTTTTGTCCAGAATATCTGTAATATAGCAGTACCTTTGTTTTTCCTGATATCAGGTTTCTTGTTTTTTGTCAAAGATGATGCTTTTACCTTTGATAAGTATAAGACAAAGTTGCGCAAGAAATTTAAATCGTTATTTATTCCATATATTTTTTGGAATATTATAATCCTTTTGTTATATATAGTAGTACAAAATGTAGCGCCCTCAATGAACTCTGGAAGAAATAAACTTATTGCAGAGTATACATTTCAAGATTTTATCATGTCATTTTGGTCAATGAGCTATGTTAATGAAGGCGGTGTTAGTGGACCGATTGACAGCCCGTTATGGTTCATTCGTGATTTAATGGTTATGATGGTTGTTTCTCCCATTTTTTATTGCCTAATAAGGAAGTTGAAGATGGTAGTTCCCATATTGTTAGCAATAGCATATGTCTTAGGTGTTAATACTGGCATCCAAGGCTTTAGTATGGCAGCTATAGCTTTCTTCACGATTGGGGCTTATTTTGGGATTGCAAAACTTAATTTCGTAAAAATGTCTGGGTCACTGTTAAAATTCATAGGTGTGATATATGTAACATTATTAATGGGTATTGTTATGTTTATGGGGAACAACAACGAACAAACATCTATTATACGGTTGGGTGTCTTTATCGGAGTATTTATGGCTATAGGAATTGCTTCGTACTTGGTAGAACGGCACTCATTTAAAATAAGCGCATTTTTAACAGGTAGTACGTTCTTCATTTTTGCAAGTCATAGTGAAATCCTAAAAATATCAATACGTTTAACTTCAAGAATTGGAATTGAGTCAGATTTGTTTTATTGTTTAGCATACTTTATTTGCCCAATGATAACGTTGATAATATTACTTTATGTTTAGGTTTTAACGAAGACTATGCCTAGAGTTGCTAGTGTGCTATGTGGAGGAAGATGAATTATATAATGTCTTTTGGGGCTCATTTGATAAGAGTGAATATTTGGAGAACAATTGCTGCAAATTTTATAAATCTCAAATGGAAAGATGCCGTAAAATTTCCTATTGTGGTTTGTCGAGGGTCTAAGTTTAAGACATCCGTAGGTGGGGTGATTTTTAATTGTCCAATTAGGTTTGGCTTGTTAAGAGTTGGTTCTCGTAGTGCTAGGATTGTTGATTGTCGTTATGAAAGAACGATAATTCATAATGAGGGAAAAATATTTGTTAATGGATATACTTGGATAGGAGTCGGTTGTAGGATCAATGTCTACAAAGAGGCAGAATTACATATAGGTAATAACTTTAAGGTAACAGGCAGGACAACGATTATGTGTCGTAAGATGATTACTATTGGTGCAGATTGTCTTTTCTCATGGGATATACAATTAATGGACTCAGATTTCCATAAAATATATGATGAGAATGACACACAGATTAATTTTGACAAAGGGATATTGATAGGTGATTATGTTTGGATTGGTGCTCGTAGTACAGTATTAAAAGGTGCTCAAATCCCTACTAATAGCATCGTTGCCGCAGGCAGTCTTTTCTCTGGTTGTAAAAATGACGAAAACTGCATATATGCAGGACAAGGAAAGACTTTGAAGATTGTGAAAGATAATGTCTGGTGGTCAGATATGTGAAATTTAAGTTCATTAGCCAAAATCAAATGTAGATACTATGAGAATAGGAATTAGTGGATATGTAGGTAACCGTCTGACTGGTATAGGTCGTGTGCTGATAGCTGTTTTGAACGAATTAGCGCAGCAACATCCAGAAGACGAATATATCATATTTAGAAATATTGATTTTAAGGAATATGATTGTTTGAATCATTTTTCGAATGTGAAGTTGATAGACGTTCCTTACACAAAGGAATCAACTGTTAAGAATATTTGGTGGCATCAGTTGCTTTTTCAAAAACTGTTAAAACAGAATAAATGTGACTTGGCATACATTCCAAACTTTACTCTGTTGCTGTGGAAGATTGTGCCAACGATAGTAACGATTCATGATTTGATAGAATATAACGTTCCTGATAAATTCTCGAAAGCTCGGATGCTATATAGGAAAGGCATTTGTGATCCTTTAATGGCAAAACGTAGTGACCATATTCTGACAGTATCACAGTCATCATACAATGATATTGTAAAGTATCTGGGGGTAAAACAAGAGAAAATAACCCTGACTCTTAATGCAACAGACAAGACGATATTTAGGAAATATCCACCGGATGAGATCAATGCCGCCATTTCTGATTATCAGTTAAAAAATAAAGAATACCTTTTGTTTGTTGGTACAATTGACTATCCAGGAAAAAACATAAAAACGGTTATAGAAGCATTCTTTAATCTCCGTGGTAAAGGAGAGCTAAAAGGAAAGAAACTAGTGATAATTGGTAAGAATGGTTTTAACTCACAAGTTATATATGACTACGTAAATGCATCTGCATTTAAAAAAGATGTCGTTTTTACAGGTTATTTAAAAGATGAGGATCTCCCAAAGTATTATGCGGGGGCAGCTATTATGCTTTATCTCTCTTTCTTTGAAGGATTTGGACTACCTGTATTGGAAGCAATGTCGTGCGGAACGCCCGTGATATGCTCTAATACATCTTGTTTTCCTGAGATTGTAGAAGAGTTAGACGTAATGGTTTCTCCAACCGATGTAAAAGCAACTGAAGAAAAGATAACAAAGATACTTTCAGATAAGGAGTTTTACAGACATTTGTCGCAGCAATGCTTTGAAAAATCCCAAAAGTATTCGTGGAAGGAATCTGCAAGAGTATATCATGATGCTTTTGAAAGGTTGCTTTGCAGATAAAGTGGTAACTTTTTGTTGAATGATAGTTGGGTTTTCCCCAAAAGCTATCTTAGCAAATATAGAATAAGTCAAGACTAAAAAGTAATTGATGGAGGAATAATCAATTATGGCAGAGAAGAAGTTGAATGGTACTGTTATTGTGACATATCGTTGCAATGCTCGTTGCTCTATGTGTAACCGATACAAGGCACCGTCAAAGGCAGAAGAAGAAATTACGATAGAAACAATTAAGAAACTGCCGAAGATGTATTTCACAAACATCACAGGTGGAGAACCTTTCATTAGGACAGATCTCAAGGATATTGTCAGGGAACTGTATAAGAAAAGTGACCGAATTGTTATATCTACTAATGGCTTTTTTACAGATCGTATCATTGACCTATGCAAGGAGTTTCCTCAGATAGGCATCCGCATTTCTATTGAGGGCTTGGAGGACACGAATAATGAGATTCGAGGGCTTAATGACGGCTATCAGCGAGGCTACTCCACATTGAAGAAGCTGTGTGAGATGGGCATGGAAGATGTCGGTTTTGGTATGACCGTACAGGACAAGAATGCACCTGACCTAGTTCCCCTCTACAATATTTCTAACGAGATGGGTATGGAGTTCGCTACGGCATCGTTACACAACTCATTCTATTTCGTGGAGGCTAAGAACGTTATCAAGGACCGTCCTATGGTGGCCAAAAATTTTGAGAACCTTGTGAACGAATTGTTGAAGAGCAACTCTCCCAAGAAATGGTTCAGGGCTTACTTTAACCATGGCTTGATAAACTACATTTATAGCCAGAAACGACTTCTACCCTGTGACATGTCGTTTGACACGTTCTTTATTGATCCGTACGGCGATGTTATGCCCTGTAATGGAACGAAGGATAAGGAGGTGATGGGAAATTTGAACCGTCAGTCGTGGGATGAGTTATGGAATTCGCCTGAGGCAGAGCAGGTGCGTAAGAAAGTACGTAACTGTAATCGTAACTGTTGGATGATCGGCTCTGTGTCTCCTGCTATGCATAAGTATATTAAGACACCAGCTTTGTGGGTGTTCAAACATAAGCTGAAATCAATGCTTGGCATGAGGTATTCCATGTATGAGCTGCCAATTTGTTGCCAATATCGTGATGGAAAGGTAAGCAAGGAGGATCTTGACCGCTTGTCGACGTGTGATATGAATGCTGTTATTTCCAACGGTCTTTCTGAAGATTCGAAAGAAGCCCTGAAAGGCAGGCGTGGGGAGGATATTGTCAATGCCGATGTAGAGAGTCAGGGCTACGAAGGGACTATAGCTGAAACTAACAAAAAGATTGATATTCAGTGAGAATATTTGTTACGGGTACAAGAGGGATACCCAATGTCATGGGTGGTGTGGAGACACACTGTGAGGAGCTTTTTCCGAGGATTGCCGCTATGGGCTATGACGTGACTGTCGCCAGAAGAAAAAGCTATGTTCATGATGCCCTAACGGAATGGCATGGCGTGAAACTTGTTGACCTTGAGACACCCAGGAAGAAGTCGTTTGAAGCCATCATCCATACTTTAAAAGCAATTTTGCTGGCTAAACGACAAAGGGCAGATGTTGTACACATTCATGCTATTGGTCCGGCCTTGCTTGTTCCTTTTGCCAAGATGCTTGGTATGAAGGTGGTGTTCACACACCATGGCCCAGATTATGATCGTGACAAGTGGGGCTATGCTGCAAAGACGATGCTCAAGCTGGGTGAGAGAATGGGATGCCGTTTTGCTGATCATGTCATTGTGATTAGCGATGTTATTAGGAATCTTATTGCAGAACGCCACGGAAGGACACATAACGTACACCTTATATATAATGGCGTGCCAGTTCCCGATTTTTGTGACTCTGCAGACTATTTTGATCAATTGGGCATTGAAAAAGGGAAGTACATATTGGGAATGTGCCGCTTTGTGCCAGAAAAACACTTGCATGATTTGGTGGAAGCATTTGTGATTCTGAGGAAAGAGAATCGTATACCAGAGAATATCCGCCTGGTGTTGGCTGGTGATTCTGACTTTGAAGATGATTATTCAAGAAACCTTAAACAGAAAGCTAAGGAGAACAATGTTGTTCTTACTGGTTTCGTGAGGGGAAAAAGGTTACATGCACTGTTGAATAATGCAATATGTTTTTCATTGCCTTCGTCGCATGAAGGACTCCCTATAGCATTACTTGAGGCAATGAGCTACAAACTGCCCGTTGTCACTTCTGCAATTTCTGCAAACCTTGAGGTTGGCCTTGATGCTGGATGTTACCATGCTGTAGGTGATGTGAAGTCATTGGCATGTAAAATAGAGCAGATTGCAAATGCACCATTAAATAGAATAAATTACCATATGAGCAAATACAACTGGGATGCTATAGCAGAACAAGTAGCCCAGGTTTATCAAACAATGTCCTCATGTTGACAGATGATTTTTTCCAGTTGTTGCGCTATTCACTTGGTGTAACTGAGAATTACCCCGAAATGATGGATGAGGGGTGGCAGAATATGTATGACACAGCGAAGAAACAGTCTCTTTTGGGGATTGTCCTTCATGGCATCATTAAACTTCCTTCAGATTGCCAGCCGCCAAGAAAGATCAAGCTAAACTGGATTATGCAGGGAGACAAGATTGCTACGAACAATGCCAATGTTGACAAGGTTGCCGTTAAAGTCTCTGAAGCCTTTGGAAAGAAAAAGAGTAGATGTTGCATTTTGAAGGGTCAGGGGAATGCAATGATGTACCCTCAGCCAAAGCTACGCATGCCAGGCGATGTGGACATCTGGGTGTTGGCCTCTCCAAAGAAGGTTATTTCTTTTGCTAGAAAGAGTATGCCTACAGCAAAAGCTGAATATCACCATATTGATTTCTGTCCCGTAAATGGTATTCATGTTGAACTACACTATCGTCCGTCTTTCATGAACAATCTCATTTGTAATTACCGATTGCAGAAGTGGTTCAGCGAGAAAGTGGTTGAACAATGTTCGAATTACGTAGAACTGGCTGATGGGGTGGGGAAGATACCTGTACCAACAGACAGTTTTAACCGCATATTCCAGATGGCACATATTTCAAACCATGTGATGCATGAAGGAATCGGTCTTCGGCAGCTGTTAGACTATTATTTCCTGCTACAGCGTGGCTTTTCTGCTGACGAACGGCAGGCAGATGAACGGCTGCTAAGGCGCTTTGGACTTTATAAGGTGGCATCGGCGGTGATGTATGTTCTAAAAGAGGTGTTTGGCTTGGCTGATGACAAGATGATTGTTGCACCGGATGATAAGCGTGGGCGTTTCCTCTTGGATGAGATATTGCTTTCTGGCAATTTCGGAAAGTATGACGAGCGTCTGAAGAATAGTAAGAGTCAGACTTCGAAGAATGTGCAGCGGCTAAAGCGTGACCTCCGTTTTATGCGCTATTTCCCTTCAGAGTGTCTATGGGAGCCGGTGTTCCGTTGGTATCATTTCTTCTGGCGGCTGAGATATAACTAATGAAAAGTGGATTGTTGAATAGCTGATGAAAAGCATGGCGTTGCATAACTGGCTCAAACCGACCGTCCCGCCGTTTCCCCAGGGGCTCCAAGGGTAGTGTTGGGGTCCCCCCCTCATGGCCCCCCTTATATAGGGGGCCTATAGAGGGGGGTACACTACCCTTGGAGCCCCTGGGGAATTGCCGCAACGGTGAGCAGCAACGCAGTTGCAAATTTACGACAGCAGCCAATCCCGGTGTCGCACATTGCCCACTTTTCAATGACAAATTACGAAAATATAACATATTTAACCTTCTTAAACGGTGAAAATGGGCAAAACAGCCTCAAAACTTGACTTTTTCATTGTGCCGGAATGTCCAATAAATTTATAGCATTTAACGCCTCCAAACGACCCGAATGGAGGCTCCAAACGACCTGAATGGAGGCTACATGCTGTAACAATAAAACGTTATGAGAAATAACAATAACACAAATAATCTTATTAAGTGGGTGGTCATCGGCATTGATTTCCTGATACTGAATGTGCTGGTGGTCTTATTCCTGCAGTACTATCCTGATGTGTCGAATTGGGGTAGGACGCGTATTCAGGTGTTTTGGCTGATGAGTAACCTGGGTATGGTGATGAGCCAATACCGGTTCTCGACAATCATTCACCAGCGTATGGTGACAGCTACCGACATGCTGCAACGGGTTATTATGCTGGTCATGACACAGACTGCCCTAACATTTCTGATGCTGAAGATTATTGATCTTCGCAGACAAGTGGGCTGGCCATTGGCTGGCATAGGAGCTTGCTTGTTGGTGCTGCTGATTATCTCGCGCATTATGGAACGCAGGGCGGTGAAGCGTTACCGCATGGCGGGCGGCAATACGCGTATGGCGACTCTGGTAGGCTCTGACAAGGAACTGCAGAATGTGTATGAGCGGATGGTGAGCGACCCGACAACGGGTTACAAGGTGCTGGGCTACTATGCGGATGAAAAGCCGGAGGGTAGTCTGGAGGGACTCACCAGAATGGGCTCGCTACAGGAACTGCTGAAGAGAATGGATGAAGGTCGGGAAGTGGAAGTGGGCGATGAACTGTATGTCTGCCTCTCGCGCCGTGACCATGAGACGGTGAAACGGCTGTCGATGTACTGCGACCAGCATGTGGTACGCTTCTTCTATGTGCCGATGTCTGTGGAGTCGCTGGGCATCAGTCTGAAGCGGGAGATGATGGACGACATCGAGGTGTACACAACTTACGAAAACCCACTGCAGAACCCAGTGAACAGACTTATGAAGCGTGCGTTTGATGTAACATTTTCGGCGCTGTTGCTACTGTGTATGCTTCCTTTCTTCCCGATTGTAGCACTGATTATCAAATGGCAGAGTCCGGGGCCAATTTTCTTCAAGCAGTTACGGACAGGACTGGACGGAAAGGAGTTCTGGATGTACAAGTTCCGGTCTATGCATGTCAACAAGGATGCTGACAGGGTGCAGGCCACGGCTGATGACCCGCGTAAATATGCTTTTGGTAACTTCATGCGGAAGGCGAACATTGATGAGCTGCCACAGTTCTGGAACGTGCTGATGGGCGACATGTCGATAGTGGGACCAAGGCCGCACATGCTGGCTCATACGGAGATGTACTCGCAGTTGATAGGTAAGTATATGGTGCGCCACTTTGTGAAGCCCGGTGTAACGGGTTGGGCGCAGGTGACGGGTTTCCGTGGTGAGACGCGTGAACTCTGGCAGATGGAGGAGCGCGTGAAACGTGACATCTGGTATATGGAGAACTGGAACTTCTGGCTCGACCTGCGTATCATTTGGATGACGGTGAGGACGGTGTTCATACACGATAAGAATGCATATTAAAAAACAAGAATACATATATGATGACAATGAAAAGAAAACTGATGATGCTGATGGCGGTGCTGTTGCTGATGAGCAGTAACGCCTTGGCTCAGGTGATGAGCGACACCCAGGTGGCTGAGTTCATTCAGAACGAGTTGGCTGCGGGTACCAAACAGTCGCAGATTGTGACGAAGCTTGTGCAACGAGGCGTGCGTATAGACCAGATACGCAGGGTGCGTGCGCAGTATGAGAAACAGTTGAGGAGCCGTGGGCTGAGCGGCGTAGCCGACGCTGCCGTTGAAGAGGTGGGGTCAAGGTTGCGTTCAAGCAACAGCGGAATGGAACAAAAGCTGGCTACGGGTAGAATGAAACAGTCAAAAGAAGATGCGGAGGAAATGGACGACGCTGTTATGGTTGACGAGCCCCAAGAGGATGTTGTGAAAAGCAGGATTTTTGGACATGACATTTTCAACAACAAGCTGCTGTCGTTTGAGCCGAACATGAACATTGCCACTCCGCAGGACTATGTGCTTGGGGCCGGCGACCTGCTGATCATCGATATCTATGGTGCCTCGCAAAAGAGTCACCAGCTGACGGTGTCGCCAGAGGGAACGGTGACGGTGCCCGGCTATGGGCCGGTGCAGGTGGGCGGATTGTCGGTGGCTGCTGCCCAGAGCCGTGTGCGTAGCAGTCTTGGTGCGCGCTACAGTAGCTCGGAGGTGAAGGTTAGCGTGGGGCAGACACGTACCATCATGGTGAGCGTGATGGGTGAGGTGCGCACGCCCGGCACCTACCATCTGAGTGCCTTTGCCTCTGTGTTCCATGCCTTGTATACGGCTGGCGGCATAAATGATATAGGAACGCTGCGTAATATCAGAGTGTTCCGTGGCGGACGGTTGGTGACCGTGGTCGATGTCTATGAGTATATCCTGCACGGACGGCTGGCGGGTAATGTGCGGCTGAAGGAGGGCGATGTGGTGCAGGTGGGAGCCTACGACTGTCTTGTTGACGTAACAGGAAAAGTGAAACGCCCCATGGCTTATGAGATGCGTAAAACCGAAAGCGTTGCTACACTGCTGGGGTATGCTGGCGGTTTCACGGGTGATGCCTATAAGAAGAATGTGAGGCTTATTCGTCGTAACGGTTTGCGCAACAGCGTTCATAATATTGAGGAGTTTGAGCAGTCATCATTCCAGGTGGCTGATGGCGACTCTGTCATCGTGAGTGGTATGTTGAACCGCTATGAGTCGATGGCAGAGATTGAGGGAGCTGTGTTCCGTCCCGGTATGTATCAGATTGGGGGGAATGTGACTACTGTGCGGGGACTGATAGAGCAGGCCGACGGTTTGACGGAGGATGCCTTTACGGCTCACGCTGTGCTGACGCGCTTGAGGGCCGACCGCTCACATGAGGTCATTGCCGTCGATGTGGCGGGTATTATGGGTGGTACGGTAGCAGATATTCCGCTGGAGAACGAGGATGTGCTGTTTATTCCTACTCAGACAGACCTGATAGACAGCCGCATGGTGACCATCGATGGTGAGGTGCTGATGCCTGGCGACTATCAGTGGGCAGCAAACATGACCATTGAGGACCTGGTGATGCAGGCCGGCGGCCTGACGGATGCTGCCTCGGTGGCAAAGGTTGACGTGTCGCGACGGCTGGTTGATCCCAAGGCGACAGTCGCGGACAGTAAGATTGCTCAGACGTTCTCGTTTTCACTGAAGGATGGATTCGTTATCGACGGCAAGCCGGGATTCACCTTGGAGCCTTACGATATCGTACAGGTACGCCGCAGTCCAGGTTTCTTCGAGCCCCGGCAGGTGTTTGTGGAGGGAGAGGTGACCTTCGGTGGCGCTTATACCCTGGAGAAGAAAAACCAGCGAATAAGCGACCTGGTGCGACTGGCCGGTGGTGTGACCAAGGATGCGTACGTGGAGGGTGCCCGACTGGAGCGCAGACTGAGCGAGATGGAGCGTGCGCGCAGGGACATGGCTGTGAGAACGGCTGAGCAGATCAAAGGCTCTAATGACTCCGTGTCGCTGGAGAAACTGGCTACCAGTGATGTGTACACCGTTGGTATCAGGCTGGATGAGGCCCTGAAACATCCTGGCGGCGATGCCGACATGGTGTTGCGTGAGGGCGACCGCCTGATTATTCCTGAATATGAGGGGACGGTGAAAATCAGTGGCGACGTGATGTTTGCCAATACCGTGTCGTTTACCAGCAGCAAGAACTATAAGTGGTATGTGCGTCAGGCCGGCGGCTTCGGACAGAGGGCCAAGAAGTCGAAGACGTATGTTATCTATCCGAATGGTACGATGGCCATGGCAAAGAGCGGTACAAGAATTACCCCTGGCTGTGAAATCGTGGTGCCATCGAAACCTAAGAAGGAGGCTATGACCCCTGCCCAGTGGCTTGGGATTGGAACTGGTCTTGCAAGTATGGCTTCGACGATTGCCATGGTGATAGTTTATCTGACGAAGTAAGGTCTGGTGGTAAAGTACACCCCCACCAAAAGCGACAGCGACAATGGTAGTACCACTGTCGCTGTCGTATTTATTATATTAGTGCTTACACTTGGGGCCGGTTTTCTTGCACTTATGCGGACTACAACTTAATAGAACAGCATAGAGAGCAGATAAGCCACGATGGTGGAGGTGAAGACACAGATGAGTCCGGGCATCATGAACGAGTGGTTCAGCAGGTACTTGCCAATAACGGTGGTGCCGGAGCGGTCGAAGTTGACTGTGGCAATATCCGAGGGGTAGTTGGGGATAAAGAAGTAACCGTAGACCGAAGGCAGCACGCCGAGGAGCACGGGACCGGAGATGCCAAGGGAGTAGGCCAGGGGCAGCATGGCCACGACAACGGCACCCTGAGAGTTGATGAGCACCGAGACGAGGAAGAACACCAGGGCGATAGACCAGGGATAGGCGCTGACGACGTCGGCCAGCATGAGTTTCATCTCGCCGAGGTAGTTGGAGAAGTAGGTGTCGGCGAGCCAGGCGATGCCGTAGATGGCGACGACGGCCACCATGCCCGACTGCCAGACGGGACCGGCCACGGCCTTCTTAGGAGCAGCCTTGCAGAAGATAATCATCAGGGCGGCGGCGCTGATCATGACAATCTGGATGACGAGGTTCATGGCCAGCGGTTTCTGGAAGTATTCGGTCATACCCTCTACCTGCAGGTTGGCCTTCACCAGTTGGTCGGCGGTGACGCTGAGGACGGGATTGATGTTCAGCGGGTCTACGCCCTTGATGGCCCGAAGGGTGTTGTAGTGGGGCAGCATATCCTGGAAGATAGCGAAGAAGACGATGACGGCGAGGGCGCCGAGGAAAATGAACACGGCATTCTTTGCCGACTGCGGAATCTCCTTGTCGAGGGTGGTGGCACCGCTGCCGTAGATGTAGTTATACTGTGCGGGGTCCTTGATCTTGGCCTGGAACGCGGGGTCCTTGTCGAGGTCGAGGCCGCGGTGGTAACTGGCAGCAGCGGCAGCCATCAGTCCGCAGATGCAGGCAGGGATAGACACCATGAGCACCTGGGGGATGGTGATGTCGAAGTGGTTGGCATTGGAGATGCTGACGAAGGCCACGACGGCAGCGGCGATGGGCGAGCAGGTGATACCCACCTGAGAGGCGATGGAGGCCACGCCACAGGGGCGCTCAGGACGGATGCCTTTCTTTAACGCGATGTCGCAAATGATTGGCATCAAGGTATATACCACATGGCCAGTGCCTACGAGCACCGTCAGGAAGAACGTGCAGAGGGGAGCCAGGAAGGTGATACGGTCAGGATGCTTGCGCAGCAGTTTCTCGGCAATCTGGATGAGCCAGTCCATGCCACCCGATGCCTGCATGATGCCGGCGCAGGTGACGGCTGCGATGATGATGTAGATAACATCGGTTGGAGGTGTGCCGGGCTTGAGTCCGAAACCGAAGACGAGGATGGCGAGGCCGATGCCCGAGATGGCACCGAGGGCCAGCGAACCGTAGCGCGAGCCCACCCAGAGTGCACCGAGTACGATACACAACTGGATAATCATTGTAAAGGTAATCATAGATTGTAATATTTAAGGGGTTTGTTATGTTATTTCCGGTTTTAGTTACGTTTTTCCT